>JAESGS010000225.1_pt1 | contig 73594 bp, 67 predicted proteins | sample 9269761 | NCBI WGS metagenome assembly JAESGS01 (sample SAMN15741799, study PRJNA653493) | algae metagenome | isolation source: Cyanosarcina radialis HA8281-LM2 and co-occurring heterotrophs from damp... | place: USA: Makauwahi cave, Hawaii | collected 2011-01-06 | reverse complement strand
GGAGCTGTCGGGGAATTTATGCCGCTGCACGGGCTATGTCGGCATCGTGCGGGCGATCCGCCGCGTGCTCGACGCGCGTAAGGGCTGAGCGATGCAGTTCACCCAGACATTCTCCGTTCCGTTTGCGCGCGAAGCGGTCTGGAAGGCCTTCCAGGACCTCGAGGCCATAGCCGGATGCATGCCGGGCGCGCAGCTCACCGGGCCGCCCAAGGACGGGCATCTGGAAGGCCAGGTTTCGGTGAAGCTCGGCCCGATCACCGCGGCCTTTGCCGGCCAGGGCGACGTCCGTTTCGACAGCTCTACATTCACCGGCGAAATCACGGGCGCCGGCACCGACCGCAAGAGTTCGTCGCGCGCGAAGGGGACGGCCCGTTTCGCGCTGGCCGAGGCCGAAGGCGGCAAGGCAACGACCGTCAAAGTCGATGTCGACTATCAGCTCTCCGGAGCGTTGGCGCAGTTCAGCCGCGCCAACATCGTCCAGGACTTGGCTTCCCGCCTGACCCAGACATTCGCCGAGAATCTCAAGGGCCGTCTGTCGGCGCTGCAGCCGGCGGCGCCGGCACCCGAGACGCCGGGGGAGGCAGCCGTCGCTACGACCGCGGCGCCGTCGCCACCACCGCCATCATCGCCGCCGCCATCGCTCGATCTCGGCTCGCTGCTGTGGCAGGCGCTGCGCGGATGGCTGCGACGGCTGTTCGGCGGCCGCCCCTAAGATCGGCGGGAACGCAAGGCCCACCAGATCACCGCGAGCGGAATGAGGAGACCGATCCACGAGATCGCGTCCAGGAAGCCATCGCCGAGCAGAGCGGCGACAAGGCCGACGATGCTGAACAGCGCGATGACGATAGGCGCTGCGAAGATTCCCCAAAGCGGGATCGGTTGCGACGTCTTCACTTCGATTGTCTCGGCTCGGCGGGCAGCAGCCCGCCGGCAGTGATTTCCTGCAGGCGCAGATCGAGCGCCGTGCGCCTGCGGCCGAGCCAGAGATAGAGACCGCTGCCGAGGATCACGATGGCGACGATGTCGAGCAGCGCCCAGAGGATCTTCAGCGGCAGACCGCCGTAGTCGCCGAAATGCAGCGGCTGGGACAGCCTCAACGCGGTCATGTACCACGGCATGGAGCGCATGGCGCTGAGGGCGCCGGTTTCCGCGTCGATCAGGGCGGGCGTCAGCAGTAGCTCCGTCGCTGGAGTCGCGCCGCGCAGCCAGACGGCATAGTGGTGGTTGCTGCTGAACCTGACTCCGGGAAACGCGACGAACTGGGGCCTGGTGCCCGGTGCTGCGGCCTGCGCGGTCGCTACCGCTGCATGAAGGGAGGAGAACTCCTTCGGTACCGACTTGTCCTTGTATGGTTCGATCATCTCGGCGAGCTGATCGAACCGCCAATACGTGACCAGCGGCGTCGACAGCGTGTTGATCACGCCGGTGACGCCGACGACGCTCAACCACATGAGCGTGACGATCCCGAGCATGTTGTGCAGGTCGAGCCATTTCATGCGGGTGCTGCGCGATGCTCGCACGGTGCCGAACCGCAGGCGCCGCATGAACGGAGCGTAGACGACGATGCCGGAGATGATGGCGACGAACAGGAGCAGCCCCATGAAGCCGAGGAACAGCTCGCCTGGAAGGCCGGCGAACATGTCGACGTGCAGGCGCAGGATCACATGCATGATCCCTTCTTCCTTGATCGACCCGACGATCTCCGCCGTACGCAGGTCGATGGCCGTGATGTGCATCTCGGCCACGGTCGCGTCGGCGGTCGGCGCGGTCGTGACGTTGACGACCGGCCGGTCGTCGTCGAAGCTCATGAACAGCGCGCGCTCTCCGGGAAAGGCAGCCAGCGCCGTTGCGAGGGCCTGGTCGAGGGTCTTCATCGGCGTTCCCGGAGGCATGGCCGGCAGGGTGCGATCCTCGAACAGCGCGTCGATCTCCTCGTGGAAGATCAGCGGCAGCCCCGTCACGCACAGCATCAGCATGAATGCCGTGCAGACGAGGCTGGTCCACTTGTGGACGAGGTACCAGGCCTTGATCGTCCGGCTCGTCACGGGCCGACGTCAGAAGTCCACGGAGGCGGACAGCTTGGCCGTCAGCGGATAGCCCTGCAGAAGGTAGCCGCCATTCGCGGACGCCCAGTAGGCCTCGTTGGTGACATTCTCGATGTTCGCGCGCAGCACGATCGGACGGTTGTCGATCTCCATCCTGTATCGCGCGCCGACATCCAGACGCGTCCAGTCGGGAATCTTCAGTGTGTTCGCCTGATCGACGAACTGCGACCCCGTCTGCAGGACGCGGCCGGCCAACGTCATTCCGGGGAGGAACGACGGGTCCCATTCGATGCCGAAATTGGCCTGGTAGTCCGGTACGCCGACGGCATCGTTGCCGTTGAACGCGCCGCCTGCGGTGCTGGTGAGGATGGCGTCGGTGAACGTGATTCCACCCAGCAGGCGGAGGCCTTCGACCGGCTCGCCGAACACAAGGAACTCGACGCCGCGGTTCCGCTGCTCGCCCGAGACGTCGAAGATGAGGGTGTTCGGATCGGTGAGGCCGGTGGGCTGCTTGGTCTGGAACAGCGCCACGGAGGCGCCGAACCTGCCGAGGTCCAGCTTGCCGCCGACCTCGTACTGGACCGACTTGAATGGCGCGAAGATCTCGCCGGAATTGACGGCGATGGCGGGGGCGGTGGGTCCCTGCGCCAGCCCCTCGATGCGATTGGCATAGAGCGAGATCTGGTCGGTGGGCTTCACCACGATGCCGACCACCGGGCTGGTCGCCGAATCGTTGAAGTCGGCGGTCTGCGCCCCTGAATCCCGGTCGAAGCCCTCGATGTCCATCCATTGCCGGCGGATGCCCACCGTCAGCAGGACACGGTCGTTGAGGACCGACGCCGTGTCGGCAAGGAACACGCTTCTGAGATGCGAACGGCTCACCAGCGGCAGGTCGTCGAAATTGCCGGATGCGAAGGCCGTGGCAGGGCGCGGCAGGACCTGCGAGGCATAGATGTTGGTCGGCTGGCTGACCGAGAATTCGAAGGAGTTGCGGTTGACGGTGCGCAGGGCCGCCACGCCGACGTCGAAGGTATGCTTGACCGAACCGGTCTCTCCGTTCAGCCGGATTCCGGTCTGGCCGCTCAGGGCGTTGTCCTCGCGTGGCACGGTCAGGCGGCTTACCGTGCCGATCCCGTCGCCGTTGACCGTCGGCGAGGTGTAGTCGCCGTCCTCTCTCATCTCGCGGCCGCCAAAGGCGACGTATCCCATGATGTTGGACGTGATGTCGTACTCGCCGCGGAACTGGGCGAAGGTGTCGCGCAGCTCGGAGAACGAATAGTTCTGCGCATAGTTGTGGTTGGCCGATGGCGGGGAGGGAACGGTGGGGCCGGTGACGAAGACGACCGGGCGTCCCTGTTCGACATGCTGCCGCTGATGGCCGACATCGAGCGTCGCGCGCGCCCGGTCGCCGCGGAAGTCGAACGCGACCGAACCAAGCTCGAGCGTGCGCTTCTCGTCGTCCACCGCCGTCTCGCCGTCGCGGAGGGCGACATTGGCGCGGATGCCGAACATGCCGTCCGGTCCGAAACGCCGGCCCACGTCAAGGTGGCCGCCGAAGCGGCTGTCCTGTGCATAGCCGGCGGTGACGCGCGTCAGCGGTTCGTCGCCGGCGCGCTTGGGCACGAGGTTGATGCCACCGCCGATGCCGCTGTTGCCGGGTGCGACGCCATTCAGGAATGCGTTGGCGCCGCGCAGCACTTCGATCCGCTCGTACATTTCGGTCGAGACGATCTGTCGCGGTGCGAGGCCGTAGAGACCGTCGATCGATATGTCGTCCGCGATCAACGGGAAGCCGCGGATAATGAACTGCTCGGAAAAATTGCCGAAGCCGTAAGTGGTCCGGACTGCCGGGTCGTTTGCCAGCACATCGGCGAGGGTCTCGGCCTGCTGATCGCGGATCGTGTCGGACGTGAAGCTGGTCACGCTGAACGGCGTGTCCATCATGTCGCGGTTGCCGAGGGCGCCGAGACGCCCGCCGCGGGCGACCTGGTTGCCGGCGTAAGGCGGCGGCGTGCTGCCGATCTCGGCTTTCGGATTGACGGTCGCACCCTCGACGGTGACCGTGTCGAGCTGCACCGCACCTGGGCTTCCCGCGGGCGCCCGTTGCAGCAGGGCCGTGCTGCCGCCCGTCATGCGGTAGGTGATCCCCGTGCCGGCGAGAAGCCGCGCCAGCCCTTGCTCCGCCGTCATGGATCCGCGCACGCCGGGCGACGAAATCCCTCGCACCAGCGCTGCGTCGACGGACACCTGCATGCCGGACTGGCGGCCGAACGTCGTCAGCGCATCGGCCAAAGGCTGCGGCGGAATGTCGAGTTGAACCTGTGCCGCGGCCTGGGCGATCTGCGGAACGCGATCGGCGGACAGGTCGAAGCGCGGAGCCGCGCCACGCTCTAGCTGGCGCAGACGATCCTGCCAAGCCTGCGCGCTCGCTTCCCCGACAGGTCCGGCCATAGCGGCGGTACCCACCAGCAGGATCGACAGGACCGAACGCGACGTCCCCGCCCGCGCTTTCAACGCAGCCCGTGCCATCCGCTGATCTCCTGTTCGTTGCCAAGCCGCCCGACGGATAGGGACGACGCAATTACGAATGCGTCTTATTTGCAGTCCCTACAGAGGCAACGCTGGGCCCGCGCAGTTTTTCGGGCGGTGGCGGGAGATTTTTTGCGAGATGTCCGTCAGCCGGCGGAGATCATGAGAATCCAGGGCGAAATCTGGCGTACTGTCGCGCCGTGGACGCCCGCAATGGCCCGGAGGGCGGCGACAGGGTCGGCGACGTTGTAGACGCCGGTGACGCGCTGATCGCCGAGAGCATCATCGGTCAGGACGATTGCCCCCACGAAGTAGCGGCGTAGTTCGTCGACCACATCGGCAACGGCCCGGTCGTGAGCGATGATCTGGCCGTGCAGCCAGGATGCGACCTCATCCGGCGGCATTGCCCCCCGATCGACGGGGCCGCCGCGGGAAACGCGTATCCAGTCACCGGCCTCCAGCCGCTCGGACGTTGGCGGGCGGGAAGCATCGGACTCGACGCCCACCCTGCCATGCTGGACAGATACCGCGGCTCCGTCGGCGCCAAGGCGGACGTTGAAAGCGGTGCCAAGAACAATCGTCTCCACGTTCCGGGCGACGACCCGGAACGGGCGCTCGGAATCCGCCCTGACTTCGAAGAAAGCCTCGCCCTGCAGCAGCCGGACCAGCCGCTCGCCGCTGTCGAAAGCGACATCGATGGCGCTTTCCGGGCCGAGACGCACCATGCTGCCGTCCTCGAGCTGCAGCGCCCGCAATTCGGCGGTCGACGTCACGTAGTCTGCCGTCATCCGGAGGATGGCCGCGGGCGCGACGACGAAGGCCAGGCAGGCGGCGAGGGCAGCGGCCGCGGCGCCGATCGTCAGACGACGCCATGCCGGCCGACGTCGCCTCGATGCCGCCGGAGGAGCCCAGCGATCGGCATAAGCCGGCGGGGTCCGCGCCATCAGGCCGTAGATATCCGAAGTGTTTGCCCAGGCAGCGGCATTGGCGGGGCTCGCGTTCAGCCAGACCTCGAAACGTGCGCGGAGAGCGCCGTCGTCGGGCGCCTCTTCCAGGGCGACCAGCCAGCGTGCTGCTTCGATAGTCGCGTGATCTTCGTCGTCGCCGGGAGCCGTCATGCTTCGCCATCGGGCCGCGTCGCCGCCCACATTGGTAGTGCGTCAGCGGCGTGTGCCAGCCAAAAAAGCCTTCTGCTGAACAAACGCCGGGACAAGCGACTTTTTCGGAAGAATCATGACCTACGGTGGCGGACGCACGCGGCGGCGGCAATGTGCGATACCCTCCGCCACGATGTCATGGGCGACGGTGATGGAGATGCCGAGATGCGCGGCGATCTCCTTGAGCTTGCAGCCGCCGAACCGGCGCATCTCCAATGCGATGCGGGTCCGCTCCGGTAGCTCGGCCATCGCGGCCTTCAGGAGCCGCAGCTCAGCCTTGGCCAGGGTCGCAGCTTCGGGCGAGGGCCGATCGTCGGCAGCGGTTTCGCCATCCAGAACGCCGGTGTTCCGGTCGACATCGCGTTCCTCGCGCAGCAACCGGCGTCGTCCGTCGATCGCGAGATTGCGGACAATGCGATAGAGATAACCCACGGGCTCGTCGAGCGACCGTACGCCCGTCGCGCTCCCAAATCGCAGCCAGGCGTCCTGCACCACATCCTCGGCGCGGGCGCGGTCGCCCAGAATGCTGCTGGCATATTTCACCAGCTCGCCCCGATGAGCGATGTAGATGCCCAGTATGTTCCGGTCGTAGCGCAACCTGGTGCCCGCTCTCGAGATGAGAACCGTTCGCAACTACGTTCTATAGGGAACGGCCGGCGACTTCAACTTTCCGTCGCTCAGGGGCCATCGGCCGTCGATCAAAGGCCCAGATAGGCCTGCTGCACGCGCGGATCGTCGGCGAGGGCGGACGTCGGTCCTTCCATGGCGATGCGGCCTGTCTCGACCACATAGGCGTAGTCGGCCAGTTCGAACGCCGTCAGCACGTCCTGCTCGACCAGGAGGACGGTTACGCCGGTGCGGTTGATCTCGCGCAGCGCATCGGCGATGCGCTCGACCGCGCGCGGGGCGAGGCCAAGCGAAAGCTCGTCGATCATGAGCAGTTGCGGCCGCGCCATCATGCCCCGGCCGATCGCGCACATCTGCTGCTCGCCGCCGGACAATGTGGTCGCGTCCTGGCCCTGCCGCTCCTTCAGGATCGGGAACAGGGCGTAGACGGCTTGCAGATCGCGCTCGATATCGGCGCGCGTGTCCCGCCTGAGATAGGCGCCGAGCAGCAGGTTGTCCCTGACGGTAAGGCCGCGGAACAGCCGGCGGCCTTCCGGCACGTGCGCAATGCCGGCGGCCAAGACCTGGTCGGGCGTTGCACCGCTCAGGTCGCGGCCGGCGAAGCGGATATGGCCGCGCCGTGGCCGGATCAGGCCCGAGATGGTCCGCAGCAGGGTCGACTTGCCGGCCCCGTTCGAGCCCACCAGGCAGACGATCTTTCCAGCCGGGACGGCAAGGTCGACGCCCCACAGCACCTGCACGTCGCCATAGCCGGCGGCGACGCTCTCGATGGACAGAAGGGGATCAGCCATGTGCCGCCAGCCTCTTCTGCCGCTCGACGAACTTGCTGCCGAGATAGGCTTCGACGACCTTCGGGTCCTTCACCACGGTCTGCGGATCGCCCTCGCTGATCAGCCTGCCGTGATGCAGCACGAGGATCCGCTGGCTGAGGCTCAGCACCACCTTCATCAGGTGTTCGATCAGCACGATGGTGATTCCGCGCTCGGCGATGCGGCGCATCAGCCCGAGCGCCTGGTCGATCTCGCCGGAGTTCAGCCCCGCATTGACCTCGTCGAGCAGCAGCACGCGCGGCTTCATGGCAAGGCTCTTGGCCAGCTCCAGCCGCTTGCGACCGGGCAGCGGCAGGACCGAGGCCGGGCGGTGCGCTTCCTGCGCGAGGCCGACGAAGGTCAGGTGCTCCATCGCCTCCGCCTCGGCCGTGGGACGGCTCGCCGCCTTGCCGGCATAGAGCGCACCGGCGGTGACGTTCTCCAGCACCGTCATCTCGGGGAAGGGCTGGACGATCTGGAAGGTTCGGGCGAGGCCGCGGCGCGCGGCCTGCCACGGACGCTGGCTCGTTACGTCCTGCCCTTCGAAGATGACCGTTCCGGCGGATGGTGGGACGACGCCGGTGATCAGGTTGACGAGCGTCGTCTTGCCGGCGCCGTTGGGCCCGATCAGACCGACGATCTCGCCCTTGCGGAGCTGGAAGCTCACGCCGCTGACGGCCTGGATGCCGCCGAAGGCGCGAGACAGGTCCTTGATCTCGAGCACGACCTCCGCGCTCATCGCGCCGCTCCGAACCATGCGCGCCCGCGCGTCCGCACGATGTCGCCCATCTTCTTGCCGGGCCACCGCACGCGCAGCAGGCCGCCGGGCAACGCGAAGATGAGGATCACGATGACGGCGCCGAGGATCGCGCGGTTGTATTCGAGGAACTTGGCCCAGATCATTTCCTCCAGGACGACGAAGGCCCAGGCGCCGACGATCGGTCCATAGATCGTGCCCGGCCCGCCAAGCAGCGTCATGACCGGCACCTTCAGGGTCAGCAGGATGCTGAAGGCATCCGACGGGTCGATATACGCAACCCACGAGGCATAGATGGCGCCGATCGTCCCGCAATACATCGCCGACAGGGTGAAGGCGGCGGTCTTGTACGACGTGACGTCGACGCCGACCATGTCGGCGGCGTCCTCGTTCTGCTTGATGCAGCGCAGGCCGAAGCCGAGGCGGCTGCGGTCGACCAGCAGGGTGGTGATGAAGGCCAGCAGCATCACCACCATCATGCTGTAGAGGAAGACGCGGCCCGCGTAGTCGGGGCCGCCCGGCAGGATGCGCACGTTCAGGCCGTCGCCGCCGCCGGTGATCTTCGACCATGACGAGGCGAACAGGCGCAGGATCTCGACGATGGAGATGGAGCCGATCGCGAAGTAATGGCCCTTCATGCGCAGGATGGCGAAGCCGAGGCAGGCCGCGAACAGCGCGACCACGACGGTTGCGCCGACCCATGCAACCGGCAGCCACACGCCGGTGTTCTGGATCAGGGCGCCGGCATAGGCGCCGAGGCCGAAGAACCCGGCGGTCGAGAAGGACGGGTAGCCGGCATAGCCGCCGATGAAGTTCCAGGACAGGGCGAGCGCCGCGTACATGCACAGGAACGTGCAGAGGCGCACGATGTAGTTGTCGGCGATGAACGGCGTGAGCGCCAGTACCACCGTGGCCGTCAGGAAAAGGGCGAGGGGGCGCATCATTCGTACCCGTGCCGGCCCATCAGGCCGGTCGGCTTGGTCATCAGCAGGATGATCATGAGGACGAAACCGATCGTCACCGCGTCCTGCGGGCCGATCCAGTGCCCGGCCGCGCTTTCGATCAGGCCGAGCGCAAGTCCGCCGACGAGGGCGCCCGGCACGCTGCCGAGGCCGCCGATGACGCAAACCACGAAGGCCTTGCCGAGGAACAGCCCGGTCATGCTGGACGTGATCGGATAGACGACCGCGAGCAGGGCGCCGCAGGCGCCGGCCATGAGCGCGCCGATGCCGAACGTGGCGGCGTAGATACGGTTGACTTGGATACCCATCAGCGCCGCCGCATCGCGATCCATCCGCACCGCGACGATGGCGCGGCCGAGCCGTGAGGTCCGCATCACGAGGTAGAGCAGGCCGGTCAGCGTCAGGGCGAGCGCCATGGCGATGAGACGATCGATCGGCAGGACGACCCCGAGGATCTGCAGGCTGCCGAGATCGAGCGTGATGCGGCGCGGCGTCGCCGTGAAGGCGATGGTCATGAAATTGTAGACGATCATGTCGAGGCCGAAGGTCAGGGTGAGCGTCGTGAGCACCGGCCGCGTGATGACCCAGTTGACGAGCCCGTACTGGATGACCCAGCCGAGCAGGAAGAGCAGGCCGGCGATGACCACCAGCGACAGTAGCGGATGCACGCCGAGATATTGCCAGGCGAAGAACGCCATGTAGCCGCCGAGCACGATGAACGAGCCGTGCAGCATGTTTATGACGTTGAGGACGCCCCAGACGAGCGAGAAGCCGACGGCGATGCACGCATACAGCGCGCCAAGCATGAGGCCGTTGGCCGCGATCTGAAGAAGGACTTGCATGGGAAATGGATGTTGCGCGGGAGCGGCCGGATTGCGACCGCTCCCGCGTCAGGACCTTATTTGAACGGGACGACCTTGGCCTGCGCGATCGATTCCGGGTACAGCACCTTCACCGTCTGGTCCTGCACCTGGATGATCGGGATGTTGCGGCCGCCATTCATGCCATTGGCGCCGAACTTGATCGGGCCGTAGAAGGTCATGATGTCGAGCGCCGCGAGCTGGTCGCGGATTTTCTTCGGATCGAGGGAGCCGGCCTTCTCGATCGCCTTCTGGACCGCGACGAGGGCTGCGGCGGACGAGGCGTGGACGTAGTCGGGATCGGCCTTCTCGCGCGCCTTGAACTCCTCGTAGAACGCCTGGGTCGAGCCCCACACGTCGTCGCTCTTGAACGTCGTCGCGTGGTGCCACCACGTGGCGCTAGTCACGCCGTTCGCGAGCGGCCCGAGTCCGTCGATGAACTCGCGATAGGCCGGGCCCGTGATCATGGTGACGATCGGCGCGCTGAGCCCGAGATCGTGCATCTGCTTGCGCGACAGGAGCAGGTCCTGGGTGTAGCCGGTGACGTAGATCCAGTCAGGCGACAGCGACTTGATCTTCGACAGGGCCGCCGAGTGGTCCATCGTGCCGACGGCGTAGAACTCGCTGTAGACGACCTGCAGCCCGACCTTCGGCGCCTTCTCGCGCAGCACCTCCGCCATCGCCCGCGGGAACACGTCATCGCGGCTGAGGATCGCGACCTTCTTCGCGTTCGGCAGCTGCTTCTGGAACATGTCGATCATGACGTCGATCACGCCGGCATTGGGTGCCAGCGTGCCGAACAGGTACTTGTAGCTCTGGTCGAACACCGACTCCGACGAGGCGACCGAGGCGATCACGGGGATGCCGTAGCGCTCCGCCACGCCGGCGACGATCTTGGTATGGCCGGAGCCGAACGGCGCCGTGACGACGTGGACCTTGTCGTCGGTGATGAGCTTCTCGGCGAGCTGCTGGGCGCGCTTGCCGTCGGTCTGGTAGTCGTAGGTGACGAGCTCGACCTTCATCTTCTTGCCGCCGACATCGATGCCGCCGGCCGCGTTGACCCGCTTCAGCCACATGTCATACGCGACTGCCTGTTTTTTGCCCTCGTCGGCCAGGCCGCCGGTCAAGGCAAGCGGCGCCCCGATCTTGACGACATCGGCGGCGAGGGCCGCGGTGGATATCAAACTCGCAGCAAGCGCCATATGTACGGCGCGAATCAGGGACGTGGTCATGGCATGCCTCCTCGGGGCGGGTCGGGTCAGACCGAAAGTGTGCTGACGACCTCAGAAGCAAGCCGCATGCCATCGGATTGCCGAAAGGCCATGGACATATTGTTTCTGGCATGGCATTTGCCCCCGGCTTGTCAGACCCTCGTTTTCGGCCATGCCAAAGTCATCACCGTCCTTTGCCTTGCGGCAGCGTCCCGGCTTCCTGATCCGCAGGCTCCACCAGATCCACGTCGCGATCTTCCTCGAGGAATGCGCGGATTTCGGCATCACGCCGGTCCAGTTCAGCCTGATGTCCGTGCTGGCCGATCACGCGCCGGTGGACCAGGCCTCGCTGGCGGCGGAAATCGGCGTCGACAGGACCACCGTTGCCGGCGTGCTGCGGCGCCTCGAAGGCCGCGGGCTGGTTGCCCGCGACGGTCACCGCCACGACCGGCGACTCAAGATGTGCCGCCTGACGGCCAAGGGCACGCAACTCCTGCGGCGCATGGAAGCGGCGGTCAGACGCGCGCATGACCGGACGATAGCCGCGCTGGATCCGGCCCGGCGGCGGCTGTTCGCCGAGCTGCTCGAGGACCTCGTCGATGCCAACAACGCGCTCGGACGGGCCTTCCTGCGCCTCGGCTAGAGGCTGAATTTTCATCGGGCTGCCCGCCGCGCCGGCAATCGCGGGCTTCCACCACCCCTGAAATGCCCGGAGGAACGCTGTTCCGCCGTGGCAGGGATATTGCTTCGGGGAGATCGAGAGCATGCTGACGATCTCCAGCCGAAGGGTGGGAAATGATGATCTGGAAAGGGGCAATTGCCTGTTTATTGCTCGGCGCTGCCGCAATGGCCGCGCCGGTGAGCGCCGAAACCATCCGGATTGGCGCTCCGCTGGCGCTGACCGGCGCCCTTGCCGACGAAGGGAAGAAGCAGGCCGCCGCCTATGAGCTGTGGCTCGAGCGCATCAACGCGGCCGGCGGCATCGATGTCGGCGGCAAGAAGATGAAGGTCGAACTCGTCACCTACGACTATCAGACCGACGGCAAGCGCGCCCAGCAGCTCGCCGAGAAGCTCATCACCGACGACAAGGTCGACTTCATGACGGCGCCGTTCGGCTCCGGCCATACCAAGATCGTCGCCGGCGTGGCGGAGCGCTACGACGTCCCGATCATCGCGGTCGCCTCGTCGGAGCCCGTGCACGACCAGGGCTACAAGAGCCTGTTCGGCACGCTCGCGCCGTCGATCGGCCTCGTCGATGCGATGCTCGGCCATTTCAAGGAGAAGATGCCGTCGCTGCAGACCATTGCCATCGTCGGCCGCGACGACGTCTTCCCGAAGGCGATGGCCACGGCGATGGGCGAGCGCGCCACGCAATTCGGCCTGAAGATCGCCGCCACATCGCTCTACCCGGTCGGAACCCTAGACCACTCTGCGACGATCTCGCGTCTGAAGTCGTTGCAGCCCGACTGGATCTACGTCACCGGCTACACCCAGGATCTGGTCCTGTTCCGCAAGCAGATGAAGGATCTCGGCGTCGATGCGCCGGTCATCACGATGATCACCGGTCCCGCCTACAGGGAGTTCGTCGACAATCTCGGTCCGCTCGCGGAGAACGTGACGAGTGCCACATGGTGGCACTACGCGGCCTCGTACCGGAGCGACGATGTGTTCGGTTCGACGGAGGTCTTCACCGAAGCCGTGCGCAAGAAGACGGGCCATGATCCTGACTACGTGCACGCATCGTCCGCCGCGGCGCTGATCGTCCTGCAGAAGGCGATCGAGAAGGCGGGCACGCTCGACCGCGGGAAGGTGCGGGCGGCGATCCGCGATCTCGACATCACCACCTTCTACGGGCCGATCAAGTTTCGTGCCGATGGCATGAACGAGAACCGGAATCTTCCGATCATCCAGGTGCAGGGCGGGAAGCCCGTCGTGCTGCACCCGCCCGAGCTGAAGCAGGCGGATTTGAAGCTTGGCCTCCCGAAATAGGACCATCCACATGTCTGCATCGTTGACTTCCACCCAGATCGAGCATTTCGCGCGCGAGGGCTACCTGTTCCCGCTGGATGCCCTCACACCGGCTGAGGCGGCGGACTGCCGCCGCAGGCTCGAAGCCTATGAGATCGAGACCGGACAGGAGGCGCAGAGGCGGCTGAAGATCAAGGCGCATCTCGCCTTTCCGTGGATGACGGCGCTGGGGCGGCATCCGGCCATCCTCGCCGCCGTCACCTCGATCATCGGTCCCGACGTGCTGCTGTTCGGCTCGTCCCTGTTCGCCAAGAACGCGCGCGACGCGCGCTTCGTCTCATGGCATCAGGATTCCGCCTATTTCGGCCTGTCGCCGCACGAGGAGGTGACGGCGTGGCTCGCCTTCACACCGAGCAACACGGGCAATGGCTGCCTGCGGGTCCTGCCGCAAAGCCATCGCGGGCCGGACCTCCGCCACGAAGAGACGTACGATCCCAAGAACCTGCTCGCGCGCGGCCAGACCATTCGCGGGATCGAGGATGCGCAGGGGATGGACATCACGCTCGAGGCCGGTCAGTTCTCGCTGCATCACGAACGCACGGCGCACGGCTCCCAGGCGAACCACTCGAACGACCGCCGCATCGGGCTGGCCTTCTTCTACGTACCGACGCATGTCCAATCGACCGTTGGGAGGCGGAGCGCGATGCTCGTTCACGGCCACGACCGCTTCGGCCACTGGGACCGCGACCCCGAGCCGCTCGTCGACGCCGATCCTGCCTGCATGGCCTATCTGGACCGGATGTGGTCGCAGTACCAGGACAAGCGCGTGAAGCAGGCGGCGGAGGCCGGGCTGATCTAGGGCCCGCCTCCACCCGTCAGAAGAGGCCGCTGGCCGGCGTCCGGCCGAGCGCTTCCATCACCCTGAGAAGCAGTCGCTTCATCCTGCGCGTGAAATGCCGCATGACCGTCTCCGCCGTTACGGAGACCGCAGCAAGTTCCGCGCCAAGTCGCGCCGGTTGTGCGTTTGCCCTCCGCCGGACCCTTGCCCGATACTGGGGCATCGTCGGTCAGGATCGAGCACAAGGGGCGAACAATGGGTACAAGAGTCGAGGCATTGATGCGGGACCGGTTCGGACTCGAGCCGGGCGAGGGGAGCGACGACTTAGATCCCGCCATCGAGCGGATCCTGTCGCGCCGCACGCATCGCAGCTTCGCTCCGAAACAGGTGGACGATGCGACGCTGCGCACAGTGACCGCGGCCGCACTGTCGGCATCGTCAAAATCCGACTATCAGCAGGCGTCGATCCTGCGCGTGAAGGATGTCGCGAAGCGGAAGGCCATCGCTGATCTGATCCCGGCCATGCCGTGGATCGGCACGGCGCCCGTGTTCCTCGTCTTCTGCGCCGATGCCCGGCGCCTGCGCCGGATCGCCGAGCTGCGCGGACATCAGCCGCCCAGGGGCAATCTGGAAGCCTTCTTCAACGCCAGCGTCGATGCGGCGCTGGTGCTGCAGACATTCATCCTCGCGGCTGAAGCGGCCGGCCTCGGCTGCTGCCCAATCAGCGTCATCCGCAATCACCTGGCGAAGGTCGCTCCGTTACTGGAGCTGCCGCCCGGCGTCGTTCCGGTGGCGGGGCTTTGCGTCGGCTATCCCGCGGGAGCGGGCCATGCCAGCCTCCGCCTGCCGCCGGCTGTGACGTTGCACGTCGATCGCTACGATGATTCGTCGCTGGCGAGCGAACTCGACGCGTACGACCGCCGCCGCGATGCGCGCCATTCCATCCCCCCGGAGAAGCAGCGAAACCCGGCGAAGTTCGGCGTCGCCGCTTTCTATGGCTGGTCAGAGGACAAGGCACGCCAGCAGGCCGAGGCTGAAGGCGGTGGCTTCGGCGCCTTCGTTCGCAGCCAGGGCTTCACCCTCGAGTGAACGTGCCCGCGGGATCAGGAGCGCTCCACTCCGGCTTCCTTGAGCAGCCGCGTGACGACTTCGAGCAACTCGCCCGATTTGAACGGCTTGCGCAGCGATGCGTTTGCTCCGAGGCGCTCGGCCATCGCGAGATAGTCGTAATTCTCCACGTTGCCACTACCTGAAATCGCCAGGATCTTGAGCGCCGGGTTGATGCGCCGGAGCTGCGTGATCGTCTCCATGCCTTCACCCTCCGGCATGAGGATGTCGGTGATCACGAGGGGCGCGGGGCCTGCCTTGAACGTCTTGACGCCCGTCACGCCGTCGCCCGCCTCGACGACCTCATGGCCGGCGGATTGCAGCATCCTGCGGACCATCTTGCGGAAGTCGTCGTCGTCGTCGATCACCAGTATGCGCGCCATGATCCCCCTCTTGCGTGTGCCAGTCGGGCCGTCGCGTGCGACGGAATAGTCACGAGTCGTCCCAATTCTGACATCGTGACGCGGTCACCGCTACGGTTGAAGTTGCTTTCGCGGTTGCTCGCATTGCCGGCGGTCAAGAGTTGCAATTGTCACACGCTCCGAATCGCCTTATGGCTGTCGACGTGCAGTCTCTGGCTCGTTCGCTCCTGCAGCCCGGCCTCGTATTCGCGCTTGTCGTCATTATGGTGATGAGCGCGCTGGCCTATCGAAGCCTGGATGAGCTGGAAGAGACGAGCGAATCCGCCGAGTACGCGCAGGATATCCTGTTTGGACTCGAGCGCCTGTCGTCGCTGTTGAAGGACGCGGAAACAGGCCAGCGCGGATTTCTGCTCACAGGCGAAACAGAGTTCCTTGATCCCTATCATGACGCCCTCGCCGAGACACCAAGGGCTCTTGCGCATCTGCGTGAGCTGACCGCCGGCGATCCCGTCAGACGGCAGCGCCTGGATGCTCTCGAGCCCCTCGTGCAGCAGCGGCTGGAGCGTCTCGAGAGAGGCATCGCCGCCCGGATCGGCGAGCGGCCCGTGCGGGTCGACGAGTTGCAGCAGGGCAAGACAGTCATGGACCAGATGCGGTCCGTGGTCGCCGATATGATCGAGGAAAAGCGGCGGTCGTATAGCGAGCGGCGGGCGGGCGCAGCCTGGCAGGCGGCGGCGGCCGGACATTTGCTGATGGCCGGTGCGTTTGGCAGCATCCTCATCATCCTGACGCTGTTCTACATGACGAATCGCGAGGTGCAACGCAGGCGCGCGGCGGAACTCACGCTTCAGGCCGCGAACATCGATCTCGAATTGCGCGTCAGGGGCCGGACGGCGGACCTCGAGGCCGAGGCGCAGGAGCGCGGACGGATCGCGCAGATGTTCCGGGCCGTCATCGACGAAGCGCCCTTCGCGATCATCGGCCTCGCGCCGGACCGCAAGGTGGCGATCTGGAACCGGTCCGCCGAACGGATATTTGGATACCACCCCGACGACGTGATCGGACGTCCCTATCCGCTGGTGCCGCCAGGCGGCGAGGCGGAGTTCGACAATATCATCGAGCGGTCCGCTGCGGGCGAACGGCTGCGCGGATTCTCGGTGAAGCGCCAGCGCAAGGATGGCCGCCTGGTCGACATCGTGTTCTCGGGTGCGCCACTGTACGACGAAGGAGGCAAGCTTCGGATCATCGTGTTCATCCTGGAAGACGTCACCGAGCGCCTCGCGCTGGAAGGACAGTTGCGGCAGGCGCAGCGCATGGAGGCGATCGGCCAGCTCACTGGCGGCATCGCGCACGACTTCAACAACCTGCTTGGGATCGTCATCGGCAACCTCGATCTGGCGGTCAAACGGAAGTCCGACGATGCGGAGCTCGCGGAGCTCATCGAGGACGCCATGAAGGGCGCCGCGCGCGGCGCCGAGCTGACGCAGCGGCTGCTCGCCTTCGGCCGCCGCCAGACACTCAAGCCCCAGGTCATCGATCTGAACGCGCGGCTTCCCTCCGTCGCGGCGCTGCTGCGCCGCACGCTGGGCGAGAACATCGAGATCGTGCAGCTTCCTGCCGAAGGCCTGTGGTCGGCCCTCGTGGACCCGTCGCAGGTCGAGGATGCGCTGGTCAATCTCGCCATCAACGCGCGCGATGCGATGCCCGACGGCGGGACGCTGACGATCGAAACCGGCAATGTCAGGCTCGACCAGGCTTATGCCGACCAGAACCGGGAGGTGACGTCCGGCCTCTACGTCATGATCGCCGTGACCGATACCGGCACGGGCATGGCGCCCGAAGTCGTCGAGCGGGCCTTCGAGCCATTCTTCACGACCAAGGATGTCGGGCGCGGCACGGGCCTCGGGCTCAGCATGATCTATGGCTTTGCCAAGCAGTCGAACGGGCACGTCAAGATCTACAGCGAGCTCGGGCACGGGACGACGGTGAAGCTCTATCTTCCGCGCGCGGACGGCGCATCGGCGGGTGAAGCCGCGTCCTCCGCCGCGGATGCCGAGGTCCCCGGCGGCAGCGAGACGGTCCTCGTGGTCGAGGACAATCCCGACATGCGGCAGACCGCCCGCCGGCAACTCGCCGGCCTCGGCTACACCGTCCTGGAAGCCGACAATGCCGAGTCAGCGCTCGCCGTCCTGGGCGAGGGGCGACCGATCGATCTTCTGTTCACCGACATCGTCATGCCGGGGCCGATGAGCGGATACGCGCTCGCTGAACAGGCGCGGGCGTTGTATCCAGCGATCAGGATTCTCTACACCTCCGGCTATGCCGAAGGCTCGATGCGCAACGGCAAGAAGGCGCACGGGCCGGCGGCGCCGATGCTGGGCAAGCCGTACCGTCACTACGATCTGGCGCGCATGGTGCGCTATGTCCTGGATGGCACGGCATAAGACCGGGACCGATTTAACCGGCCTTAAACCAATCGACGGTAGGTGATAACAGGCGGGGTGCTTTGTTCTAGACAGGCAGCCGGACGGGACACGCATGGCGCATATCCTGGTCACCGACGACAACGATGAACTGCGCCGCATGGTCATGCGGATGCTGGCGGGCGCCGGCCACGCCGTCTCGGAGGCGGCCGATGGAGGCCAGGCGCTGGAGTTGTGCCGCGCCGGCCACGTGGACGTCATCCTCCTTGACGTCTATATGCCGGAGAGCGACGGCCTCGAGACGATCCGCATGCTGCGCGGCATGGCGCACCGCCCGAGGATCGTCATGATGTCCGGCGGCTCACGCCGCTATCGCCTGAGCGATGGCGATCTCCTCGACCACGCGAACATGCTCGGCGCCGATGCGTCGCTGAAGAAGCCGTTCCGGCAGGCCGAGCTCCTGAGGATCATCGACGACGTGCTGCAGGCGGATGCCGGCCCGCTCGCCCGCTACCGCCGGCTGGCCGCAGACCACGGCGGCCGCGAAGCGCAATAGGCCGTCGGAGCCGGCTACGCGGTCAACACATCCTCGATGTGGATCGGCAGATGGCGCACGCGCTTGCCGGTGGCGTGGAACACGGCGTTGGCGATTGCCGGCGCCATGCCGACCAGCGCGATCTCGCCGAGGCCCTTCACGCCAAGCGGATTGACGTGCGGATCCTCCTCGTCGACGAAATGCGCTTCGAGGTTCCGTATGTCCAGGTTCACGGGCACGACGTAGTCGGCCATGTGCGCGTTGACCGGGCGCCCGTCGCGCCCATCCAGCACCGTGCGCTCCATGAGCGCCATGCCGATGCCGCCCACCATGCCGCCGGTGCACTGGCTCGCGGCAAGCCGCGGATTGACGATGCGGCCGGCGCCATAAGCACCAAGCGCGCGGCGCACTCTTATGGTGCCGACATCGGGATCGATCGCGACCTCGGCGAAGACGGCGCCGAAGGCGTGCATCGAATACCGTTGCGCTGTGTCCGCGGAACGCTGCGTGGACGCGTTCGCTTCGATCGGCCGGCCGGCACTCGCCGCGATCTCGCGATAGGTCTGGCCCGCGTCAGAAGCGCCGCGGCGCCGCAGCCGTCCTTCGTGCCACTCGACACCGTCGAGGGGCGCGCCGAACACCGCCGAGCGGCGGTCGGCGACCGCAAGCCTGGCGGCCTCTCCCTGCGCCGCGATGCAGGCGGCGCGGATGGCCGATCCCACCGACGCCATGGTCCATGAGCCGCCATGGGTCGGCGCGGGCGGAAGGTCCGAGCGGCCCAGGCTGAAGCGCACCTGCTCGACCGGCAGGCCGAGCGTCTCCGCCGCGACCTGCGTCATCGAGGTGTAAGTGCCCGGGCCCATGTCGCTGGTCGACGCCGCGACCTCGGCGATGCCGTTGGGCAGGAGGCGCACGCCTGCGCTCGACGGGGCGTGGAAGGCCGGATATGTGGCGGAGGCGACGCCCATGCCGATCAGGAGGCGGCCGTCGCGCATGGAGCGCGGACGCGGATCGCGGCGCGACCAGCCGAAGCGCTCGGCGCCGAGTTCGTAGCACCTGACCAGGGAGCGGCTCGAGAACGGTTTGTTCTCGACCTCGTCGATCGCCGGCTCGTTGCGCCGACGCAGCTCGATCGGGTCGACCCCGAGCGCGTAGGACAACTCGTCCAGCGCGCATTCCAGGGCGAAGATGCCGCTGGCCTCGCCGGGACCACGCATGTGGTTCGGACTTCCGGTGTCGAGCGGCATCAGCCGGTAGCGCATGCGCACGTTGGGGCAGGAGTACATGTACCCCGTCGCATCGGTCAGCGCCTCGATGAACTCCTCATAGCGGCTGGTCTCGCCGGTGCCCTCGTGAATGATGCCGGTGAGCTTGCCATCCGCGGTGGCGCCGACGGCGACGCGCTGGATCGTGCGCGGACGATGGCCGGTCGTGAAGAACATTTGCTTGCGGTTCAGGACGAGTTTGACCGGACGGCCCACCTGCCGCGCTGCTAGTGCCGCCAGCGTGACATGCGGCCAGGTCCTTAGCGACGTGCCGAAGGCACCGCCGATGAACGGGCAGATCACCGTCACGTTCTCCGCGGGGATGCCGAATATCGCGGCGATCTCGGTCCGCTCGTTCGTGACGAACTGGCTCTTGCTCCACAGCGTCAGCTTTTCGCCGTCCCAGGCAGCGACCGTTGCGTGCGGCTCCATGGGATTGTGGTTCTCGCGCGCCATGTCATAGGTCGCATCGATCTTGACGGGCGCCGCGGCCATGGCGCGGTCGGTGTTGCCGCGCTCGCGATCGGCATGGACCCGCGCGCCGGGGCGCGTGGCGGCCTCCGGAACGACGGCTTTTGCGTTCGGGTCGGCGTGATCGACGACCGGACGCCGGGACTCGTACGCGATGGTGAGCGCCGCGGCCGCGCGCTCGGCGCGATCGAGCGAGTCGGCGACGACAATCGCGACGGGCTGGCCGTAGAACCGCACCTGATCGTCCTGCAGCACATGTAGGCGCTCGCCGACGGCGGGGTCGATCCCGGCCTTGTGCGGGCGATAGGCGAGACGCGGGGCGTTGAGATGGCTGATGACGGCGACCACGCCGGGCAGCTTCGAGACCCGCTCGCTGTCCACGCCCGTCACCCGGCCGAGGCCGACCGTGGCGCTGACGATCACGGCGTAGAGCTGATTGGGCTGATTGAAGTCGGCCGAGTAGCGGGCACCGCCCGTGACCTTGGCGCGCCCGTCGACGCGCGCGAGCGATCGTCCGATAACCTTCGTCATGCGACTTCTCCGGCCATTTCGAGGGCGCGAACCATGGTTCGCGGCAAGAGATCGATTTTGTAGTGGTTGTGCTCGAGGGGGCGGACGCCCTGCACCGACAGCCGGGCCGCCGCCTCGAAGCTCGCGCGGTCAGGCGCCTTGCCGACCAGCGCGTCTTCGGAGGCGCGCATGCGCCACGGCCGGGTGCCGACGCCGCCGGCGGCGATGCGGGCCTGGCGGATCACGCCGCCTTCGATGTGCAGCGCCGCCGCCGTGGAAACGAGCGCGAATTCGTAGGACGCCCGGTCGCGCACCTTGAGATAGCGCGCGCGACGGCTGTAGGGCCCGCCCGGCACGCGCACTTCGACGATCAGCTCGCCGGGGTGCAGCGTGTGCTCGAGATGCGGCGTGCTGCCCGGCAGCCGGAAGAGCTCCTCCACCGGGAACGAACGCTCGCCCTCCGGCCCGCGCACCCGCATCGTGGCGTCGAGGGCGACCAGCGCTACGGCAACGTCGGACGGGTGGGTGGCGACGCATTGGTCGCTCGTGCCCAGGATCGCGTGGCCGGCGTTGAGGCCCTGGAGCGCGGCGCAGCCCGAGCCGGGAGCGCGCTTGTTGCAGGCCGCGTCGAGCATGCGGAAATAGGGGCAGCGCACGCGCTGCAGCAGATTGCCGCCGATCGTGGCCATGTTGCGGAGCTGTGGCGAGGCGCCTTCGATCAGGGATTCGGCAATGACCGGATGCAGGCGTCGCGTGTCTGCGTGGTCCGCGATCTCGGCCATGCGGGCGAGCGCGCCGATGACCAGGTCGGAGCCTTCGACCCGGATGCCGTCCATCGGCAGCGCATTGATGTCGATGAGCCGCTCGGGGCGTTCGACCTCGTCGCGCATCAGATCGACGAGCGTGGTGCCGCCGGCGATGTAGCGCGCACCTGAGGCCGCGGCGCGGATGGCCTCCTGCTCCGTACGCGCCTTCTCGAGCCTGAACGGAAGCATGGTCAGCTCCTCCCGGCGGCGTCGGCGATCGCCGCGACGATGCCTTGGTAAGCGCCGCACCGGCAGATGTTGCCGCTCATCCAGTACCGGATCTCCTCGGGCGAGCGTGCATGCCCCTCGGCGATGCAGGCGACCCCCGACATGATCTGGCCGGGCGTGCAGAAGCCGCATTGCAGGCCCTCATGCTCGATGAAGGCCTGTTGCAGCGGATGCAGCCTCTCGCCCTTCGCGAGGCCCTCGATCGTGGTGATCTCGGCGCCGTCCTGCATGGCGGCCAGCGTGAGGCAGGCGACGACGCGCTTGCCGTTGACGAGGACAGTGCAGGCGCCGCAGGCGCCCTGGTTGCAGCCCTTCTTCGTGCCGGTGAGGTCGAGTCGCTCGCGCAGCACGTCGAGCAGGGACTGGCGGGGATCGAGCTCGAGCTGCCGGACTGCGCCGTTGATGGTCAATCCGACGCGAACCGTCTCCGCCGGTGCAACGCCTTGTGCCGATGCAGTCCCTGCTGAAACGCCGGGCAGCACGGAGAGGGCGACGGCGCCCCCTGCAAGCTGCATCATCTCCCGTCGGGACAGCTCATCCGGTGTCGTGCGCGCTTCGGCGGCTTCTTTGTCTGTGCCCGGAGCAGCCATGAGACCTCCATCCAGTTCGATGACCGTGTGCTGGATAGGGTCTCGCAAGGCTCCAATGGCTGCGAGTTAAGTGTTGTTAGAAAGTGTGAGTGCCCTCGCGGATCAATGACATCCGGTTCTGTTCGCCGGTGCTGCGCATCGGGCGAAGCGAACAGACGGCAAGAGGTGGGTCACTCCATTTCGTCCAGAATTGACTTGGCCGTCTTGAGATCGGCTGTGCGGAATCCCTCGCTGAAGCGCGCATAGGTCGCGTACAGCGCCTCCTGCGCCTCGTCGTGGCGCTCCTGCTGACGGTACAGTTGGGCGAGGCTTATCGAAGCGCGCAGCCGCCAGGACAGCGCCGATTGCCGCTCGGCCAACTCGATCGACTTGAGGAAGCACTCCTCGGCTTCTGCCTCATTTTTCGCCAACCTGAGAAGGTCACCGCGCAAGCGCAGCAGTTCCGGCATGTTCAGAAGGTCGCCGTTGCGCTCCACCAGAAGGATGGTGTCCTCGACGATCATGAGCGCCTGATCGAGGGAGCCCGACATCGCCAGGCCTTCGGCGAGCGCGCTGTTGAGGCCCGTCGTATACAGCTCGAACTGGTCCGCATGCAGCGTTCCGAGCGCGCTGCGGAGCAAGGCCATGCCGGTATCGACGGCGCCGCGCTTGATCAGCCCTTCGCCCTTGAAGCCGAATCCGACGGCCAGGTACGGCGCCAGTGAATGCTGCTCGGCATGCGCTATCAGGCGCTCGGTATATCCTTCCGCGCTTGCGAAATCGCCGATCCAGTGAAAGACCGAGGCGCAGAAGATGTGCGCGATGCAGAATGTCACCGACTCTTCATCCGCGGCCGCTTCGGCGACCGTTTCCCGGGCGAGGCGGGCCGCCTGGTCGGGACAGCCGCAGACCCACAATGTGCGTGCCAGAATGATCCGCGCGCGGTCGCGATGGAAACCGAACTGCCTTGGCTCGGAGCCTTTCAATGCGGCCGGCCACGCCAGCGCCGCCTCCAGATAGGTGCGCGCGGCGGCCTGGTCGCCGATGAAATGGTGTGCGACGCCAAGCAGGGAGTGGGAGGCGACCAGCGCGGCGGGGTTGCCCAGGTCCTTCGCGATGCGTTCGCCCTGCTGGGCGAGTTCAAATTCGCGATGAAAGTTTCCTGCGCGCCGATGGAACATCTGCAGGTGGCCGATAAGGCGGAACTGCCTGGCGCGGTCATCGAGCTGCCCGGCAAGCTCCATGGCCTTGGCAAGCGCGGCGTGGGCCTGCCCGCTATTGCCCTTCGAGAACATCAAGGACACGCCGAGCGCCGTTCGCAGCTCCATCTCCCATCGGGTTCCGCGTGTCGCTTCGTCCAGGGTCGCCAGGGCTCGCTCGGCCCATTTGCGGCACTCATTGAGCAGCAGCATTTCCAGGAAAAGCCGGGTCGATACCGCGGAAAGCGCAATTCCACGCCGGATATCCCCTCGCTCGGAGAAGCACCACTCGAGCGCGGCGCGCACATTGTCGAGCTGCTCCGCATAATATCTGCGCCTGGCGTTTCGAGAGGTCTCGGGCGAATCTGCGCCAGCGCGATCGAGCAGCTCCGTGTAATGGGCGGCGTGCCGCCGCGAGACCAGCTCCATCTCATCGCTCTCAACAAGCTTGGTTCTGGCATAGGTGCGGGTGGTGGCGAGCAGGCGGTACCGTATCGGCGTCTCGCCTGCGCTGATCGAAACGAGGGACTTGGCGACGAGCAGTCCGACGGCGTCCGCGACCTGTGGGCGCTCGAGGCCGTCTCCGGCCGCGACGGCCTGAGCCGATTCGAGTGTGAAGGGGCCGGCGAAGATCGCGAGCTGCCGGAGCACGGTCCGCTGGACGTCCGTCAGAAGGCTGTAGCTCCAGTCCAGCGCGGCGCCGAGCGTCTGATGACGCGGCAAGGCCGTGCGCCGGCCGTGCCAGAGCAGCCGGAGCCGGCTGTCCAGGAGCTCCGCGGTCTTGTGGAGGCCGTAGCTGCTCACGCGGCCGGCGGCAAGCTCGATCGCCAGCGCAATTCCATCCAGCTTGCGGCAGATATCCGCGACGACCGGCGCATCCGCGTCCGTGAGTTCGAACTGATAGCCGCCGGCACAGGCCCGCTCGACAAAAAGATGCGCGGCCGGGAAGGTCAGGGCCTGGACCGCCGTCAGGTCATTTTTCGCCGGCGGGCTTTCGAGCGGGGGCAGCTTGTAGACATACTCTCCATCCACCTGCAGCGGTTCCCTGCTTGTCGTCAGGATGCACGCCTCGGGCGTTTCCTGGAAAATGCGCTCTGCAAGTGTGGCCACGGCCTCGATGACGTGTTCGCAATTGTCGAGGATGATCAGCGCGCGCCGCTTCCGGAGGAAGCCGATCAGGCTGGGGGTCGGATCCGTGGATTGCACCGCGAGCCCGAAGGCCGACGCCATGGCGCTGGGGACATGGTGCGGATCGACCAGGCGGCCGAGGTCGCAGAAATAGACAAGGCTGTCAAAGGCAGCGAGCTGCGCGTGGGCGATCGATACGGCGACGGTCGTCTTGCCGACGCCGCCGGGACCGTGGATGGTCACGAAGCGCCGGGCCGCCAGGTGTCCTATGATCGCGCGCTCCGCCTCCTCGCGCCCGACCACCCACGTTCTCCGAAACGGAAGTTTGTGGGTCTGAGGTGGGCCGGCGGGTTCAGCGATGGCCGCTTCCCTCCGCCCCACCGAGCGCGTGACGGGGGCGACAAAGCAATAGCCGCGGCCGGCGACATTGGCGATATAGCGTGCGCCGCCCTGTCCATCGCCGATCGTCTTGCGCAGGCTAGAGATATGGAACCGCAGGCTGCTTTCATCCACCGTAATGTTCGGCCACGTCCGCCCGATCAGGTCGTTCTTGCTGACGACCTCGCCCGCGCGCTCCACCAGAAGGATGAGGAGATCGAGTGCGCGGCTGCCCAACTGGACGGGCGCGCCGTCCGTCTCGAGGAGCCGCTTGGAGGGGAACAGGCGGTATGGACCAAACGCGGCGATCTGCTGAAAGCCGTTGGCATCTGTGTCCATCGACGAGCTCGCTCAACGTAATAGGAAGTCCAAGCGCCTATTGGGGAGGCAGACCGAGCCCGCGGAGCAGATCGATCCAGATCGGCGCCTCCTCGGCGATCAGCGCCATCGATTCCTCTGCGCCCACGGCGGCCTCATCGATGCCGAAGGAATCGAGCAGGTTCAGCACCCGCTCGCTCTTCCCGCCCTCAACCATGAGCCGCGACAGCTGTTGGACGATTTCCTGCGGTATGCCGGCGGGCCCGACGAACCAGACAAAACCTCGGAGCTGGAATGCCTTGGAAGTCGCCCCCTGCTCGAGAAACGTTGCAACGTCGGGCAGCTTGCGCATCCGCTTCGTCCGCGACACGGCGATCGCCCGGCCGGCGCCGGTTTGCAGGACGAAATAGGCGCCGGCATACGTGCCGCAGGCAGCCTGTATCTCTCCCGCCGCGAGGCCCTGCCACATCGGCGCTTCGCCCCTGTAGTGGATGGCCTCCATCTGCAGGCCGAAATGCTTGTTCAGCTCGACAACGAAGAGGTGCCCGAGAGAGCCAAGTCCAAAAGTTCCGACGCTGATCGGCTTGTTCCGGGCATAGGCGGCGAACTCCTCGATCGTCGCGGCACCGGTCGACGCCGCTGCAATAAAAACGACATGCCCCGGCGACATTGTTGAAATCACCGCGAAATCAGTCTCGGGGTCGTAAGGCAACTCCTTGAAGAGCACGCGATTTGCGATCATTGCCGTCGAGAGCGTGAACATCAGGGTATGGCCATCGGCGGGAGACGATTTCACCGCCTGCGCGGCGATCATGCCGCCGGCGCCGGGTCTGTTATCGACGATGACGGGCTCGCCGATCTCCTGCGATATGTAGTCTCCGTAAGCACGTGCGAAGAGGTCGACCAGGCCGCCCGATGGAAGGCCGCAGACGATTCTGATCGGCTTCGAAGGCCAGGCCTGTGCCCGGGCGATACTGGCGGAAGGCAGGGTTGCGGCCAGCGCGAGGCTCCCACCAAGCATTCGGCGGCGGTTCAATCGAAGCGGCATTGCAACCTCCCTCCAGGTCCGACAGGCTTGTCTCGCCGTGTTCCTCCGGCTTGCCTTCGGCCCCTTGACTCCCCTTGCACGCGATCGGTTGCCGGCCTCCCATGCCGACGCCGGAATCCGCCGCAACCTGATGAGCGTCCGCGTTGGACTCTCATCGAGCGGAAAACGACATCGTGGCCGACATCTTCTAGGACTCCGGCTTTCACACGGCGTCAGCCTGTTCGGTGCTCGCGCCTCCGTTCGGCTCTGGTACGGCAATACCATAGCTTCCACTGGCTGGATCACTTCAACTTCTTGTGATGGCTTCAAGCTGCAGTGGCATCGGCTGACACGATGGCGGCTCCTTGACGCGCGGCGGCGGTCTAGCGCCGCTGCTCGCTGCGGCGCGTTCCGCGCCGAGCGTTCATTCACAAGTTCTAACAATCCTTCACTCCCGTTCCGCGGCTCCGCGCGGCAAGCTCCGCCCGCCTAGCAAAAGGAGGGTACGATGCAGGTGAGGCTTCTTGCGGTTGGACTTGTTTGTGCTGCTGTTTCGTTTGTCGCGCAGAGTGCGTCGGCACAACAGCAGGAGCGGTTCGCGTCATGCCGGTCCCAGGCCGCCGCGCAGGGGATCGATGGCGAGGCGTACGGTGAGTTTCTGGAGAAGTGCATGTCGCAGGCCGGTGCGGCGGCGGCGCCGCAGAGCCGCTTCGCGTCCTGCCAGTCGCAGGCGCGCGCGACCGCCGGCCGTGGCGAAGCGTACGGCAAGGCGCTCGATCGTTGCATGGCTCAGGCGTCCGCATCCGGGTCTTCGGCTGCCGCGGCGAGCGCGACCTATGCAGACTGCCGGTCGCAGGCGATTGCGCAGCGTGTGTCATCGGGCGACCGCATGGCGACGTTCATCGACGCGTGCGTGGCGAAGTAATCTTTTCCGACCCGGCTGCGAGGCCGATCGGGCGCGCGTTGGCGGGCTCGATCGTCTCGCAGCCATGCGGATATCCAATCGTGCGGAAAGGCTATCGAGCCCTTCGTTCGATGGGCGAGGGCATTCAGGGATCGTCATGACACGACATATTCGGCACCGGGCGCTGCCCGCCCGCATCCGGCTCTCGATCGCGTCTTTCTGTCTCGCCGCAGGAACCCTTGCCGGCTGCGCGGACGGTACGCTCGATCGGCCGCGCCCGACCCAGGCCCAGGAGCTTTGTCAATCATGGGGGTATGATCCGAATGATCCTGCCTGCCTTCGTCTGTTCCGGCGCGATTCGCCGTAGCAAAGGCTGACTGCATGCGACGGGCCTGCTACGCGCGCATCGTCATTGCAGTCCCCCTGGCGCGCGGATTGAAGAAGATGGCCGGTGCCTCGAACGATCGCGGGGTTGGGCCAGCAGCTCACCATCCCGATACGCGTGCGTGACAACGATGCGTCGACGGTATGAACCGGCAGGTCGCGCGTCCAAGACTTTTTTCCCATACAGTCCAGACTTACGTGGCATAAGACGTGCCTCGCATAAGAGAGGGGGTATGGAATATCGCCATCTGAGGTTCTTCATCGCCGTCGCGGAAGACCTCAGCTTCACCCGTGCGGCCACGCGGCTGCGCGTGGCGCAGCCGCATCTCAGCCGGGAGGTCCGCCGTCTCGAGCACGAGCTGCGGGTGCCGCTCTTCGAGCGCAATAGACGACGGGTCGCACTCACCGCCGCGGGCAGCGCGTTCCTCGAGAAGGCGCGCGGCATCCTTGCGGAGACCGCGGAAGCAGCGCGTGCCGCGCAGCGCGCGAGCCGTGGCGAGACGGGCCGAATTCGCGTCGGATTTTCGAGTTCGGCCGGCTTCGGCATGCTGCCGGACGCGGTGCGGCGGTTCCGCCTGGAGCGGCCCGGCGTCGAACTCGTGCTCACCGAATTCAACAGCGACGAGCAGCCGGACCTGGTCCGGAGCGGGATGCTGGATGCGAGCCTTCTCTATCCGCCCTATCCGCCGGAGCACGGGCTCGAGTCCGAAACGCTGATCGTCGACCCGCTGGTGGCGGCCTTGCCGGAAGGCCACCGGCTGGCAGGACAGCGTCAGGTGGCGCTGGAGGCACTGGCGGCGGAGCCCTGGATACTCTTCCGGCGCGCGATCGCGTCGTGCCTGCACGACGAAATCATCCGCGCCTGCGCGAAGGCCGGATTCGCCCCGCGCATCGTCCAGGAAGGCCGCAAGCTCTCGACGATCGCGAGCCTTGTCGCCAGCGGCCTCGGCGTGACCCTTGTGCCGATCACCTTGATGCGGCTCCGGCTGCCGCGCATGGTCTGCCGGCCGTTGACGTCACCAGCGCCGCGCGTGCCGCTCTCCCTGATGTGGCGCCGCAACGATCCGAACCCGGCGCTCGCCCCATTCCTCGCGACGGTGCGCAGCGAAGCGCGCCGCTTCATGCGGGAAGGGGGGAAGAAGCCGGCTCCCCGCCTGCCGAAGGCCACGAAGCGCGCGAAGTGACGGTGCGAAGCGCGGCGCCGTCTAGCGGACGGCGAGCCCGATCTCGCGCAGATAGCGCCGCACGCCGGGATGGATGAGGTCGGCCCGCGGCGCGGCGGCCGCGGTGTTGGCGGCCGTCGTTTCACGGGCCTGCGGCAGGCGCTTGCCAAGCGACGGCTCGCCACGATGCAGCGCCCGCGCCAGCCGATAGGCGACCTCGTCGTCGAGCGTCTTGCGGCTGAGGATGAAGCTCCACGATCCGACGGACGAGATCGGCGCCGTCTGTCCGGGGAAGCTGTTGGCCGGTACGGTCAGCTCGCGCAGGAAGGGATGCTTGGCCCGGATGCGCGCGAGCTCCTCTGCGCCCGGCGCGATGAAGCGCGCGCCGCCCGGCGCCGACGCCATCGTCGTGAATCCCGGCCAGCCCATGCCCCCGCCCCACAGCGCCGCGGCCCGCCCCTCCAGGACCATGGCCGGCCCGTCGCCCGCGCGGTCGAGATAGATGGCCTGGAAGTCCTTGTTCTGGTCGAGGCCGATACCGTCGAGCACATAGCGCGCCAGAATGACCAGGCCGGAGCCGCGCGCGCCGAAGGCGACCGGCTGACCGCGCAGATCCTCGATGGTCCGGTACGGGCTGCTGGCGCGGACGACGAACATGCCCGGCGTTGCGTACATCGCCGCGATGATGCGGAGATCGGCGGGCGCGCGTCCGATGCCCGAGAGCGCCTCGTACGCGGCCTCGCCCTGCACGAGGCCGAGGTCGAGCGCTCCGGATTCCAGCATCGGCACGTTGTCGGCGCTGCCCTTGGTATTGCGCGGCTCGATCAGCAGCGACGGGTCTTCCTCCTCAATGACCTCGGCGACGGTGGCGCCGTAGACAGGGAACCCGCCGCCCGGCGTCGCGGTGCCGAGCGTGACGATCGTGCGGTGCTGCGCCATGGCGGCGGGAATTGTCATCGCCGCGAGCAGGGTAAGGGTCGCAACCGCAATCGCCGAGGCCGATACCCGTAACCGTTCCGTCATCGCCGCGCTCCGTGCTTCGTGCATCGACCCGGTCTTTAGCACGGGCACGAGCGGCACCGCCAATACGCGTCCGATCACGCCGGTATCTTGCCCAGTTCGCGTTCCAGGATCACGCTGTAGCGGACCAGATCGGACAGCGTTCGAGCGCCCATCTTCTCCATGACGCGCCCGCGATGCGTCTCGGCCGTCCGGGTGCTGATTTCAAGGCGTGCGGCCACCGTCTTTGTCGGAAGGCCGTTGACCACCAGCCGCATGACATCCTGCTCGCGCGGCGTGAGCGTCGCGAACCTCGCCCGCAACGCCGCGCGCCAGGCATATTGTTCGCGCAACGTGTCGCTCTGTGCGAGGGCCCGCCGCACGGACTCGACCAGGGCCGTCGGATTGAATGGCTTCTCGATGAAGTCGAGCGCGCCTTCCCTGACCGCGGTGACCGCCATGGGAATGTCGCCATGGCCGCTCATGACGATGACGGCAAGCGGCAACTCGGCAGCCAGCACGGCACGATGAAGATCGAGCCCGCTGGCACCGGGAAGCCGGACGTCGACCAGAAGGCAGCCGGTCTGCAGACGGTCCATCCGTTCCAGGAAGGCTTCCGCATTGTCGTAATTCTCGACGGGCAGGCCGGCGGCCTTGAACAGGATCGTCAAGGCGTCGCGGACCGAGGCGTCGTCGTCAACTATGTGAACTGCCGGCTTCTGCGCCATGTGCGTCGCTCCGTTCGAGAGGCAGGGCGATCGTGAAACGTGCGCCGCCGGCGGGCAGGTTCGCATACTCCATTCGACCGCCATGAAGTTCCAGGAGGCTGCGGGAGATGGCCAGTCCCAGGCCCATCCCGTGCGGTTTTGTGGTCGAGAATGTCTCGAAGTCGCGTTCCATGATCTCCTGGGGTATTCCCGGACCTTGGTCGCTGACTACCACAACGGCGTCCTGCCCGGTGTGGCCGACCGCCACGGTCACGATACCGCCCGGGGTCTTCTCCGCGGTCGCCTCGACGGCGTTGCGAAGGATGTTGATGACGACCTGTTCCACATGGTTCGGGTCGGTGACAATGCTGACCGGGGCATCGATGGTGACGACGACCCGCACGCGGACGCCCGCCGGCTCGCGCCTGATCAGTTCAGCGGCCTTGACGACGATCTTCTCGAGATCGGTCGGGACGATGCTCGACTTCCCGCTGGCGGCGACATCGCGAAGCTGCCGAAGCGTCTCGCCGGCGCGGTCGGTCTCGGCGACGATCTTGCCCAGGGTCGCATCGACGTCGGCCGTCGTACCGGTGCCCTTCAGCAGAAGCTGGCAGGCTCGCGCATACGTGGCGATGGAGGCGAGCGGCTGGCTGATCTCGTGCGCGAGCGCGGATCCCATCACGCCGACGACGGTGATGCGGGCGTTGCGTTCCGCCTCCGCCTCCTGCGCCCGCAGGCGCAGCTCGGCCCGGTGTCGCGCGGACACAACGCCGCCGAGAAGCAGGCCGCTCGCGCCAAGGATGAGGATCATGGCCTGGAAGGCGGCAAAATCACGGACCGGACGATTGAGGTACAGCACGAAGACGACGATCGCGGCCTGGATGAGCACCGTTCCGACCGCCGCGCCGGCCACGCCGCGCCGCATGGCGAGCCAGATCAGCGGTATGAAAAGCACGTAGAAGAACCGGAAATCATCGACCCGTTCGACGAAGAAGACGAGCCAGATCGCGATCGCCAGTCCCATGGCAAAGACGAGGAGATCGAAGCCCGGCGCGTGCATCTCGTCACGCCAGCGTCCGCCCGGCGTGAGGAGCAGGAGGAGGGCCGGCAGCAAGACCACGATGCCGGTTGCATCGCCGATCCACGAGGCGAGGATCGCATCGGGGGCGCTGCTGAGCGGCGTCAGCCCGTAGGCGACGAACAGGCCTGCATGGAGCACGAACAGGAGCAGGGCGCCGGCCGGTGCCGCGACGAGCACCAGGCCGATATCGCGGACATTGCCGTGCTCGAGGTCGAGCTTCGATATCCGGCGCAGCGCGATACCCAGCATTCCATATCCGACCGCGAGGATGGCCGCCGAGCCGATCGCGGGGCCGAGCCCGAAGATGAATCCGCGGACCAGATAGTCGGCAACGAGCGCGGCGGGGAAGAGGAGCGCCGCGTAGGCTGGTCCTTGGGTGACGATGAGGGCCAGGCTGAGCGCCGGCGGCGGGTTCCAGAGCGTGAATCCGAACGCCGACCATTCATGGACAAAACTGATCCAATCAAGCGCAACATAACCGCAGAGATACGCAACGGAGATGATCCAGAACCGTGCCGGGTGCCCCGGCGCGGTGAGGCCACGCAACGTCCTGATCAGATCCGTCAACGGCCGGCTCCGTACGGAGCAAACGAAATTATGTGCAGCATGGGCCCCACGTCATCGCAAGAACAACAGACCGGGCCTGCGAACATCGATGCGTACAAATACGCATAGACCGGTCAGCCGATAACACCAATCCTGTTACGTCGGTCACGTTGTGGATGCAATGCGGATGGCGATCTGGTGCCGGTGCGGCAAGCCCGCCGGGATACGGCGACGCCGCCGATGAGCGCGTCGCGAACGAAGGGGGTGACGAGGAAATGGAATCGCATCTCGCACCGCTTCGGCATCCGCAGGCAGTTGGTGAGCATGAGCGGGCTTCAGATGATCGGGCCGTTGTTGCGGCGCCGTGAACATGAGCAGGCCGTCCAGTTCTGGGCCGAACGCTCGCCGGACGTCTACGGTGAAGCGTTCCTCAGAACGTTGCTGTTGAGTTCGCCGCTCGCCATTTTTGCGCCGCGCGTCTTCATCGTCGGCGCGATCGTGGCCGCTGTCGTGCTCCTGATCTCCGGCATGCTCTTCAGGCTGGAGCTGACGTCGACGCACATGCGTCTGCGCACGGCGATCTTCGTTCCCACCATCCATATGCCGCTGGCATTCGTCCGGCGCGTCCATGTGATCGATGTGCGGACCTCCCGCTTCGACGGCCGCCAGCATGGAACGCTTCTCCTGAACCTGGCAGACGGGGAGGCGCTGTCGATCGTGGGAATCCTGGACCCCGATGAGACCGCGGCCGCCATCAGGACCCTGGCGGCCGCGACGTTGGAAGAGGCGCGGGTCTTCCGGCAGGAGGCGCTTGAACGATCCCGGCCCGAACGCATCTGAATGGGGCGGATCATTCCGGCGGCAGCGAGAGCCGGTCGCAGCGATCCGTTGATGGCCTTGCATTTCTTTTACTCACTAGACCAGCGGCTCAAAGCTGCTTCGCCCCGATCTAGTGAGTCACTGGACCCGCCCTGTCGTGGCGGGTCCTTTTTTTGGTCGAGGCTTTTGCGCCTCATTGCCGCAACCTCCGGAATGACGCCGCCGCTCATGGACCGACGATGGGCACGCTGACGGCGGGCGATCCGGTCCCCTGGTTCACCGGCCAGACACGGACCAACCCCGCGTACCGGTTTCATTCCGTGGCGGGACGCTGCATCGTGCTGTGCTGCTTCGGCTCTCTCGCGGTGCCGCCGGCGCAACGCATTCTCGCGACGTTCCGGTCGCGACGGCCGCTGTTCGATGATATCTCCGCGGCCTTTTTTGGCATGGGGATCGATCCAAGGGATCTGTCGAGCGAGGCGACCGAGGACGCGATACCGGGCGTCCGCTTCCTCTGGGATTTCGAGCACGAGGCCTTCAAGGCGCTCGATCTGATCGCGAACGAAGCGGTCCTTGGCGCCGGTGAGCTGTCAATTCGCCCTGCGACGTTCGTACTCGATCGGCGGCTGCGCGTGGTTCGGGCGGTCAGCTTCGCCAATCCCGAGACGCATGTTGACGACGTTCTCGCCTGCCTGAAGGCCACGATCGAGGATGACCGCTCGGCGATCGCCGCCGGCACGGCGCCGGTGCTGGTGCTGCCAAGGGTCTTCGAGCCGGATTTCTGCCGGGCCTTGATCGGCGTTTACAACGCGGTCGGGGGCAAGGACTCCGGGTATATGGTCGAGGTGGACGGGCGCACGACCCTGAAGAACGATCCGGCGCACAAGCTGCGGCGCGACTGCAATATCGATGACGAGCGTCTGCGCGATGCCATCCAGGCAAGGATCCGCCGTCGACTGCTGCCCGAGATTGAGAAGGCCTTCCAGTTCAGGGCGACACGGATGGAACGCTACATCGTCGCCTGTTACGACGCCGAGTCCGGAGGCCATTTCAAGCCGCATCGCGACAACACGACCAGGGGCACCGCGCACCGGAAGTTCGCTGTCACGATGAACCTGAATGCGGAAAAGTACGAGGGCGGCGATCTCCGTTTCCCCGAGTTCGGGGGGCAGACCTATCGCGCGCCGACGGGCGGGGCAGTCGTCTTTTCGTGCTCGCTCATGCACGAAGCGATGCCGGTCACCAGGGGACGTCGCTTTGCGTTCTTGCCGTTTCTTTACGACGACGCCGGTGCGCAGCTCCGTGAGCGGAACAACGCCTATCTCGCCGAGAGCGTGAAGCCGTACGAGAATACGCTTCCGCCGGATCTTGCGGTGAAGGAGTAGGGCGCTCCGGCGTGATGGCGCAGCTTGTCATGGGATCGCGCGGTGCGCCGGAGCCCTGCGTACATCTACGCATGGCGGGCAGCGCTCATCTGCATTACGGGAATGAAGGGGGGCGCCCGGTGCATGTCGTCGTCGAGGGAGATCCATCATGGCTGCGGTCCCTTCAAAGCGTCGGCTGTTCATGGCGCTGCCGATGCGCGGCGACATCTATTCACGGCGCGGCGACGACGGGCGCGAGTGGTGGCGCGTCTCGGAACTGCTGGTGGGAGCGAAGGAAACGTATGTGCTGCTGACCCGCCTCGAAAACCACCGCAAGCAGACAATCGAACCCTTGTCGGTTCTTGAAGGTGGCGGGCAGTTCAAGCGGGTAGAGGGGCGCAATCGCTGACCGCAGGCAAGCTCGTGGAAGCGATCGCATCGCTTCCATGCCGCGCGTTCGCTGCTCAGACGGCGAGTATTCATTCCGAGAAGCTGCGAGGTTGAATGTCAATCAGGAGAGAGTCCGTTGTGATGGGCCTTGCCGGCGCGGCCTTCGGCCTGTCCGTCCTGACGGCCGGCGCCGTCGCGCTGGAAAGACTGTCCGACTGGCGCCTCGTCGAGGGCGAGGGCGGGCAGACGGCGTCGCCGCAACCGCCCTTCGACGGCGACCTCGCATCCCGCATCTCGTTTCCGTATCTGGAGAAGCCGGACAGCCCTCACGACAATCACATGGTGAGCCTGGGGTACAACTGGAACTGGACTGCGGAGAACGGATGGTTTCGCCCCGATCCCGGCGACCCGTCCGTGGCCCTGACCCTGGAGTCCTGGTTTACCGGGCTTGCCGAGCTGAACTTCGATATGCGGCCGCCGCGGGAATTCACCGCGTGGCCGGGCGGCCGCCTGATGGGATTCGCCGGCCGACACGACGGAACCTACGCGACGCTCAGTCTCGGCGGCGCGATGTTCAACCCGGCGGGTGCCGGCATAAAGCTCACGGCCGGGACGTCCGGTGAGCCGCTCATGTTGTTGTCCGAAGGCGCCGGCGCGCCGGACTCCATCCTGCAGGTTCTGCGGAACGACAAGAGTCCGAGCGTCTCGATCCAGGGCGGAGCCAACCCGTCGCTGGCGTTCGGTCTGTCCGGCACGCGCGCCGACACCTTGGACAGCGGCATTCTCCGCTTCTCGGGACCGCTTGGCGACGAGCCGCTCATCAACGTCGCCGGGGCCGACCCCGCGGGGACGCTCCTGGCTTCCGTTCCGAACGACGCGTCCGATGGCACCGCCTTCAGGATAACGGCCGACGGCCGGCTCGAATGGAGCGGCGGCGGGAACGCACCAGCCACAGCGCTTTCGGCGCGTGGCGCTGACGTGGTCGTGAGCGGCGGCATCGCCGCGTCCTCGCTGCGCGTCGGCTCCGGCGGTACGGACATCCAGAGGCTGGAGCTGGTCGCGATCGACCTGAAACCGGAGACCGTTCGCGCGCACGGAAGCAGCGAGCAGGTGTTTTCGGTTGCCGGCATGACCCGGGACACCGTGCTGGTGCTGAACGGGCCCGTCCAGCCCGACGGGATCGGGATTGCCGGTGCTCATGCGATGGATGATGCGATCAGGGTGGTGTTCGTGAACGCGGCCGCGACTCCGACGCAACCCAGCGCGGGGCGCTATCTCATGCTGGCCGTCACGGCGGCGGACGCTGAATGACCGGCCGACTTCGCCGGTGACGCGGCAATAGCAGCACAGCGCTAGCGTCCTCGATCTTTCGCCCGGCGCGACGGTAGCTGCGATCGCTATCGCATGACCCTGCGCGTGCGGGCGCAGAACTCGTCGCCAGCGTGACTTTTGTGCCGCGCTCCTGCCTCGCGGCGAGAGGAGAGAGAGAGAGAGAGAGAGAGAGAGAGAGAGAGAGAGAGAGAGAGAGAGAGAGGAGGTGCCCGGTTCGGTACGGCCAAGCTGTCGAACCGTTAAGCGCACGTTAGCCCTCTCGCACTAAGACCGGCGCATGACCGTCGACTTTCGTACGCTGTTCATTGTCAACGCGCTGGTCTCGATCACGCTGGCGCTCCTGATGATCATCTTCTGGCGGACGCACCGGCGCATACCGGGCGTGAGTCAGTGGGCGGTTGCGACGGCTCTCTTCGGCGTGACGGTGCTTGGCGGCTGGTTGCGCGGCCTCATCCCGGACTTCCTGTCCATCGTCATTGCCAACCCCGTCGGCATCATAAGCTTGGCCGCATTCTGGAACGGCATCCGGCGCTTCGATGGCAAGGCGGTGCGCTGGGCCGGCCCGGTCGTCGTGGCGATCGCGATCGGGGCATTTGTCGCCTACTACACCTATGTCGTTAACGACATCCTCATCCGGATCATCGGGGTTTCGGCCACGAATGCGGCTTTCTGCTTTCTCTGCGCCTACGAACTCGTGCGCGGGCCGGCGCGCGGCCCGCGTAACGCCGCGATTCCCGCAGCGGTGCTGTTCGGCCTGGTCGGTTTGACGCTCGTGATCCGCGCACTCTCGACATTTCTGTTTCCGCACGATCCCTCCCTGTTTGCCCCGACCGCGGCGCAGACCCTTCATTTCGTCGTGCTGTTCGTCAGCGAGATCCTGATCGTCTTTGCCTTGCTGATGATGGCTACACAGCGCCTCCAGCAGCAGGTCGAGGCGCGCCATGACGATTTGGACGCCGCGCGCGCCCGCGCCGAAGAGGCGAGCCGGGCCAAGTCCGAATTCCTGGCGACGATGAGCCATGAGCTCCGCACACCGCTCAATGCCATCATCGGCTTCTCGGACGTCCTGCGCCGGCAGCTGTTCGGCCCGCTCGGCAACGAGCGCTACCGGCAATACGTCACCGACATCCACGGGTCCGGGACGCATCTTCTCAGCGTCATCACGACGATCCTCGACATCTCGAAGGCCGAAGCCGGCAAGCTCGAGGTTAACCTGGTCGCGCTCGATCCGAGAGGGGCGGTCGACGCGGTCCTGCCGTTGATCCGCGGTGCCGCCGAAGCAAAGCGGATTCGCCTTGCCGTCGACCTTCCCGAAGAGACGCTGCTGTGCCGGGCCGATCCGCAGGCCCTGAATCAGATACTGCTCAATCTGCTCTCGAATGCGGTGAAGTTCACTCTGGAGGACGGGGCGGTGACGGTACGGCTGCGTGCGCTCGCGCGCGAGGTCGAGCTCACGGTGCACGATACGGGCATCGGCATCGCGGCCGAGGACCTGCCGCGCATGATGAAGCCGTTCGAGCAGGTCGCCCAGGGCTATTCCAGGAAGAACGGCGGAACGGGCCTGGGCCTGCCGCTCGTGGACTCACTGGTGCGCCTCCACGAAGGCACGTTCCATATAGACAGCGCGGTCGGCGTCGGCACCACCGCGACCGTCCGCCTGCCGATTGCCGCTTAGCCCGGTGCCCGCCTGTTGTTCAGGAGGCGGACGCCCCGGCGCGGATTTCCCGGTTCCCGACATGCCGGTGACCAAGACGCGTTTCATGGCATCACTTGCTGTTGGGAAGAAATCGATGACCTGAAACAATCGGTCTTTATCGCGCTCGGTAACGACGATCGAAGCAGATGTCGGCATCGCTCCCAATCTCCATTGCGCCTTCAGGATATCGTGCATCGTCGCATGCACAAGCGGGTCGGCATCTCCGACGCTTCGCGGCAATTGCGGCGTTGGCCTGCACGTCCTATATTGTGGGCACCATGGCACGCATTTTCGCCACCGTGCATTCGCCTCAGCGACGCTGGATCGTCCAGGGAGCGGGCTGCGTCAAACCGACGCTTGCTCCGCGCGGCTGATCGTTCAGCGATCTTAAGCCGCCTCCGGGGCTGCTGATCTAACCAGACATATTTTCGGTCGACCTGGACGTTCAACCGTAGTGCGTCCGCGGCGCGGATTTGCGCGCGGAGCACCAGGGAAGGGCGGGCAGTTCGATCGAATCCAAAAGGCGCGACAGCCTCGGAGATGAGGCGCGGGCGAGCGCAGTCCGTGCGGCGATGGCGCCGCGCCAAACGCGAATGTGAATTGACATGAAGGTCCTGGTTTGCGGCGCCGGCGTGATCGGCGTTACCACCGCCTACTATCTTGCAGTCGAAGGACATGAGGTCGCGGTCATTGACCGCCTGCCGCACCCCGGGATGGACACGAGCTTCGCCAACGCGGGCCAAGTCTCATGGGGCTATGCCGCCCCTTGGGCGGCACCGGGAATCCCGCTGAAAGCCTTGCGCTGGATGTTCGAGCGCCATGCGCCGCTGGTATTTCGACCGCGACTTGATCCATCGCTGTGGAGGTGGCTCGTCCAAATGCTGGCGCACTGCACGCGGGACGACTATGCGCGCAGCAAGGCCCACATGGTCCGGCTTGCGGCCTTCAGCGCGGCCTGCCTGCAAGAGCTCCGCACTGCACTGAATCTCCGCTACGACGAGAACACACGGGGGACGCTGCAGCTCTTCCGCAGCCAGAAGGCGCTGGACGCGGCTGCGGCGGACTCTGCCGTCCTTACACGGCTTGGAGTTCCGCACGCGTTTCTCTCGCGTGCGGGCTGCGTCGAGAAGGAGCCTGGCCTATGGCTGACGAAGGACAAGATTGTTGGCGGCCTGCACCTGCCGGGCGACGAGACTGGAGACTGCCACGTTTTCACGCAGGAGCTTGCGCGCCATGCTGCCGATCGAGGCGTTGCATTTCATCTGAATACGGCCATTCATGGGTTCGAGACCTCGTCCGACCGCGTAACGCATGTCGCGACAGACATTGGGCCATTGTCAGCCGATGCGTTCGTTGTGGCGCTTGGCAGCTACTCGCCGCGCGTGCTGCGGCCGCTCGGCATGCGCATCCCGGTCTATCCGGTCAAGGGATACTCTGCGACGCTGCCGGTCGGCGACCGCAACATGGCCCCTCGCTCGACCGTTATGGACGAAGCCTACAAAGTGGCGATTACTCGGCTTGGTGACCGGGTCCGGGTTGCCGGGATGGCGGAGCTGGCCGGATATGGCCGCAAGCTCCGGCGACGTCCCTGTGACACGCTGGCGCATGTCATCAAGGACCTGTTCCCCGCCGGTGCCGATCGGACGCGGGTTCAGTTTTGGACCGGATTGCGGGCCATGACCCCGGACGGGCCGCCGATCCTCGGCGCGACCCGCTATGCCAATCTTCTCCTCAACACCGGCCACGGCACGCTCGGTTGGACGATGGCATGTGGTTCGGGCCGAGTGCTCGCGGAACTCGTCTCAGGCAGATCTCCAAGCATTGACCTCGCTGGTTTCATGCTGGCGCGCTATCGCGGGTAAGTGCAGTCCGCTGCCCGGGTGCGGCATGGCGCTGGATGATGCCCGGACGCCTAGCACCTGCTGGCGGTCGGCGGGATGCGCCAAGTGGAACAACATGAACTACCAAGAGCTTCTCGAAGAGATCGCCCGGGAGATCCGGTCCGTTGCCCACAGGGGGCAGGTCGCGGACTACATCCCGGCGCTGCGAAAGGTGCCGCTCACCAAGTTCGGTATGTCGCTCCGCACCATTGACGGAGCGGAATTCAAGGTCGGAGACGCCGACGAACCGTTCTCCGTTCAAAGCATTTCGAAGCTGTTCACGCTGATGCTGGCGATCAGCATGGTCGGCGACGAGATCTGGACGCGGTGTGGGAAGGAACCGTCGGGAACCAAGTTCAACTCGCTCGTTCAACTCGAATACGAGGATGGCGTTCCGCGCAATCCCTTCATCAACGCCGGCGCGCTCGTCGTGACCGACTGTGTCATCTCCCGCAGGGGCGACGCGCGCAGAACGATCCGCGATTACGCGCGGGTTCTCTCCCGGAATTTCGCGCTCGATTTCGACTTTCGGGTGGCCCGGTCGGAACGCCGGGCCGGCCATCGCAACGCGGCATTGGCCAATCTGCTCGCGAGCCATCGGCGTCTCGATAACCCCGTGCGTGTCGTCCTGGACACATATTTTCACCAGTGTTCACTGGCGATGAGCTGCTCGGATCTCTCCAGCGCCTTCCTTCCGCTCGCCAATGACGGCTTCTCGCCGACGCTGCAAGAGGCCGTTCTGACCGCACGCCAGACCAAGCGCATCAACGCGCTCATGCTCACATGCGGCATGTACGACTCGGTTGGAAGCTTCGCGTATCGCGTGGGACTGCCGGCCAAGAGCGGTGTCGGCGGCGGAATTGTCGCGGTGATGCCGCGCCGATTCTGTGCGGTTGTCTGGTCGCCGGGGCTCGATCTCTCGGGCAATTCCCTCTTGGGAACTGTTGCGCTCGAGCGCCTCACGCGCGCCACGCAGCTATCGGTTTTTTGACGCGGACCGCGACACTCTCAAAGCTAGCGGCACGCATGTTGCAAAGATGATTCTGTTTTCCTACATAAGAGACATCATGTCTCGTACGCAGTCACATATTCGCGTAGGCGCCGCGTGGAGCGCCAGACTCGCTGGCTGCGCTAAACCGGAATCCTCCGCCCCGTGATGCTTGTCGTCTTGCACTGACGACGATCCGCATCCGGGGCCCTTCCTGACAAACGTCTGACATCGCTGCAGAACTGCGTGCCCGCTTGGGCGCGCGGCTGCCGGCCTTTATGTCTCCAGGAAAGGAGGAGTCTGTGTACTACACACGTTTGCGGTTCCCGCTTTGCGTTGGCTGTGGGAACGCGCTCGCGGCTGCGGCGGCCCGCTGCCCCTATTGCGGTATCCATGCCAGGCACTCGCACGGCGCCTATGCGCGTCCGCATATGCGTGCAACCGACCGGAATCTTCGCGGTGCCGCCACCGATCGCTCTCTCAATCGAGATGGCTCGAATGAAGGGGCGTGACATGCGGGGTATGACCTTCAAACGGCGCTTCGCGCTTCGGTCGAGCAGTTTGCAAGCATGCAAGCGCGCCCCGGCGTAACGGACACGTAAGCGCACGTTTCCCCCGCCGGGGCCGCGGTCCCGCCGCACATCATCCATCTCTGACCGAACCGGCCCCGGTGCAGTGGCATCGGGCACATGGAGTACTCATGCTCGCAGTTACGAATTGTCCAGCCTGTCAACATTCGATCTCCGACTCCAAACTCGCATTCTGTGAGGCATGCGGCGTGCCGCTTGCAACGAGAGACCACCACTCAAACCGGCCGCGCCTTGAAACGTGGTCAGGATGGAGCGGTCTGCTGGCCTCGCAGGAAGCGACCATGTCGTACTGGTTCATGGCGCGTCGTGATTACGCGCACCTCCGAAAGCTGGCCGAAGCGTGGAAATCGCCGAATGATCCTGTCCAGCGACTGCTCGTCGCCAAGCTGGATCGCGCGCTGGTCTCCGATCCCGACCAGTTCCCCGGTGATGCCGTGTCGATCGGGGCACACCTCCAGTTCCGGTTTCGCAACGGAGTCACTCGTTCTGTGTTGGTCGATCCCGCCCACAAGACGCATCTGACGGACGCGCTGTCAGTTCTGAGTCCGCTCGGCGCACTGCTGCTCGGTATGCTCGAAGGCCGTTCGCTGCGGGGCCAGGATCCCGACGGGGCAGCGTTCACGCTCCTGCTGGAGAAGGTGGTGCAGCCTGCGTCCGCACATGCGTCTTCGGGAAACGAAGCCGCGCAACGAAAACTCGCATCATGAACGCGCATGAGTCGGATCCGGGCCCTATGGAGCATAGGGCCCGGATCCGAGGACGTCGGTCATGGAACTCAAGGCTGTCGGTCTCGCAACCGCTGCCACGTGCAGCGGCGTGCACCCGGCAGCGCTTCCGTGCGCTGCGTGCAACCTGCGCACGGACGCTGTTCTGGCTTTTCTATCTTGTCCGCTATGTGCCTGAAAAAATTGGCGCGCCCGAAGAGATTCGAACTCCTAACCCCCAGATCCGTAGTCTGGTGCTCTATCCAGTTGAGCTACGGGCGCTTTGGCGTCGCGTCGCGACGCGTACCAGGCCTGCATATAAGAGTGCCAGGCCCGGCCGAGGAGGGCGCACACTACTCAAATCGATTCCGGCTGGCAAGGCTGGACCCGGGCCGTGTTCGCGGTATCCAAATCCGGCGAGACAGCGGCGGGCCGGCACAAGATAATGGGGTGGGAGAGCGCGGTATTTACTCGAACTTAACCCTATTGCGTGCAATCTGTTTTCGACTTGTCGACTCGCCGGACGTTCCTTTACCATCCGCGCAAACTCAGCAATGGCCAGCGAGCGACCGACCAAGCCTTTGAGTTTATGGGGGGTTTTGAACTTGGGCGCGCCAATTGAAACAGCCTCGGTCACGCCACGCTCTCGGATTCGCCGCACCGCTCTGGGTGGCGTCTTCGTTCTAGCGCTCGGCGGCTGCTCGTTCACCAGCGAAGCGCTCCTGCCCTCGCTGACCGGCGAGGACCCGCGCGCCGCTCCGGCCCCGGCCCAGCCGGTCGCCGCGGCGCAGCGTCCGGCTGCCGCAACCCAGACCACCCGCGTCGAAATCCCGCCGTCGCCGGCCGAACGCGCCGCGATGACGCAGCAGCCCTCCGGGCAGCCGCAGACCGCGCAGGGTGCGGTCACCGCCAGCGCCACCCAGGTCGGCCAGCGCGTCGCGCGCATGCGCGAGGACGTGCAGCGCCTGCAGAGTGGCGTCACCGGCAACAACCAGTCGCTCCAGCAGCTCCGTTCCACGACCGTGCAGACCTCGGCGCGCTACTACACGCTCGTCGGCGGCATCAATGCCCGCCTGCAGGTCGGCACCACGCCGGGCAACCCGATCCTCCAGGGCCAGTGGCAGGAGGCGAACCAGGAGCTTGACCGTATCTCGGCCGAGATCGGCCGCATGACGACGCTCTCGGGCCAGGTTTCCTCGGATGCGGCGCTCGCCGCGTTCCTGCTCGAATCCGTGCGCGCCGCCTACAGCCTGTCCGGCGCGATCGAAGACGACCACCGCGCGCTGGCGGCACTCGAGGACGACGTGAACCGCACGGTCGTCACCATCGACCGCATGCTGACCGAGCTGTCGGAAGACGTCAGCCGCCAGTCGGCCTATATCAGCCGCGAACGCTCGAACCTGTCGACCCTCGCAGTCGCGATCAAGAACGGCGAGCTCTATGGCACCGGTCTCGGCAATCGCGCCTTCGTGGCCGCCGCGGCCGATCCGTCCGCGACCGGCGCTGCGGCGCGCGCCGGCCAGGCGCCCGCGCAGCAATCGGCGGCGGCAGCGGCGACCGGTCGCCCGCTGGTCGTGATCCGCTTCGACAAGGCCAACCCGACCTACGAGCAGGCGCTCTACACCGCCGTCAACCGTGCGATCGAGCGCAAGCCCGATGCGCGCTTCGACGTCGTCGCGGTGGCGCCGAGCAAGGGCAGCCAGGCCCAGGTGGCGCTGGCCACGTCGAACTCCAAGAAGAATGCCGAGACGGTGATGCGCTCGCTCACCAACATGGGGCTGCCGGCCGACCGCGTGAAGCTGTCGTCGCGGACCAGCGGCTCCGTGCAGAACAACGAAGTTCAGGTCTTCGTGCGCTGAACCGCAGCGCGCTCTGACAAAAAAGGCCGCCCGACCGGGCGGCCTTTTCATTTGCGGGTCCTGCTTCCTAGCGCCGGATCTCGGCGGGCGCGAAGATGTCCTCGCCCTTGGCCCAGCGCGCCGGCGCGTCCTTCGTTTCCACGGCGATGCGCAGCGCCGCGTTGAGCTCGTAGCCGCGCAGCGTCAGGCCGAGCCTGGCGAGGCCTTCGCCGATGCTGCGCACGCCATGGCCCAGCGCATCGACGAACGAGCGGGGAAAGTTGACCGGCGTCGGCCTGCCCTCGAACGAGTTCTTGCAGGCATCGGCATCGAGCGAGACGGCCGCGCGGCACGACAGCGGTCGCACCTCGTAGACGCTGCAGCGGTCGTCCACGAGCAGCGGGCAGGGGACGCGCGCGGCGATGCGCTGCGCCACGGTCAGGCCGCGCGTGGCATCGTCGGCGGCGCGGATCCGGGCGACGGCGGCCGTGCGCCGTGCCGCGGGAAGCGCGTCGATATGCGCGGCCAGCGCGAAGACTTCCGGCGGCGAGGCCTCGACCAGCAGCGCGCGGCAGCAGAAGCTGCAGCCGGCGCGGCAGGCGAGCGATTCGCCACCGGCCGGGGCGAAGTCGGCGAAAGCCCGCTGCGCGATGTCGCGCAGGGCATCCGCTCCGGGCCTTGGCGTGGTCATGGCCGGTATGGTCGGGCGGACCGCTTAAATAAGGATGAAACGGAAACAATAAGGATGAATAGAAACAAGGGCGAAACAGAGCGCCGCATGACAAGGAAGGCCCGCGGCGCTATCGTTCCCTGGTGATGGGCGCACTCAACCTGGCGATCTGCCGCCGACCGCGGCTCCGGCGATGGAGCGCGATCCTCGCCATGCTGGCGATCGTGGTCCATGGCCTCGCCATGGCGGCGCATCAACCCGCCCTGGCCGGATCGATCCCGCCGGATATCCTCGCGAGCCTGTGCATCACCAGCGGCGAGCAGCCCGGCGACCTGCCGGACCCTCATTCCGGCGACGCGGGCGGGCGCCAGGGTCTGTTCTGCGCGATCTGCCAGAACCAGCTCGCCGGTGGCTACGCGCCGCAATCGCCTGCACTGGCCGGGCCGGTCTGGACGTTCCGCATCGATGGCGGCCTGCCGCCGGCACCGCCGCCGCCGCTGTCCCTTCCGACCGAGCTGAACCCGCGCGGACCGCCGCCCGTCGTCTGAGCCGACAAGCCCCGCGCGCCGGCACGCCGGCCGCGGCAGTCCTGTTCCCTTCAGACGATCAGCCGGAGTCCGTCCATGAAATCCGTCCTCCTCGCGGCCGCGGCCGCACTCCTCGCGCATGGCGCCGCGCACGCGCATGTCACCGTCAACCCCAACGAAGCGCCGGCGGACAGCTATTTCCGCACGAGCTTCCGCGTCGGCCACGGCTGCGCCGGCTCGCCGACCGTCGCCGTGCGCGTGAGGATCCCCGACGGCGTTTTCTCCGTGCGGCCGCAGGTGAAGCCCGGCTGGACCATCGAGATCAAAATGCGGAAGCTGGCGACGCCGGTGGATATCGGCCACGGCCGCCAGGTCACGGAGACCGTCGACGAGATCGCCTGGCGCGGCGGTCCGCTGCAGGATGCGCATTTCGACGAATTCGGCCTGATGATGCGCCTGCCCGCGCGGCCGGACGCCTTGCTGTATTTCCCGGTGGTTCAGGAATGCGAACAGGGCGTGCACCGCTGGATCGAGATTCCCGCGCCCGGCCAGGCGCGCGAAAGCCTGAAGGAGCCCGCGCCCTTCGTGACGCTGACCGCGCCGAAGCAGGCGCGTTGACGCCATGATGCGCAGCGCGGTCGCGGCGGTTCTCGCCGCGATCGTCCTTCTGGCGGTGGCCGGCCCAGCGGCGGCACACGCGGTGCTTGTGGACACGGCGCCGCCCGATCGCGCCGTCCTCGACCGCGCGCCGTCGGACCTCGTGCTCAATTTCAACGAGGCCGTCACGCCCGTCGCCATGCGCATGGTCGGGCCGGGCGGGATGCAGGTCACCCTGCCAGCATCGGCGGCGGCCGGGGCCGTGCGCGCGGCTCTTCCGGCCGATCTGCCGGCCGGCAGCTATCTTGTGTCGTGGCGCGTGATCTCCGCGGATGCGCATCCGATCGGCGGCGCGTTCGTCTTCTCGGTCGGTGGTCCGGCTGGTGCGCCGGTCGCACCCGCGGAGGGGGCGTCGCGCGGCGAGGCGTGGTGGCGCATCGCCGTGATCGCCAATCGCGCGCTCGGCGACGCGGCGCTGATGTTCGCCGCCGGCGGCGCGCTGTGCATGGTGCTCGTCTTCGGCGGTGCCGTGCCGCGGCGCCTGCGCGCGGCGCTCACGGCGGGGGCGGCGATCGCCATGCTGTCCGGTGTCGTCGCTGTGGCGCTGGCGCGCGGCTGGATCGCGGCCGCGCCGCTGGCGGCGTTGCTGGACCCCGCCATGTGGTCGTTCGACGCCACCGCGCCGCTGCGAAACCGCGTCGTCGCCGGTCTCCTTGGCCTCGCGGCCGTCGTCATCGGCCTGCGCCTGATGCCGCGCCGTGTCGGCGCGGCGCTTGCCGTGGGTGGCGCGCTGGTGGCCTGCGCCGGCGTGGCGCTGTCGGGCCATGTCGTGGCAAGCGATGCGGGCTGGCCGGCGCAGGCGGCGCTCATGGTGCATGCGGTGACCGCCGCGTTCTGGCTCGGATCGCTGTGGCCGCTCTGGGTCGTGATGTGCGACGCGACGGCGGGTGAAGCGCTTCTGCGTCTGCGCCGCTTTTCCGCGATCGCGGTGCCCGCGGTGGGGCTCCTCGTCCTGGCCGGGATCGGCGTCGTGCTGTCGCGCATCGCCGATGTCGACGCGTTGCTCTCGACCGGTTACGGCCGCATGCTCCTGCTCAAGCTCGTCTTCGTCGCGGCGATGATCGCGCTGGCGCTGCGCAACCGCCGGCTGACGAAGCGTCTCGCCGCCATGGACAAGCGCAGCGCGACGGCGCTGACGGGCAGCATTCGCCTCGAAATCGGCTGCGCCGGCGCAGTGCTGCTGCTGACGGCGATGCTCGGCCACACGGCGCCCAGCGCCGCACAGGCGCCGCGCGAGGTGGCCAGCGTTGCTGTCGCCGAAGCGCCCGGTGTCCGGCTGCGCATCGCGCTCGAGCCGGGCCGCATCGGCGTCAATCGCCTCATCGCCGACCTGACCGGTCCGGCGGGCGAAACGATCGCCGCGCGCGAGGTCACGGTCGCGCTGTCCCTCCCGGAACAGGCGATCGAACCATTGGAGCGCACGGCGCGGGCGGAGCAGGGGAGGTTCATCGCCGACGACATCCATATGCCGCTCTCCGGCCGATGGCATGTGCGCGTCGACGCACTGGTCGGCGATTTCGATAAGCTCAGCTTCTTCGCCGAAATCGCCGTGCGATAACGACCACCGCGCGCGGCAAGTCACTGACCGATCTACCACTTTCGGGAGCAGACAGTCCTTTTCGCGGCTTCGGCGCGGTGGCGGGGGACGCCTCTGCGCACCGATGCGGATAATCCAGGTTATGAGGATTGACGTTGATAATGCGTAACCACCTTGGGAGTATCGGCCGCGCGCATCGCTCCAGATGACATGAGGGCTCTTGCGCTATGCTGCCCGTCCGTCTGTTCGCGAAGCTTGATAGCGGCGTGGTCGCCTGGATCGGCGCCGGCCTGGCGGCCCTGGCCACGTTCCTGTGCGTCACGATCTGGGCCGCGCACGAGCGCGCCAGGGCGATCGAGGACCACGGTTTCCGCACCGCCGCGAACCTCGCCCACGTGCTGGAGGAACAGACGGTCCGCTCGCTCCAGGCGGTCGACCTGACCCTCGCGGGCATCGTCGACGCTCTACGCACATTGCCTTCGATGGCCGAGCACGATGTGCATTTCGAGCGGTCGATGCGGCTGCGGCTTACGACGCTCCCCTACGTGCGGGCGTTCTTCGTGGTCGGTGCGGACGGCTACATCACGCAGGACACCGACCACCCGCACACGCCGCGCGCCAACCTCGCCGACCGCCACTACTTCCGGGCGCATGCGGAGAATCCCTGGCTGAGCGCCGTCATCAGCGCGCCGATGCTGAGCCGCTCGACCGGGACGTGGTTCTTCCCGGTCAGCCGGCGCGTCTCGCGCCCCGACGGCGCGTTCGGCGGAGTCGCCGTTGCCGCCATCGAGGTCCAGTACTTCGAGGCGTTCTACCGCGCGCTGCGCCTTGGCGAGCGCGACACGATCAACTTCTTCCTGCGCGACGGAACGATGCTGCTGCGCGCGCCGATGGGCAATGCGACCATGGGCGGCAACTTCGCAAGCCATGCGCTGTTCCGCGAGCACCTGCCGAAGAGTGACGTCGGATCGATGCGGGCGGTCATGTCGAGCGACGGCCGTCCCCGCATCATCAGCTACCGTGCCGCGCGGGACTATCCGGTCGTCGTCGCGGTGATGCTGTCCGAGGAAGCGATCATCGCGACATGGCGCGTACACGCCATCGCCGCTTATGCCGGCGCCTCCGCCTTCGCCCTCATGCTCGGCCTGCTGACGTTCTTCTACGTCCGCTATCGCCGCCGCTACGAACGCGCGCGCGAACAGCAGTTGCGCGCGCAGAACCTGGAGACGCTCGGGCGCATGACCGGCGGCATCGCGCACGATGTCAACAACCTGCTGGCCGTGATCGCCAGCAGCATCCGCATGCTGCGCCGGTCCGACGAACTGGACCCGCGCTCGCAGACGATCCTCGATTCGGCCGAATCCGCCGTGGCGAACGGCCGGGCGCTGACGTCGCGCCTGCTCGCCTTTGCCAAGCGCCAGGAACTGCGGGTCAAATCGTCGGACGTCAACGCGCTGATCGGGCAGATCGAACCCCTTCTGCGCCAGGCCGCGGGATTCAAGATCGCGATCGACGTGTCGCTGGCGCCGGACCTGTGGCGCTGCGCGCTGGATGCCGCGCAGTTCGATTCGGCGATCCTCAACCTCGTCGTCAACGCGCGCGACGCCATGCCGTCGGGCGGGCAGATCCACATCACCACGGCGAACGTGCCGGCCAGCGCCGTCGCGCGGGACTACGGCCTCACTGCGAGCGATCACGTCAAGGTCACGATCGCGGATGAAGGCGTCGGCATGCCGGCGGGCGTGATCGCGCGGGCCTTCGAACCGTTCTTTTCGACGAAGGGCGAGGGCGGAACGGGCCTCGGGTTGAGCCAGGTCTACGGCTTCATGCAGCAGCTCGGCGGCGATGCGAAGATCGAATCGGGCGTCGGCTCCGGCACGTCCGTCACCTTGCTGTTCCCGCGCAGCGCTGCGTTGGGCAACGAGGAGATCGCGCGGGCGTCGGCGGCCGAGCCCATCCGGATCGAGGCCGCTGGCGCCGCCGAGCCCGCCCCGGTTCTGGCCGGCGCGGCGCCCGCGCGTGCCGGCGTCAAGCGCAATAGCGACTAGCGCAACATCCAATCGAGTTGCGCCAGGGCCGACCTGAAATCGGCCCCTACACGTGAAAGATTCATTCGTGTAGGGGCGGGTCTAAGACCCGCCCTCGATCAGCCTTTCCACGTCTCTGCGATTCAATTTGCTCGAACGCCGCTCTAGTCGGTCAGGCGGGCGGGGCGGCAGTCGAAATAGGGCTCGCCGCGCGAGACGGCGCGGACCGCCGGCACGATCCGCTGCGGCGCGTCGGATTTCAGCAGCAGCCCACGCGCCCCGGCGGCGATGATGGACTGCGTCACCTCTTCGCCCTCATGCATCGTGCAGATGAGGATCGCGGTCGCGGGCGAGCCGGCGCGGATGCGTCGCGCCACTTCCAGGCCGCCGACACCCGGCATCGAAAGATCCACCACCGCCACGTCGGGCTGCAGCCGCAGCGCGAGCCCGACCGCCTCGTGGCCATTGCGCGCTTCGGCCGCGACCTTCCAGCCGGGCTCCTGCTCCAGCATCTCGCGTATTTCAAGCCGGATCAGGTCGTGATCGTCGGCGATCAGAATCCTGAGGGCCGGCACGTCGCCTGCGTCCATCGCGCGGGAGTGTAGCCCGGCGGGGCGCGGCGCGCCACGGCCCGCACCTCAGCCGGCATGGGCCGCCAGGATCATGTCACTGGCCTTCTCGGCGATCATGATCACGGCGGCATTGGTGTTGCCGGACACGACCGACGGCATCACCGAGGCGTCGACGACCCGGATGGCGTCGAGGCCGCGGAGTTTCAGCGCCCCGTCGACCACCGCGCCCGCATCCGTGCCCATGCGGGCGCTGCAGCTCGGGTGATAGATGGTCGACCCGGTCGCACGGCAATAGGCGAGGAGTTCGTCGTCGCTCTCCGCCGCGCGGCCGGGCACGTGCTCGCCCGCGATGAATGGCTTGATCGCGGGCTGATCCAGGATGCGGCGCAAGAGGCGCAGGCCGGCGACGTTGACGGCGCGGTCGCGCTCCGTCCCCATGAAATTGGCGCGGATCGATGGCGGCTTCGCGGGATCGGGCGACACCGCCATCACCTCGCCCCGGCTTTCGGGGCGGAGCTGGCAGCTTGATGCGGTGAAGGCGGAGAAGGGGTGCAGCGCCTCGCCCATCCGGTCGACGCTGAAATTGACGAAATGGCATTCCATGTCCGGCCGCCGGTCGGTCGCGGCGCCGGTGCGGAAGAAGCCGCCGGCATAGCCGGCGCTGACGGTGAGCGGCCCGCGCCGCATCAGCGCATAGCGCAGGCCGATGCCGGCCTTGCGCCAGATCGTGCGCATGTCGTCGTTGAGCGTGATCGCCTTCGTGCATTTCAGCACGATGCGCACCTGCAGATGGTCCTGGTAGGCGCGCCCGACGCCCTCATGCGCGAGCACCACCGGAATTTCCAGCCGACGCAGCAGGCCGGCCGGCCCGACGCCCGAAAGCTGCAGCAGCGGCGGCGTGGCGATGGCGCCGGCCGCGACGATGACTTCGCCGCGCGCGCGGATCTCCTGCATGACGCCGTTGCGATGGAGCTTCACGCCCACGGCGCGCCGGCCCTCGAACAGAACGCGATGGACCAGCGAATCGGTCAGCACGCGCAGGTTCGGCCGCCTGAGCGCCGGCCGCAGATAGCCGACGGCGGCGCTGCAGCGGCGGCCGCGCCGCGCCGTCATCTGGAAATAGCCGATGCCGTCCTGCGTCGCGCCGTTGAAGTCGTCGTTGCGCGGGAAGCCGGCCTGCTCGCCAGCGGCGATGAACGCATCGCATAGCGGGTGCGGGTCGGGCGGATCGCAAACCGCCAGCGGGCCGCCGACGCCGTGAAACTCATCGGCGCCGCGCGCCTGGTCCTCCGACCGCTTGAAGTAGGGCAGCACGTCGTCGAAGCCCCAGCCGGTCAGGCCAGCGTCGCGCCACGCATCGAAATCCTCGCGCTGGCCGCGAATGTAGACGAGGCCGTTGATCGAGCTCGACCCGCCCAGCACCTTGCCGCGCGGATTGTAGATGCGCCGGTTGTCGAGATGCGGCTCCGGCTCCGAATAGTAGCCCCAGTTGGTGCGCAGGTCGGTGAACAGCCGGCCGTAGCCGAGCGGCACATGGATCCACGGATTGGTGTCGCGCGGTCCCGCCTCGATCAGCAACGCGCTGTGCCGGCCGCTCGCTGTCAGCCGGTTGGCGAGCACGCATCCGGCCGAGCCGGCGCCGATGATGATGAAGTCGTAGGTCTCCACAGTGACCGTCGCTTCTCTGAGAGCCGTGACATTGACCCTGGGCGTGGTCTCTGACAAGGGCGCGCTACATCAGCTCATGCCTTGGCAGGGTGCAACGCGCGCGGCGCCGCGGCGCGTCAGGCCTGCGCGCGCCGGCGCAGCGTCCAGCGCGAGACGTCGTCGCCGTGGCGATCCTGCACGATGGCGTGGAAGTCGAAGCCGTGATGACGCAGCACGCGCGTCGCGGCATTTTCCTCGGGCGAGGTGTGGGCGACGACTTCGTTCACGGCGTCGCGTGCGAAGGCGATCTCGATCAGTTGGCCGGCCATCGCCGTGCCGTAGCCCTGCTGCTCGAAGCCGGGAAAGGTGAAGCAGACGATCTCCACCGCGCCTTCGGCGGGCGGACCGCGGAACGCGCACGCGCCGACCACGGCATGGTCGCCGTCGCGCAGCGCGAAATAGCCGCTCCACGGCGGCGTGGCGCCGGTCTTCGCCTGCATGGCCAGGGTCGCGTTCGCGACCTTGTGTGCGACCGGCGCCACGGCGCCGCCGTTGGAGCTGAAACCCTGCAACGTCGAGACGGGATCCCTGGCGAGGCCGTGCAGCAGGTCTTCGCCGAGAACTATGAGCTTGATCATCCGGCCACCAAAAAATCCTGCGCGAGAAAACATGCCCGCGGTCTCCGTCGTCGCTCGCAGCGCGTGAGGGCGGGACGACGACCGGCACGGCCGTCGCTGTGGAGAACGCAAAATTCGCCGGCGCGCCTGTCTCTTCGACCTGCGCTCTTGCCGGCGGTGTTCTTTGATGAGGCCACGATGACGGCCGTCCGTGTCTGCCGCGTGTCTGCGGCCAGGCGTTTTGGTTTCCGACGTTTCAGCGCGGCGGCCGCAGGAACCCTGTGGCGTTGGGAGCTCGCGAACGTTGGCCCCACCTGTGATTTCCGAATTGTTTACGCCTAGGTTGTAGCGTCCCGTGGAGTTCGCCTTTCTGGGTCGCTCGGTGCACCCGCCGGCGGTCCGTTCCTGTGCTTCCGTTCGTTCAGAACAACGCGGGATTCAGGTCCATGCGTCCAAGGCTTTTCTTCGCAATTGCTGCGCTCGCGGCGGCATCGGGCTGTGCCTCCAAGGTCCCGACATGGTCCGTGACGGAACTGAAGGCGCCTGTCGGCATGCTTTTCGACGGCAACGGGGGGCGCGACTCGATCTGCGTCCAGGGGCACGGCCCCATAACGATCGAGCAGCTGCGCATCGTGCATGTCGAGAACATCAATCTGCGCAACGGCGCGCACAATACGGCGCTGCTGACGCTGCAGGGCATAGCCTCCGCCGACGATGACCATGTCATGATGGTCATCGGCGATCCCGGGCTCGACGAGGTGATCCTCGATCCCACCGTTGCGTGGAGCGTGTCGCAGATTCTCTTTTCCGGTCCTGGTGCGATGCCCTTGCGGCGTTTCACCGCCAGCACCCCGGGAATGCCGGTATCGGTCGACATCGCCGCCGATCTCCATGTCCATTTGCCATCTTCGCCCGTCGTGGCTGCGGCGACGGCAACGGACGATGCCATGCTCGATTCGAGCACTGCGGTCGGCAAGGCGGTCGATTGGGAGCCAGTGATTCTGGAGTCCTTGCCCATCAAATCCCGGATCGATGCCATCGACTTGCGTAATGGCGTGGCCAACTTCTTCCTGGCGACGCCGCATTCCTTTCTGGCGGCGCGCTCCAACGTTTTGGGCATCGCCGCCGACGGCGACGACGTCGTAATCTTGGATCCGCGCGCGAGCTGGCGCTCCGAGGTCGATCAGTCCGGCGCGCGCCGGTTCAGTCTGCAACGAGGTCGCCTCGACACGTTTGTTCTTGTCGTTCCGCCTGGCGTTCCTGTCGTGTCGTTCCGCCCGCCTGAAGTGCGGAACGCGGAGCGTGTACGCCCGCCATTCCCCGGACTCCGCGCGCAGCGCGGCAGCGCCGCCACGGAAAGCAAGATGATCGTCTCGTATGGCGGCGTCTTCGCGCTTGCGCCAAACCAGGTGCGGGGTGTGGAGATATTCGACCTGACCAATGACGCGGCGAACGTCTTCGTTCTGAGCGAGCGCGACATCGCGCAGATCGATGGCCGCACGCTGACGATCCTTGGCGACGCGGCGATCGATGCCGTTCGCTTCGCTGATCCCGGTCGCTGGGAGTCGCTTGAAGACGAACCGGCCGCATCCGGGCTGCCTGCCTTCAAGCGGTATCGTTTGCGGGCCGCCGACGCTTCCGCCGTTGCACGGGTGCAGGCCGATATCACCCAGCCTCAACCAGACCCTGCCGCTGCACCGATCCGGATCGAGTACTCATATGTCGATTGCAAGGGGAAGCCGATCGTGCTCGAGGCCGCTGCGCCCGAGCCATCCAGGAAAGGCGCTGACTGAGATGCCGCGGAGGCTCATTCTTGCGTTTGCCGTCGTCCTGGCGGGGGGCGGTTCCGCTTTCGGCGACAGCGAAACGAACACTTGCGCTTTTCCGGATGCCGATCCCGCGTCGCGTGCGGTCCTGATCAGCGTCCACAGCGGCACCCGCGTGACGGCTACGCCAGGCATGCAGGCCGCGGATGTCGCGGTGCAGCCTGAGGACGGCCCCGTCGTCCTGTTCCTGAGTTCTTTCAGTGCCGTCGAGTGGCGCCTCGCGGTTCTCAGAGAGGCGCGGCTCGAAGGTATTTTCCTCACCGGCGCGCAGGGCTCGAAGGTGCTCGGTGTGCCTGTCGGTACACGGATCATCCGCCATGAGGTGAAGGCGCCGAACGTGGCCTGCCAACGCGCCGGACTTCAGCCATTTCGCCTCGCTCATTCCGACCACAACCGCCGCGACCTTCAAACAGCCCGCCAAACGATGAGCGCGTTGCTGCCCGGCAGGCCGCAGGAAGAGGTCGCGACGAACGAGCTGACCCGGTTCGCTCTGGGTAACCGTCCATGGCCGGGCGCCGCCAGCGCCCTCATCGAAGCCGTGGCACCGGAGCTTGACCCGGCGCATCTGCATACAGGCGCACTGGGACTTTTCCGGCTGATCTTCCGCGGCGATGTCGAAATCACCGTCAGCCGTGAGATGGTCAAGGCTTGGACTGTCGGTGCGCGGGCGAGGCTTGGCGCGGCGGCCCCTGATCCAGGCGCACGGCCGGCAAGTGGAGGCCGGCACTCCTTGGACAGGCTCGGAACATCGGGCGCGATTTGGGTCGTGAAGCGCCCGACGCTGCTCGCGCCGAGCGGCCTCGACGATGTCTTCGTCATACCTCCCGGGGTTGCCCCGCCGAAAGGGGATCCGGGAGAAAGCATCTGGCTCTTCCTGGATGGATATGGATGTGCCGGCAAGGCATGCCCGGCGCCGTTGCGCCAGGCCGTGCCGTCCATCTCGTCCGAGGACCGGCTGTCGACGCCGGCGCCGGGTCGGAGCGATCCGACTCTGGCGGACTACACCGTTCTCAACGGCGCGCGCGCGGGTGATCTCGACTCCTATGCCCGCCAGATCCTGATGCAGCGGCTGCGCGCGCCATGATGTCCATACAGATCAAAAAGAAATCGTATTGACGCCCCGGACGCGGACCGGCACGGTCATGGCCAGCACAGCCACGCCCGCGCGGTCCAGACGACCGGCGGGCGTTCTGTTTGGAGCCACCCTTCAAAAGCAAACAGCGTCGTCCTCGAGCTTGACCCGAGGACCCAGATTCGCCCTGGCCGAGGCGCCGCTGCTGGACCCTCGGGTTAAGCCCGAGGGAGACGAAACGGGAGAGGGAGGATGAAGCGCTGAAACGCGTGAAGCAGTGAAGCATTGGCTGATCGATGAGGCGGATCAGGGTGTTAGATGCTTCACGGCCTGCTTCATCCGCTTCAGAACGCGGCTACCACACCGTCGCCGCGCGGGTCGGCGGCGCCTTCGAGCAGGCCGGAGGGGTGGTGGACCACCATGCCGGCATGGCCCATCAGGTCGGTGAAGGGTTCCAGCACCTCGAGGTCGTGGCCGGCGGCCGCGAGCCGCTTGATGACGTCGGGCGGGTGGCGGCTCTCGAGCCGCAGCTTCGTGACCGTGGTGCCCCAGGTGCGGCCGAGCAGCCAGCGCGGCGCGGTCACCGCATCCTGCGGCGCCTGCCCGAACAGGGCATAGCGCGAGAAGATCGCCGCCTGGGTCTGCGGCTGGCCGTCGCCGCCCATCGTGCCGTAGACCATGGCGCGGCCGTCGTCGAGCCGGGCGAAGGCGGGGTTGAGCGTGTGGAACGGTTTGCGGCCGGGCTTGAGCGCCTGCGGGGCGGCGGCATCGAGGCTGAAGCTGGTGCCGCGGTTCTGCCACATGATGCCGCTGTCGCGCAGCACGACCGCGGAGCCGAACTCCCAGTAAACGCTCTGGATGAAGCTGGCGGCGCGGCCCTCGCCGTCGATGACGCCCATCCAGATCGTGTCGCCTTTCTGCGGCGGCGCGGGCCAAGGCAGGGCGCGCGCCGCGCTGAAATCGCGGTGGAGTGCATCGATCTTCGCTGCCTCGAGCAGCGCCTGCGGCGCCACGGTCATGTAGGCGGGATCGGTCACGTGCCGGTCGCGCACGCGGAAGGCGAGCTTGGTGCTCTCGACCAGCGCATGGACATAGTCGAAGCCGTCCGCCTGCTTCACGCCGCAACGCTCGAACAGGCCGAGGATCAGCAGCGAGGCGAGGCCCTGCGTCGGCGGCGTCATGTTGAAGATCGTGCCTGTTTTCAGCGCCAGCGACAGCGGCGTCACCTCCTGCGCGTGATGGCGCGCCAGATCGTCGGCGGTGACGGGCGCGCCGGCGCGCGCGAGATCGGCGGTGATCGTGCGCGCGAGGGCGCCGCGGTAGAAGTCGTCGGCGCCGGATGCTGCGATGCGCGCCAGCGTTTCGCCGAGTGCGGCCTGCCGGAACCGCGATCCGGCCTTGGGCGCGGCACCATTGACGAGGAACGTGTCGGCGAAGCCGGGCGCGCCCTGGCACTCGGCCTGCTTCTCGGCGGTGAAGCGCGACTGGCTGACGGTGACCGGCGCGCCGTTCTTGGCGTAGCTGATCGCGTCGGCGAGCAGGCGCGCGAGCGGCAGCTTGCCGCCCCAGCGCTGCGCGATCCGATGCGCGGCGCCCCAGCCGGAGACGGTGCCGGCGACCGTGTTGGCGGCGAGCGGCCCGCGCGCGGGAATCTGCGCATGGCCGGCCTTCCGGTAAAACTCGGCGCTGACATCCGCGCCGGCCGCGCCGCAGGCATCGATGCCGATGGGCGGCTTGCCCGGCTCGGCGACGATCCAGAAGCCGTCGCCGCCGATCGCGTTCATATGCGGATAGACGACCGCGATGGTCGAGGCTGCGGCGATCATCGCCTCGATCGCATTGCCGCCCTCGCGCAGGACATCCAGCCCCGCCTGCGCCGCGAGATGGTGCGGCGCCGTGACCATGCCGCGGAAGGCGCGAGGGGTGCTGAGCATCGGGAATCCTGCTATCGGAAGGCGAGAAGGTCCCTTGCCTAACAGAACCCCATGATGAACGACAAGGTCGAGACGCTGATGCGCGAGGCGGCGGCGCGCGCCATCCTCCCGCGATTCCGCCACCTGCAGCGCCACGAGATCGAGGAGAAGACGCCGGGCGAGCTCGTCACCGCCGCGGACCGCGAGGCGGAGCAGATCCTGACGCCGGGCCTGATGGCGCTCCTGCCCGGATCCCTGGTGATCGGCGAGGAGGCCGCATCCGCCGATCCTGCGCTGCTGCCGCGGCTGGCCGAGGACGAGGATGTCTGGCTGGTCGATCCCGTGGACGGCACCGCCAATTTCGCGGCCGGGATCGAGCCCTTCGCGGTGATGGTGGCGCTGGTGCGGCGCGGCGAGACCGTCGCGTCATGGATGCTCGACCCGGTCGCGGGCGTGATGCACCGCGCCGAGCGCGGCGCCGGCGCATTCGTCGCCGGCCGGCGGGTCACCGCATCGTCCTTGTGTCCGCTGGCGGCAGGGCTGCGCGGGGCCGTGCTCAAGCGCTTCCTGCGGCCGGAGGACCGCGCATCGGTCGAGCGCCGCGCTGCGTCTGTCGGCGAGATCCTGCCCGGCTTCATGTGCGCCGGGCGCGAGTATCCGGCGATCGTCGCGGGCGAGCAGCATTTCGCGCTGTTCTGGCGCTCCCTGCCATGGGACCACGCGCCGGGGGCGCTGTTCGCGGCCGAGGCGGGCGCCGTGACGCGGAAGCTCGACGGCGCTCCCTATCTGCCGCGCGACAAGCGGCCGGGCATCCTCGTCGCGCAGAACGACGAGGTCTGGCGTTTGGTGCGGGCAACTATCCTTGCGGATATGGTGTAGAGCTGAGGGGCGGCCGGCGCGGAGGCGCCTTGTCCGGCGAGCCGACTTGGCTGATCCTGTACGAAACAGTTGCGTCATGCCCGGGCTTGACCCGGGCATCCATCGTGCCGGTGGTGCGATGGACCCGCGGATCAAGTCCGCGGGAGGCGCTCGATGGGAGTCGAGCGAGCGAATTGGCGCCATGCGCAGATTTCTTGCATCCGCCCTGGCAATCCTGGTGCTCACGGCCCACGCCTTTGCCCAGACGCCGGCGGCCGATATCGGCGCGGCGGACCGGGCGGCGATCAAGGGCGTGATCGAAAGCCAGATCGCGGCGTTCCGGCGCGACGACGGGCCCGCAGCCTTCGCGTTCGCCGCGCCGGCGATCAAGCGCATGTTCGGCACGCCGGAAAACTTCATGGACATGGTGCGCGGCGGCTATCCGCAGGTCTACCGGCCGTCCTCGGTCGGCTTCGGCGAGCTGCTGCGGGCGGACAATGCGCTGGTGCAGCTCGTCGAGATCGTCGGGCCTGACGGGCTGCCGGTGATCGCGGTGTACGGATGGAGCGCCAGCCTGACGGCACGTGGCAGATCAACGGCTGCAGCCTCCTGCGGCCGCCCGAGCGCACGACTTAGCGGTCGCCGCCGCCGCGAAACCCGGCCGGGACGGCCGGCGTTGGCTCATTCGGACGAGAAGGGAGTTCAGCCATGCGGCCCGTGATCGCCTGCGCCCTGGTCTTTCTGATGCTGGCGGGACCGGCTTCTGCCCAAAGCTCGCCCGGGTTCAGCCCGGCCGACCGGCTGGCCATCCGGGAGGCGATCGAAGGCCAGATCGCGGCCTTCCGCCGCGATGATGGCGAGGCGGCGTTCGCCTTCGCCAGCCCGGCCATACGCAAGGAGTTCAGGACCGCCGACAACTTCATGACCATGATCCGCCGCGACTACGCACTGGTCTACCGGCCCGGGCTCGTCGCCTTCGGCGACCTGTACGACGAAGGCGCGGGCGTCATCCAGCTCGTCGGCCTGGTTGGTGCCGACGGCCGGACTGTCGCGGCGGCGTATGAGATGGCGCCCCAGCCGGACGGCTCCTGGAAGATCAACGGCTGCAGCTTCCGGCGGCCCGAGCCTACGTCATAGCTGGCGCATGGAAGCTGCATTCCTGGGTCAATTGCGCCCGGCGCCCGGTTCGGCGTATATCCCCCGCAACCAGACGGGGGCGACATGTCGACGTTCACAAAGACATTTCCTGTGTCCTGGCAGGAACTGCACCGGGATGCGAAGGCGCTGGCCTGGCGACTGGTTTCCGGCGGGCCGTGGAAGGGCATCGTCGCGGTCACGCGCGGCGGCCTCGTTCCAGCCGCGATCATCGCCCGCGAGCTCGACCTGCGGGTGATCGACACGGTCGGCGTCAAGACCTACGACCACATGACGATCGGCGCGGCCAAGGTGATCAAGGAGCCGGCGCGCGAGATCGGCTCGCGGGAGGGGCGCTGGCTGATCATCGACGACCTCGTAGACACCGGCGCCACGGCGAAGGTGGTGCGCGAGATGCTGCCGGATGCGCATTTTGCGACGATCTACGCGAAGCCGGCCGGCAAGCCGCTGGTCGACACCTACGTGACCGAGGTCAGCCAGGACACGTGGATCATGTTCCCGTGGGACACGGAGCCGCAATTCGTCAAGCCGCTGGCCGAAACCAACGGACGGCGCAGCGCGTGACGCAGGCGCACGCCCTGCCGCGGCTGGGGCTCGCCCTGCTGGTGGGCCTGTCCTTCGCCTGGGGCATCAACTGGCCGTTCATGAAGATCGTGCTGGCGGAGATCCCGTTGTGGACCTTCCGCGCGTGGTCGTGCCTCGCGGCCGGGCTGATGCTGCTGGCGATCGCGCGTCTGACCGGCGGCAAGGTGAGGCCGGCCGCGTCGGACTGGCAGCCGATCGTGATCGGCGCGACCTTCAACGTGACGATCTGGCATGTATTCGTCGCGCTGGGCGTGATGCAGATGTCGTCCGGCCATGCCGCGGTGCTGGCCTTCACGATGCCGCTCTGGTCGGCGATCATCAGCGTCCTCTTCCTCGGCGAACGGATGACGGGCCGCGTGGCTCTGGCGCTGGTCCTCGGCGTCGGCGGCATCATCGTGCTGCTCTCGCGCGACTTCAGCGCGGTCGGCGATTCGCCGCTGGGCGCGGCGTTCGTACTCGCGGCGGCGGTCGGCTGGGCGATCGGCACGCTTTACCAGAAGCGCCAGCGCTTCGCGGTCGGCACGCTGGCGCTCGCCGGCTGGCAGCTCGCCCTGGGCACGGTGCCGATGTTCGTCATCCTGCCTTTCGCCGACGGCATCCACTTCCCGCAGGCGAGCGGCGCGGCCTGGGCCTCGGCGGCCTACACGACCGTGGTGGCGCTGGTCTTCGCCTATTTCGCGTGGTTCAAGATCGTCAGCCTGTTTCCCGCCAACATCGCCGGGATCGGCACGCTGCTGACGCCGGTCATCGGCATGATCAGCGGCGCCGTCGTTCTGGCGGAGCCGTTCGGCTGGCGCGAAATTCTTTCGGTCGTGCTGATCGGCTCGGCGCTGGTGCTGGTGCTGATCCTTCCCGCGATGCGTCCGCGCGTGGCGGCCGCATCGGCGGAATAAGGGATCACTGCGCCGTCACGTAATTGCGGAAGGTGAGCGGGTCCTCGATATCCGGCAGGGCATCCATCCCGCCACCCGTCCCCCGCACGGTGACGGTGCCGTAGTTGAAGAGGCGGCCGAGGATGCTCTGGTCGACGGCCACCGATTCGACCTTCTCCATGTTCATCTCGGCGGTGAACCGACGAATCAGGCCGCGCTTGTAGACGACGCGGCGGTCGGTCACCACGAGCTCGGTCGTGAACCGGACGATCCAGGCGCGCAGCAGCTTGTAGAACCCGATCAGGGCGAGGACCGCCGCGCCGATGAGTGCGGCTTCGCGCCAGCTCGTGCCGATGTCGCCGATATTCCAGGTGACGAGGCCGATGACTCCCAGCGCCAAGGCGCCGAAGACGAAGGCCGGCAGGTAGATCAGCCAGTGGATATAGGCGGTGTGGCGCACCGTCTCGCCCGGCTGCAGGATCTTGTCGATATAGCTCAAGGCTGCTCCCGTCAGTCCTCGGGATAATGGCATGCGGCGCGGCGTCCCGTCGCGATTTCGCGCAACAGCGGCGATTCGGCGCGGCATCGCGCCTGCGCGCGTGGGCACCGCGAGGCGTAGGCGCAGCCGCCGCGGCCGCCATCGCCGTCGTCGCGCCGCGCCGGCGGGGCCGCAGCGGCGGCGCGCACGGGCGTCGCGGGATCGGGGATCGCGTCGACCAGGGCGCGCGTGTACGGGTGCGCGGGGCGCGTGAACAGCGCTTCGGCGGGGCCCTGCTCGACGATGCGGCCGCGATACATGACGCCGACCTCGTCCGCGACGTGCTCGACCACGGCAAGGTTGTGACTGATGAACAGGTAGGTGACGCCACGGCGCTCCTGCAGGTCCATCATCAGGTTCAGGACCTGCGCCTGCACCGACACGTCGAGGGCGGACACCGGCTCGTCGGCGACGATCAGCGCCGGCGTCGTGACGAGGGCACGGGCAAGGGCGATGCGTTGCCGCTGACCACCGGAGAATTCGTGCGGATAGCGTGCGGCGGCATCAACCGGCAGCCCGACCGCGTCGAGCATCGCCGCGATACGCTCGGTGCGTTCGGCGCGGGACAATCCCGGTTCGGCGACGTCGAGCGGTTCGGCGACGATGCGGCCGACGCGCTGGCGCGGATCGAGCGACCCGTACGGATCCTGGAACACCATCTGGAAACGCCGACGACGCTGCCGAACGGTTGCAGGCGGCAATGCAGTCAGGTCTTCGCCTTCAAACCGGACGCTGCCTGAGTCGGGCGGCTCGAGCACCATCACCAGCCGGGCGAGGGTCGACTTGCCCGATCCGGATTCGCCGACGATGCCGAAGCTTCGGCCGGGCTCGACCGTCAGGCTGAGATCGTCGACCGCGCGCAGCGTGGCATGGCCGCCGAGCAGCGAGCCGGATGGCAGCCGGTAGCTGCGCACGAGATGCGAGGCCTCGAGCAGCGCGGTCACGTCTCACGCCCCGGGAAGAAGCAGTGGGCGACGCTGCCGCCGATCTCCACGACCGGTGGCGCGTTGTCGCGGCAGACGTCCTGCCCGCGCGGGCATCGGCCGAAGAAGGGGCAGCCCTTCGGCAGCGCATCGGGGGCGGGCACCGTTCCGGGGATGACGGCGAGGCGCTTGCCCTTGCGCGCGCCGCGGCTCGGCAGCGCCGCGAACAGGCCCTGCGTGTACGGATGCGCGCGGGCGGCGAACACGGCGGCGGTCGCGCCTTCCTCCATGACGGCGCCGCCATACATGACGATGACGCGGTCGGCGAGCCGTCCGATCACGCCGAGGTCGTGCGAGATGAGGATCAGCGACATGCCGGTCTCGTCCACCAGTCCGCGCAGCAGGTCGATGATCTGCGCCTGCACGGTGACGTCGAGGGCGCTGGTCGGTTCGTCGGCGACGACGATGTCGGGCCGGCAGGCGAGCGCCATCGCGATCATGACGCGCTGGCGCTGCCCGCCGGAGAGCTGATGCGGATAGGACGACAGGCGCGCCCGCGCATTGGCGATGCCGACGCGGTCGAGCAGCGTCGCGGCCTCGCCGAGGGCGGCGGCGCGGCCGTAGCTGCGATGGAGGATCAGCGTCTCCGCGATCTGGTCGCCGATCGTGTGCACAGGATTGAGCGACGTCATCGGCTCCTGGAAGATCATCGCGATGCGGTCGCCGCGCAGGGCGCAGAGCCGCGCCTCATCGGCCCGCAGCAGGTCTTCGTCATTGAGTCTGACGGCACCCGTGGCGCGCGCGCTGTCCGGCAGAAGCCGCATCAGCGCCAGCGCCGTCATCGACTTTCCGCTGCCGGATTCGCCGACCAGGCCGAGCGTCGCGCCGCGCTCCAGCGCGAACGAGATGCCGCGGACCACCGGGAGCGGCGCCTTCGGCGTCTCGATCGTGACGGCCAGGTCCTCGACCTCGAGCATGCTCACCTGGTCCTGCGCAGGCGCGGATCGATCAGGTCGCGCAACCCGTCGCCCAGCAGGTTGAAGCCGAGCACGGCGATGGCGATCGCGGCGCCCGGGAAGATCGCGAGCCACGGGCTGCGCTGCAGGAAGGTCTGTGCCTCGTTCAGCATCTTGCCCCAGCTCGGATTGGGCGGCTGCGTGCCGAGGCCGAGATAGGCGAGACCGGCCTCGGCGAGGATCGCGAGGGCGAACTGGATGGTACCCTGCACGATCAGGATGCCGGCGATGTTCGGCAGCACGTGCTCGACGACGATACGCGCGCTGTCCTTCCCAGCGGCGCGCGCGGCGAGAATGAAGTCGCGGCTCAGCACCTGCAGGGCGCTGCCGCGGGCCAGGCGCGCGAACACGGGGATGTTGAAGATGCCGATGGCGATCACGGCGTTGACGGCACCCGGCCCGAGCCAGGCGGTGATCATGATCGCGGACAGCACGGCGGGGAAGGCGAAGGTGAAATCGGCAAGCCGCATGACCGCCTCGTCGACGAACCCGCCGCGCGCGGCCGCGAGTAGGCCGAACGCCACGCCGATCGTCATGCCGATGCCTACTGCCACGAAGCCGACGGCGAACGAGTTGCGCGAGCCGACCATGAGCATGGACAGCACGTCGCGGCCGAACTGGTCGGTGCCCAGCCAGTGCCGCGCCGAGGGACCCTGCAGGCGCGCCGCGATGTTGATGTCGGCGTGCGGATAGGGCGTCCAGACGAGCGAGACGAGCGCCACCACGGCCAGCATTGCGGTGATCGCGATGCCTGCGGCCAGCGCGGGACGGTGGCCGAGGCCGATGGCCAGCGCTGTCATGCGGGCCGCGTCCGCAGCCGCGGGTCGATCACGGCATAGAGCAGATCCACGACGAAATTGATGACGATGACCATCCCCGCCAGCAGCACGACGATGTCGCGCACGACGATCAGGTCGCGCTGGCTGATCGCCTGGAACACGAGCCGGCCGAGGCCCGGGAGGTAGAACACGTTCTCGATGATGATGGCGCCGGCCAACAGGAAGGAGAATTGCAGCCCCATGATGGTGACGACGGGGATCAGCGCGTTGCGCAGCACGTGGCCGCGCAGCGTCTGCGCGCGTGTGAGGCCCTTGGCACGCGCCGTGCGCACCCAATCCTCGCCGAGCGCATCGAGCACGGCCGAGCGCGTCACGCGCGCGAGGATCGCCGCCTGCGGGAGGGCCAGCGAGATCGCCGGCAGGATCAGCGCGCCGAGTGCAGCCGGACCTTCCGACCAGCCGGGGAAGCCACCGGACGGGGCCCAGCCAAGCGTGATCGAGAACAGCAGGACGAGCAGCAAGGCGAACCAGAAATTCGGCACGGCCACGCCGAGCTGGCTGAACGCCATGACACCGGCGTCGGCGCGGCGGCCGTGGCGCGACGCGGCGAAGATGCCGAGTGGCAGCGCGATCGCGGTCGACAGCGCGATCGCGATCAGTGCGAGCGGCACCGTGACGGCGAGCCTCTCGACAATCAGATCCGAGACGGGCACGCGATACGTGTAACTGATGCCGAGGTCGCCGTTGACGAAACCGGCGATCCAGCTCGCGAACCGCACCGCCGCCGGGCGGTCGAGGCCGTATTCGGCATGCAGTGCCGCGATCGTCTCGGGCGTCGCCTGGACCCCGAGCATCACCGCCGCGGGATCGCCGGGCAGGATCTCGAGAACGGTGAAGACGACCAGCGCCGCGGCGAGAAGGGTGAGAACGAGGCTGACGAGGCGGCGGATGACGAAGGAGAGCATGAGCAGGGGGCGCCGCCCTTTCCCTATGCGTCTCCCGCGGACTTGATCCGCGGGTCCATCGTGCCGCCTGTGAGATGGATGCCCGGGTCAAGCCCGGGCAAGACGCTGAAAGGGAGTGATGCGGACAATCGTCGACCTCACCTGCGCCAGGACAGCTCCGCGAGCGGGTTGGCCGGGAGGGGCCAGTTCTCCCACATGCCGTTGAGGTTCGCGTTCCAGGCGCCGATCTTCTGAAGCTGGAAGAGGAAGACGTTGACGGCATCCTCCGCCAGCAAGCGCTGTGCGACGCCGTAAAGGCGGTTGCGCTCGGCTTCGTCGACCGTGGCGTCGATCTTCGTCATCAGCGCCTTGAAGGCCGGGTTCTTGTACTGGAAGTAATAGTCGTCGCGCGCGTAGATGCCGATGTCGAGTGGCTCGGTATGCGCGATGATGCTCAGGTCATAGTTCTTGTTGCGGAACACCTGATCGAGCCATTGCGCGAACTCCATCGGCTCGATCGTCACGCGCACGCCGACCTGGGCAAGCATCGCGGCGACGATCTCGCCTGAGCGTCTTGCGTAGGGTGGCGGCGGAAGACGCAGCGTCGCGGTGAATCCGTTGGGGTATCCCGCGTCGCGCAGCAGGGCGCGCGCCTTGGCCGGGTCGTACGGATACATCCCCGTCAGGTCGACATAGGCCGGGTGGTTGGGCGAGAAGTGGCTGCCGATCGGCGTGCCGTAGCCCGAGACGGCACCGTCGATCACGGCTTTGCGGTCGATGGCGTGGGACAGGGCGCGGCGCACGCGCACATCGTCGAAGGGCGCCTTGCCGTTGTTGATGGCGAGAATGGTTTCGCCCTCGGTGTTGCCGACGACGACTTTCAGCTTCTCGTCCGCCTTGAGCTGATCGGCGGCCTCCTGTGCCGCGAGGTTCGACAATGCATCCACGTCGCCGGCACGGATCGCCGCGACCTGGGCCTGCGCATCGGGGATGAACCGGAACGTCGCGCGGCTGATGGCCGGGACCTTGCCCCAGTACGCATCGTTGCGCACCAGCTCGACCCGGTCGCCGCGGTTCCAGCGCTGGAAGCGGTAGGGGCCGGTGCCGATGGGATTGGTCTTGTTATTGGCGACCGATTCCGGCCCGAAGATCACGGCGTCGCCCCAGGCGAGCCCGTACAGGAAGTTGCCCGTCGGCTGCTTCAGCGTGATTGCGACGGTGGCTGAATCCGGCGTCGCGATCGACTCGATCGGGGCGAAGATCCATTTCTGGGCGTTGGTCGAATCCGACGCCATTGCCCGCTCGAAGGTGAACTTCACGTCGGCGGCGTCGAGGTCGGAGCCGTCGTGGAACTTGACGCCGCGGCGGAGCTTGAAGGTGTAGACGAGGTTGTCCGGTGAGACGGTCCAGCTTTCCGCCAGCAGCGGCTGCAGCTTGCCGTCGCGATCGATGGCGAGCAGGCCCTCGTAGATGTTGAGATAGGTGACTTCGCGGATCGCCTGGGCGGCGCCGGATGTCGGGTCCAGGGTGGGCGGCTCCAGCGTCTGCCCGATCACGACGGAATCCTTCTGCGCATGGGCAGTCGTCGCGAAAAGGAGGGCGCACAGGGCCACCAGCACGCATCGAAGCTGAATCACGGATCACTCCTTCCGGGACCGGTCGGCGGCAGACTATCGCGTTGCCACGCTTCGATAAAGCGGCGGCTTAGGCCAGCGTCGCAAGCACGGTTTTCATCCGCTCGAACAGGGCGTCGGCGTCCACGCGGTCGATCACCAGCGCATTCGGGGCGGCGCCCGTCTTGCGCCAGCGATCGACGACGGTGCGGCCGCGGGTAAGGCTGCTCTCGGTCTCGATTGCGACGTGGCAGTGCTTGCCGGCGAACAGCTCGGGCCAGAGCAGCCAGGCGATCACGCAGGGATCGTGCAGCGGCACGCCACGCCCGCCATGCCGCTCGCGCGGCCGCTCAACGTCGGCGAGGAACATGCCGGCGATCGCGGCGCCGGCGCGCGTGCCCAGCGCCTTCATCTGCTCCGCCCATGCGCGCGTCAGGATCGCCTGGTGCGTCGCTTCCAGCGGCAGCATCACGACAGGCACGCCCGCGCGGAACACGGTGTCGGCCGCATGCGGATCGACATAGATATTGAACTCGGCGGACGGTGTCATGTTGCCGATTCCCATGGCGCCGCCCATGAGGACGATCTCGCGGATCCTGGACGCGATGGCGGGCGCGCGCTCGAGCGCAGCGGCGATGTTGGTCAAGGGCCCGAGGGCGCACAGCGTGATCTCGCCGGGAGAGGAGGCGTCGAGTGCCGCGACGATCGCATCGACGGCGTGCGCGTCTGCCAGGGCGCGCGTCGGCTCGGGTAGCTCGACGCCGTCGATGCCGGTCGGCCCGTGCACGTCCTCCGCGGTCGAGAGCGCGTGCAAAAGCGGCGCCGCATGGCCGGCATGGACGGGAATCTCACCGCAGCCGGCAAGTTCGATCAATGCGCGCGCATTGCGCTCCGTGCGCGCGAGCGGCACGTTTCCGGCGACGACAGTCACCGCGCGGATGTCGAGCCGTTCGCGCGCGGCGCAGGCGAGCAGGATCGCGACCGCGTCGTCCTTGCCCGGGTCGGTGTCGATGATGATCGCGCGTCGGCCGATCACGGATGAAGACTGCGATAGGCGCGGGCGTCGCCGAGATCCGCGGCCTCGTACACGCCGCGCGCGACGGCGCGGGCAAGGCAATCCGCGGCGATCGAGCCGATGCGGAACAGGTCGATCGGGCCACGGAAAGGCCTCTCTCCGGTTCCGATCGCGAAGACCACATCGCCGTCGTAGGGCGTGTGCACCGGCCGTATCGCGCGGGCGAGTCCGTCCTGCGCCATGATGGCGATGCGCTGCGCATCCGCCTTGGTCAGCGCGGCGTTGGTGGCGACGACGGCGAGCGTCGTGCTTGCCGCGGCCATCGCCGATTTCGCGAGCTCCGGCTCGTGGTCGAATGCCGGGATTTGGGCCGGAAATCCGCGTCCGCCGAACTCGCCGTCGCGCTCGAACGGTGCGGCCCAGAAATGCGCGGTGCCCGGGACCAGCACGCTGCCGAACGCATTCACGGCGGCCAGCGCGCCGACCTGGAGACCGTCGCGGGTGACCCAGGACGCGCTGCCCAATCCGCCTTTCAGGCGGCCGGCGCGCGCACCGTACCCGGCGCCTGCATTGCCCAGCTTGAACGTCCGGCCGATCGCGCCGACCGCGGCTGCGCCGAGATCGCGATAGGGCGGCAGCGCGCCCCAGTCCTTGTCGCCGCCGTTGAGCAGGTCGAACAGGACCGCCGCAGGCACGATCGGGACGACCGTGTCGCCTACGGACAGACCCTTGCTCTGTGCAGCGATCGCCGACGCAACGCCGCCGGCAGCGTCCAGGCCGAACACCGAACCGCCGGCGATGACGACCGCGTCGACGCGTTCGACGAGGCATGAGGGGTTCAGCAGGTCGGTTTCGCGGGTGCCCGGCGCGCCGCCATGCGTCGCGACGCCCGCCACGCCGGCATTCGGGACCACGACGGTCACCCCCGTGCGTGCGCCGGCATGCTCGGCATTGCCGACGAGGATGCCCTCGACATCCGTGATCAGGTTCAGCCGGCCGGGCCCGCCACCGCTCATGTCAGCGGGCAACCCAGCAGGCGAAGCGCTGCCGCCGCCATCACCTTGGCCGATGCCACCATGTCGTCGATGACGATGAACTCGTCGGGCTGGTGGGCCAGCTCGAGCAAGCCGGGTCCGTAGGCGACGCAGTCGTGCAGATGACCGATGCGGGCGATGTGCTTCTGGTCGTACGTGCCGGGCGAGGCGATGTGCGCCGGCGCGCGGCCCAGCACGCGCTTGATCTCGGCATCCAGCGCCTTCACCACCGGCGCGTCCGGCTCGGTCAGCGTCGGCAGGAAGGTCATGATCTCGCGCACGTCATAGGCAAGGCCGGGCCGCTCGCGCGCGGCGCGCTCGAGCAGGTCGGCGATCTCCCGTTTCACGTCGTCGAGCTTCTCTTCGATCAGGAAGCGCCGGTCGATGACGAGGCGGCAGGAATCAGCGACCAGCGGCGCCGGCGGACCGTCGAAGCCCTCGGCCAGGCCGCCATGCAGCGAGTTGAAATTGAGCGTGGAGGCGCGGGCGCCCTCGGGCACCACCGGCATGCGGGTGCGCCGCGCATCGAGAACCGGATAGAGCTCGCGCTCGACCAGGTCGAGGAACCGGCCCATGCCGCGAATGGCGCTGACGCCCAGGAACGGCATCGAGCCGTGCGCGATCCGGCCGCGCATCTCGATCTCGGCCCACCAGACGCCGCGGTGGCCCAGGCACACGCGGTCGACCTGCAGCGGCTCCGGGATGATCACGTGGTCGACGCGCGGTGGGGAGAAGAACCCGCGCTCCGCCAGCCACGCCACGCCGCCATAGCCGCCGGTTTCCTCGTCGACAGTGCCCGAAATCTCGATCGCGCCGGGGAATGGCACGCCCTCGGCCAGGATCGCCTCGACGGCGACGATCGCGGCGGCGATGCCGCCCTTCATGTCGCACGTACCGCGGCCATAGACCTTGCCGTCGCGGACCACGCCGGCGAACGGGTCGACCGTCCAGCCCTTGCCGGGTTCGACCACGTCGATATGACCGTTGAAGTGGACGCAGGGGCCGCTGCCCGCGCCGTCGCGCCGGGCGACGACGTTGGTCCGGGGGTAGCGGGGGGAGTCGGCGCGGGCCCCCTCGGCGCGGAGGTATTCGACGGCAAATCCGCGGCGGGCGAGGCGGCGGCCGATCAGCTCGGCGCAGTCGGTGTAGGCTTCGCCCGGCGGGTTAACGGTCGGCACGCGGACCAGATCGCGTGTCAACTCAACGAGATCGCCCCGCATTGCCTCGATCCGCCCGAACAGCCGGTCGGTGCGGACGACTCCGTTCACAATCGCCGTCATCGCGCGCGAGGCTATGCCCCGCTGCCCGGCGGGTCAACGCATGGGACGGTTAACGAAGCGAGGCCTGTGAAAAGTTTGGGGGAGTGCGGCGATTACGGCCATGGCTGGAACCTTTGGCCTTTGCTAATAGTAAGTTATCGGACCGCAGCCGAGACCGTTGGGGGTGGGCTGTGGCGGGGAAAGCGGTCCGAGAGGGCGAAAAGGACAACGACAATGCTTGGCATGGCTCGTGATGCCGTGCGACGGGCAGGCGCCTGCGGCCTGGCCCTGGTTGCTTTACTTGCCGTCGTACCGGCGTGGGGCCAGCCGCGGCCGCAGCCCGAAGGGCCGAGCGGCTATGCCGAAAAACAGGCGGCGATCGGGACGCGGTTCATGGCGGCCGCTGCGCATCCGCTGGCGGCGGCGACCGGCCGTGATGTCCTGCGGATGGGGGGCAGTGCGGTCGACGCGGCGATCGCGATCCAGATGGTGCTGAATGTCGTCGAGCCGCAATCCTCGGGGATCGGCGGCGGCGGCTTCCTGGTCCATTACGACGCGTCCACCAAGCAGATCACCACGTATGACGGGCGCGAGACCGCGCCGGCGCGGGCGACGTCCGACCTGTTCATCGATGCCGACGGCAAGCCCTTGCCGTTCAACGCCGCGGCAGTGGGCGGAATCGCCGTCGGTACGCCTGGCCTGCTGCGCATGCTGGAGGTCGCGCACCGCAACCACGGGCGCCTGAACTGGGCGCGGCTGTTCGAGCCGGCGGTGCGCACCGCGACCGAGGGCTTCAATGTCAGCCCGCGCCTGCACAAGCTGATCACCGACGAGAAGCAGCTGAAGGAATATCCGGCCACGGCGGCCTATTTCTTCGACCAGGATGGAAATCCGCGCGCCGTCGGGTCGCGACTGGTGAACGAGCCCCTGGCCGAAACTCTCCGCACGATCGCCGCGGGCGGCGCGAACGCCTTCTATTCGGGCGGTCTTGCCCGCGACATCGTCGCCGCGGTGCAGACGACGGGCGCGCGCCCGGGGACCCTGACGGTCGAGGACCTGGCGGCCTATCGCGCGATCCAGCGCGAGCCGGTCTGCGGCCTCTATCGCGTCTATCGCGTCTGCGGCATGGGGCCGCCCTCGTCGGGCGGGATCGCCATCATCGAGGCGCTGGGCATCCTCGACCGCTTCGGCATCAAGGGCTTCGCCGCAAATTCCGTGGGTGCCGTGCACCTCATCAGCGAGGCGAGCCGTCTCGCTTTCGCGGACCGCAACCGCTACGTGGCCGACGCCGATTTCGTCGATGTGCCCGTCAAGGGCCTGACCGATCCGCGCTATCTGCGGCAGCGCGCCCGCCTGATCTCGCTCGAGCATTCGATGGGCAAGGCCGAACCCGGCCGGCCCGAGGGCGTGACGCTCGAAATCACGCCGCGCCATGACGGCACCCGCGAGCTGCCGGGGACGACGCATATCAGCGTGGTCGACGCGGCCGGCAATGCCGTGTCGCTGACCAGCAGCATCGAGAATGCGTTCGGCAGCCGCGTCTTCGTGCGCGGTTTCCTGCTCAACAACCAGCTCACCGATTTCGCATTCACGCCGCGCGAGGGCGATCGCAACAGTGCCAACCGCGTCGAGCCCGGCAAGCGCCCGCGCTCGTCGATGTCTCCCACCGTCGTCACCGACCGCGAGGGGCAGCTTGTGATGACCATCGGTTCTCCCGGCGGTACGCGCATCATTCCCTATGTGCTGCAGACGCTGGTCGCCACGCTGGACTGGGGGCTCGACATCCAGGCGGCGATCAACCTGCCGCGCCACGCCAACATGAATGGGCCGATAGAACTCGAGCGCGGCCGGCCGATCACGGCCCTTGCGCCGGAGCTGCGGGCCCTTGGTCACACGGTCGAGGTGCGGGATCTGACCAGCGGATTGCACGGCATCGCTGTCGTGCGCCGCGGCGAATCCGTGCAGCTCATCGGCGGGGCCGACCCCCGCCGCGAAGGCGAGGCGATGGGCGAATAGGAGCCCTTCGATCTTCGGCGCCGGGGCGGTATAACCGCGCGTCGTGACTTCCACACTGCCATCGATATGACATCACTGCCCGTCGTCCGGATGCAGCCCGGGCGCCACAAGCGCGCGGCCATTGGGCACCCCTGGGTGTTCTCAAACGAGATCGCCATGGACGCCGCCGCCAAGGCGCTGCCGCCCGGCGGCCTCGTGCGCATCGAGACCTCCAATGGCGAAGCGCTCGGCGTCGCCATGTTCAATCCCCATCCGCTGATCAGCGCCCGGTTTCTTTCGCGCGATGCGACGGCGACGGTCGACACGGACTTCCTTGCGGCGCGGCTGAAGGCGGCGCTAGCGCTGCGCGAGCGCCTCTATCCCGGCGGATACTACCGCCTGATCCATGCCGAGGCCGACGGACTGCCAGGCACCGCGATCGACCGCTTCGGCGCCGTCGTCACGGTGCAGGTCAACACCGCCGGCATGGAGCGACTGACGCCGATGCTGCTCGACGCCATCGAGCAGGTCCTGTCGCCGGAGACCATCGTTCTGCGCAACGACAGTGCCGCGCGGCAGCTCGAAGGGCTGGAGCAACATGCCAAGGTCGTGAAGGGTTCAATCGACGGCCCGATCGAGCTGTCCGAGAACGGCGCGCGATTCTTCGCGGATCTCGAAGCGGGCCAGAAGACGGGTTGGTTCTTCGACCAGCGCGACAACCGGGCCATGGTGGCGTCTTTCGCGCAGGATCGCCGGGTGCTCGACCTGTACAGCTACGCGGGCGGATTCGCTGTGCTCGCCGCCAAATCCGGTGCACGGGAAGTCGTCGCGGTCGACCGGTCCGAGCGCGCGCTGGCGCTGGCCGAGCAGGCGGCGCGCGCGAACGGCGTTGTCGAGCGCTGCAGCTTTGTGCGCGCGGAAGCCTTCGCGGAACTCGAGCGCCTCGCGGGCAGCGACGTGCGCTACGGTGTCGTCGTCGCCGACCCGCCTGCTTTCGTGAAATCGAAGAAGGACCTGAACCAGGGCGCGCGCGCGTATCGCAAGCTGGCGCGGCTGTGCGCGGCGCTGGTGGAGCCGGGCGGCTTCCTGTTCATCGCGTCGTGCTCCCATCATGTCGACGTGCCGCTCTTCGCCGAGCAGGTGAGTCGTGGCCTCGCCGACGCGCGCCGCGAGGGGCGCATCCTGCGGACCAGTGGTGCCGCCGCCGATCATCCGGTGCACCCGCACCTGCCTGAGTCGGCCTATCTGAAGGGACAGCTCATCCAGCTCGACTGACCCGGATCAGGCGGCGACCAGGCTGCGGCCGTTTCGCGTCAGCACGTCTTCGGCCTGCCGCACCAGCGTGTCGATGATGGTTTTGACCGGCTCGACCCGGCGGATGAGGTCCGCGGCCTCGCCGGCGATGACCGCCGCGACGTCGAAGTCCTCCGCTTCGCGCGCCGCCTGATAGCGCGGTGCCACCTCGTGGGCCTGACGCATCAGCTCGACCTCGCGGCCGAACCATCGGCGCGCGTGGTCATTGACGAGGCAGCGGCCGTTGAACGGCGCCGGCCAGACGTTCCGGCGCGAGATGTCGAAGACGATGCTGCGCAGCGTGTCGTCGCCCGACGCCGCGCAGATCCGCTCCTTCGCGGCGAGGGCTCCGGCGGCTTCCTCGGAGGCATAGAACCGGGTGCCGAGCATGACGCCGGCGGCGCCCAGGGCCAGCGCCGCGGCCAGACCGCGTCCGTCGGCGATGCCGCCGGCGGCAACGACGGGAATCTCCGCCGGCACGGCGTCGACCACCGCCGGCACGAGCCCGAGGGTCCCTCGCGAGACGCCGTGCCCGCCGGCTTCGGCACCTTGCGCGACGATGATGTCCGCACCCTTCGCCGCCGCGTCCTTCGCCATCGCCACGGTCTGGACCTGGCAGATCACCAGCGCGCCGGCCTGCTTGATCTTGTCGATGAACGGCTGCGGATCGCCGAATGAGAGGAAGACCGCCCCGGGCCTGCGGGCGAGCGCGAGATCGAGCAGATGCGGCTGCTTCGCGAGGCTCCAGGTGATGAAACCGATCCCGTGCCGTGCCACGGCGCCATCGCGCTCGAGCGCCGCGATCTCGCGACGCAGCCATGCTTCGTCGCCGTAGCCGCCACCGAGCACGGCATAGCCACCCGCGGCGGCGACGGCCGTGCAGAGTCGCGCATCGGCGACGAGGTCCATCGGCGCCAGCAGGATCGGATGCGTGATGCCGAGACGACGAGTGAGAGCGGTGGTGATGGTCATGGGGGTGACGTCCTCCCGCGTGATCGCCGCTGGATCCTAGGGGCGGAAGCGATATTCCGGATAATGAAATGAAGTGAGTGCCCCGTTCGTTTTTTCCGATGGCCATCCCGTGCCCGGGATCGCCACAGGCTAACGCTGGGCGACGATGAACAGGCGCCGGAAGGGATAAAGCGTCATCCCGTCGGCGCGGCGCGGATAGGCGCC
>JAESGS010000221.1_pt1 | contig 74033 bp, 55 predicted proteins | sample 9269761 | NCBI WGS metagenome assembly JAESGS01 (sample SAMN15741799, study PRJNA653493) | algae metagenome | isolation source: Cyanosarcina radialis HA8281-LM2 and co-occurring heterotrophs from damp... | place: USA: Makauwahi cave, Hawaii | collected 2011-01-06 | reverse complement strand
CAACGACGGCGCCGCTCTGGTCCGGAAAGCACTTCTATCTTCGGATTGTGACTGGTCATAATGGGCACATTACCTCTCTCACTTAACAAGTGGGAGATCCTGGCCGGGGATTTAGGGGGCTATTTCATTCGAGTCCTCGCCGCGGACATATTCGCGAGCATCGAAGGGTGGTTCGTCACACCAATAGGTCCCTCCGCCGGCCTTGGGGACCTCATTTGAACCCATGCTCAAGATTTCGCCTGTGGGCCGGAATATCGCCGCGCCGACTTGTCGAGAAAGATCAAGAGTTCGTAGGGCCGCCGCCTTTGCGGCAAACATCGAATACTCAAGCTTCGTAGGCGAGATTTTGTTAGACGAAAAAAGAAGTTCACAAAAACGGACGATCTGTTCTTTTACTGCATTTTGATCTAACTCATCGCAATTAATAATAAAGTCAGCATCATGAAAAATCTTGCCGATGCGTTGCCCGTGCGTCTCGGCAGTCTCGTGCTGATCTCGGTTAACTAGATCGTTTGCAACTGAATGGTACTTGCCAGAATCCGTATTGTTTTGTTCATGCGCCAGCTTGCGTGCGAGATAATCTATTCTCGAATCTCTCCTTGAATACACCGACACTTGGAAGAAACTCGATCCGTAAACGGATCTCATCAAATCCACCTCTTCCTTCCGCTTAAATTGATGAATTAAATACAATCTCTTGGAATAGCTTATATTGTCCTCGCTTTTCATCGCGTTTTGTCTAAGCCGCGTGATTCTAAATACGGTGTAAGCCGCAAGTATAGAATCGTCATCAAATTCTTTTCTCACATAATTTGCAAAATCTATGTAGCTTTCTATTCTTTTATCAGATGGAAAGATATGAAGCGGCAAATTTGCATTCAGTGATCGCTTTATATTCTGAAAATAATCTGTGACTTTAACGACTATTACGTCGTACCCTTTGGTTTTGAAGTACGCAGAATATTCATCAACTGTTGATTTTATATCGACGCCAACGGGAGCTACTATCCCGATGAAAATTTCTGGGAACTCAATATTAGAGAGTGCGTTTTCCACGTTAACGGAACCTAAGGAATTTGCTACTATGATTCGGGTACGGGAGATTTCACATGCAAAAATTGCAAATCACAAGCGTACGCGCGACGCCAATGGGGCGATATGTGGAAGATCTTATCTCGCGCAACGGTGACTACTATCGGCGCTGGCTTGAAGCCGAAGGCGACATACCTAACGCTGAGATTCGTTGCGATGGCCATTCTGTCGAGGATCGCAAGAAAATTCAGAAGCCGGCCGTATAACCTCGTGGTTTATGGCTGACCGGTAAGGCATGCGACCCGCAGCCGACCTTTTGTCTAGCGTATTTAATGCTTCGAGAATTTAGTTGGCCAACACGTCAAAAGAGTGTCGGCTCTGTCGCGCGGTGATGCTGCTGGCGGATGAACTTATCACCCGCCCAACCAACCGCGGACCTTTTTGGCGATTGCCTTTATGATGCGGGCAAACAGTCCCTGCGGCTGAGACACCATCGCCTCGACGTCGAGTCGATCACGGGCTTTCACGGCCGCAATGCGTTCCGCCGACATCGCGCCAGCCCATTGCACGCGGTTACCACCGATCCAGTAGTGGGATCGACAAGGAAAACTCCAATTTCCAACCGAGGGATCGAGGGACACGGCGCCGTTGCTTTCAGCCAGCCGCCACTTGGCCGGGTTAAGGGGCGTGACCACCTCCAGACCGCAGCCGCAGCAGCACAAATGCGAAGCCGTCGAATACCTCCGTGAAATGTACAAAACGCCCGGCACAAGCTGGTCGGGGATGAATTCAACGAACTCAGGCCTTATTTCGCCGATCCGTGTCATCTGCTTCCTTCATAGACGATGCCACCCGCAGCGATGCTGAAACCAGTGTAATATTGCTCGCGCGTATCCTGATAGAACCCGAACAGCTTTTTCCACTGGATGACCGCGATCGCCGCGTTGAGCGCATTCAGCTCTGCGATCTGGATGTTGCTGGCGTACTCGTTCGCCCCGCCATCCCCGTCAGCATAGGAGATATGCAGCGCTGCCTGCTCGCGCGTATTTGCCGTGCTGGTCGTCGCGCGAACGATGCCGCCGAGCCGTCCTTCGACAAGCACGACACCCATGCCCACCTCGACGAACGGCGTACCGTTGGCGACGAGCCGTTCGACGATCTTCTTCTTCGCCGGGCCGCGATCGGCGCAAACAAAGACGAAGTCGAGCCCCTCCAGCAGGGCCAGGTTCTCCTCATCCATGTAGGCGGCGTGGATGATGATGCCATGCCGCATTTTGTCATAGATGCTCTGAAAATGAGCAACCTTCTTCGGCTTGGCCGCGAGTTCTTCATGCCCAGGCGCGCTCGGGGAACGGAACGCATTGTGCTGCGAGAAAACATCGCCGTCGAAGAGATGGATTTCCGCTACTGGAGTCTTGGCGACAAGGTCCAGGACATAACTACCGGTCCCACCTAGGCCGATGATGCCGATTTTTTGGCCCGCGACCTTTTCGTTGACCGCGCCGATGCCGGCCCGGCTCGTCGCGGTGTCGATATACTTAAAGACCTCGCCCACCCCGTCCGCGAGGATCGCAGGGAAGGTCTGCGCCGTCGCGTGTGGGTCGATCTTCGTCGCCTCGCCGGTGATGCGCCCGAGATAGGTGGTGATCTTGTGGTGAGCGTCGGAAAAAACATTTTCGCCGACGTCCGCTTAAGCCCAACCCCTCGCATTGCCCGTGCAGAGCGACTGTGCTATAGGTAGAATATAGACATTTAGGAACCATGGTCGACAAAAATGGCGCTCAGCATCAAAGACCACGAAACTGAACAGCTGGCCCGCACCCTTGCCGAACGGACCGGCGAAAGCATCACACTCGCAACCAAGCGCGCGCTCGAAGAGCGCCTGCGACGGCTTGGTTCTGACTTGCGCAAAGCCGCTCTCCTCGAGGACCTCGAAGCGATCCAGCGACGCTGGAACGCTCGGCCCGTTCTCGACAGCCGCACAGCCGACGAAATTCTCGGCTACGACGAGAACGGACTGCCATCCTGATGGTCATTGATACCTCCGTCCTTGCCGCCATCGCCTTCAATGAGCCGGAAGCGGCGGCTTTCCGCGAGCGCATTGCAGACGACCCCGTAAGGCTCATCTCCGCCGCGACCGTCCTAGAGGCTGCCATGGTGATCGAAACTCGACTTGGGGAGGCCGCAGGCGCCGATCTCGACCTCTGGCTCTACAAGGCAGAAGTCGAAATAGTCCCAGTTACAGCCGAACATTCCGATCGTGCGCGGCGCGCCTGGCGGCGTTATGGCAAGGGACGTCATCCGGCCAGCCTCAACTACGGCGACTGCTTTTCCTATGCTCTTGCGACGCTTTCGGGAGAACCGCTCCTCTACAAGGGCAACGATTTTTCGCAAACCGACATCGAGGCGGCGTGAGGACGAATTCATGGTGGCTCGAAGCGGGCCAGCAAAAGCGCCCACGGACGTGTCGGCGACCACACAAAGCGGCAAGCGGAGCCAGAGCGGAAAATCCTGCTTGATCGACGAGGTATGGCTGTGCGCCGTAGACGGCATTCCGGGTTCGGAGCGTCGCGTGATGTCGGCACACGGCGATCTCTATATCAACGGCCTGCCGAAATGAGCGAACCTGCTTCAGAATCCGTCCTCAAACGCGCTGAAGAACTCGGCGCGCTCGACGCCATCCTGTCCTTCGATCGCCGCGGTCAGCTTGCGGCCCTCCTAACCAACGACGATGTCGCCACGCTCAAGCATTTGGCCAGCGAGGGCGAAGTCATTTCGTTTCGAGCCCTGCTACTTGGACTTTTGGAGAGCGGGACGGCGCGGCCTCCCACCGAGCGCCGGAGATTTGCGAAGCGCTTCGGCGCCCCTCAAGCTTGATTAATTCGTTCGCCGCCCTTGGAAGTAATCTGGCGGGACCTGTAGCTCGATGGTTAGAGCCCGCTCAATCGGTCGCAGGTTAGAGTCCTGCCGGGCTCACCATGCCCTTAGGATCGAAGTCCGGCGTCCATGCTTTTTTGGGCCTCGCCCGATTGATCTCTCTTGGGCGTCAATCCGAAGTGCTGCAGTGTAGCCGCTTTGGGCCGAAAGAAGCCATCGCGCGCTATTGGCCGCTGATTTCAACCAGTCTCGGGTGCTGATAAATAGTAGGACGGCCAGCGTGATCTCGCGGCAGCAACGTGACGTCAATCGGTCGCCCGACCCCGTTCCAAAAATAACGGCGATCGCGTCCCCGAGGACTTTTGACAGGCCGGGGACATTTAGTCCACCCAGACTCTGTCCGACTAGCACGACTCTTTTGTTCGCCGGGTTTTGAGCTCGGGACCTTGTCGCCAAACTACTTATTCAGGATGGCGTGCACTGCGACTGACGCGCTGAGGCGCCAGTCGTAGAGGAATTGCAGGACCGAGCTTAAATATGGATGGCCTACCAACGGTCGGAGCCCACCGCGATGAATGATCAAGTCCGTCGGCCTGGCTTCACTGAAACCGCCTGATCCGTTGCCGCTGGTCATCAGGTCGAGCGGCCATCGAAATCAGTAAGCCGGTGCGGCAATGTCGGGGTTCAGACAAGTTGGCGACATTTAAACGTCCGTTATTCGCGGAGTATTCGAGCGACGCTGCGAACGGACGCGTGGCAGGTGTTCACTTCCAACGCTTATGACGCTCAGACAAATGTAGATACATTCTAATTTAAAGTGCGACATGCCAATGATTTCAATGGTTTCCTCTTGGATATTTTGGCATGTCTCGACAGCTGAATCTGGCCGATCGACGCCGCCCTTCTACTTTGTCGAGCGAAAAAGACACCCATAGTCAGACCCTCGTTGGCGCCTTCAGTGACTGCTATATAGTTCCAGTGTCTGCAGGTTTAACGCGGTCGACTGTCAACGTGGATTTCACCTTGACAACCGCGTCATGAGACATCACTCTCGCAACTAAGATATCAGTTTGCGGAATGATATGTCTCAGATTGTCGAAATGCCTGCCTTACCCCTCGAAGAATTGCTTCGTTCCTTTCCGAAGGAGGGACCGGGCAACACCACGGCCAAGGTCTATCGGCTGCTTCGACAATTGATCGTCGAAGTCAGGCTTCTGCCCGGACGGGCGTTGCCGGAAAAGGAAGTGGCCGCGATCCTCAACGTCTCCAAGACCCCGGTTCGCGAGGCGATCATCCGGCTATCCGAGGAGGGCTTGGTCAAGGTCGTGCCACAGGGCGGGACCTTTGTCGCGACGATCGAGGTGCAGCGCTACATCGAGGCCTGCTTCATTCGTTTTCGCCTCGAGTCCGGTGCAGCGGCAGAGGCCGCTAAGCGGCATACGCTGGAAGATCTTGGCCGATTGGAGCTCTCTCTCAACCAGCAGATCGAGGCTGTCGCAAACGAGGACTACACGCGCTTCTTCGAGCTGGACGAGGACTTTCACCGGGTGATCTTTTCGACGGCACGGCTGAGCGGCGTCTGGGCCTTCGTCAATCAGGCCAAAGGCGAGATCGATCGTATGCGCCATCTGAAGATGGTATTCGGCGTGCGCAGGACCGGCGAGGTCATCCACGAACACCGCGATATCATCGATGCGATAAGGGCCGCATCTCCAGATGATGCGGTGGCCGCGATGACCCGGCATCTTGGTTCTCTCGAGGCCAAGATCACGGAGCTTTCACGCGATCCGAAACTGTGGAGCTACATCGAATCGATCAATGCAACCACAACAGGAAAACGGAAACCACGGCGTAGCCTGACCTGAAGAAGGCGCCGTCGGGAGGAAAACTGAAATGTCTGCAGTGGAATTGAACGACGTAGTGAAACGCTACGGCGCACTCGAAGTCGTGCACTCTGTAAACCTGAATGTCGAACGCGGGGAGTTCGTCGTTCTCGTCGGGCCGTCGGGATGCGGCAAGTCAACGACCTTGCGGATGGTGGCGGGGCTGGAGGAGATTTCCGGCGGAACGGTCTCGATTGGCGGGCGGCTCGTCAACCGGGTCGCGCCAAAGGACCGCGACGTAGCGATGGTGTTCCAGAACTACGCGCTCTATCCCCACCTCAATGTCGCTGAAAACATCGCCTTCGGCCTGCGGGTGCGGCGGGAAAAGAAGGACGCAATCGAAGCGGCCGTCAAGGAAGCGGCCGCTATCCTGGACCTTACGCCCTACCTTGCACGCAAGCCCGCGGACCTGTCCGGTGGTCAGCGGCAGCGCGTCGCCATGGGGCGGGCCATCGTACGCAAGCCGCAAGTCTTCCTGTTCGACGAGCCCTTGTCGAATCTCGACGCCAAGCTTCGCACCCAGATGCGCGCGGAGATCAAGCGGCTTCACAAACGCATGGGCGTCACCAGCATCTACGTCACCCACGACCAGATCGAGGCGATGACGCTGGCAGACCGCATCGTCGTCATGAACGGCGGCCGCGTCGAACAGGTCGGCACACCGATGGAGCTTTTCCTCAAGCCGGCCAATGCCTTCGTTGCAAGCTTCCTCGGCTCACCCCCCATGAACCTCCTGCGCGCAACAGTCGTCTCCGCCGACGGTGAACCGCAAGCGCGCATAGACGCTGCCGACGCGCAAGCCGCCCTCCTCAGATTACCGAAGGCAATCGGCACATCCCTGCGCGCCGATCAACGTATCCTGGTCGGCCTCCGGCCCGAGCACGTCGCGCTCGGCAAGGAAGCGAGCGGGGACGTCCAGGAAATCGCCGCCACAGTCGACCTCGTAGAGCCGCTTGGGTCCGAGGCTCTGCTGCATACCAGGATTTCAGGCCAACCGATCGTCGCCAAGATCGAAACGCCCGCCGACGTCGAGGCGCTCTCGCAAATCGGCAGACTGCAGATCCCCGTCGGTCGTCTTCATGTCTTCGACGCCGAGAGCGGCAAAGCCGTCAACGGTCGTGCGTGAGGCGAGGATGACATCGATGATCGCTTTGTATTTCAAGCGCCTTGGCGAGGATCTCCGGAAAGACTGGCAGCTTTACCTGCTTATCCTTCCAATGCTCCTTTGGTTTATGCTCTTCCTCTACAAGCCCATGGAAGGGCTGCAGATTGCGTTCAAGGATTTCAGCCCGTTCCGCGGTATCACCGGAAGTCCCTGGGTGGGTCTTGAGAACTTTCGCACCCTTCTCGGCGACCAGATCTTCATCCGCGCATTCGTCAATACGATCACCATCAGCGGCCTCGGGCTGATCTTCGCCTTTCCCGTGCCGATCGTGCTCGCCATCATGTTCAACGAGCTTCAGAGCGAGTTGGGGCGCAGGTTCTCCCAGACCATCGTCTACTTGCCCCACTTCATCTCGGTGGTGATCGTCGCGGGCATTGTGATCAACCTGCTGTCCCCGACGACTGGCGTGGTCAACCTCATCCTGTCGAGCCTCGGCCTCGACCGGGTCTATTTCCTCACCCAGCCGGAATGGTTCCGCACCGTTTTCATCGGATCGAACGTCTGGAAAGAAGCCGGCTTCGAATCGATCGTCTATCTGGCGGCGATCGCCGGCATCAGTCCGACACTCTATGAATCGGCGCGGGTCGATGGCGCGTCGCGCTGGCAGATGATGTGGCGCATCACGCTTCCATGCATCCTTCCGACAATCATCATCATGCTGATCATCCGCATCGGCAACCTCGTTGAGGTCGGGTTTGAATACATCATCCTGCTCTACCAGCCGGCAACGTACCGCACCGCCGACGTCGTCTCGACTTACGTCTACCGGACGGGCCTGCAGGGTACGCAGTACGACCTTGCCACCGCCGCCGGCCTGTTCAACGCGGTCATCGCCTTCGCTCTCGTCTTCGCAGCCAACCGGATCAGCCGGAAGGTTTCGACAACCTCGCTCTGGTGATCGTCATGGCAAGCTTCAATCTCTACTCCCGCGGCGACCGGATCTTCGGATATGCAAACGCAACCCTGATCGGGCTCTTCGTCCTCTCGACGCTCTACCCGTTCATCTACATCCTGTCGGTATCGATTTCATCGGGTGCCGCGGTCACCTCGGGCCAGGTCGTGCTGTTGCCGAAGGACCTGACGCTTGCGGCCTACGAGTTCGTTCTTTCGGATCGGCTTTTCTGGATCGCGTACGGCAATACCTTCATCTACACCTTCGGTGGCACGGCAGTGAGCCTGGCGATCATGATCCCCGGCGCCTACGCGTTGTCGCGTGCCCGGCTAAGGGGGCGCAAGATCCTCAACATGATGGTCGCGTTCACCCTGTGGTTCAACGCCGGCATGATCCCGTTCTTTCTCAACATGCGAGATCTCGGACTGCTCGACTCGCGCTTCGGCATCATCATCGGCTTTGCCTGCAATGCCTTCAACGTCATCCTGCTGCGCAACTTCTTCGAGGCCGTGCCAAAGTCCTTCGAAGAAGCCGCCAAGATGGATGGCGCCAGCGAGTTCCAGCTGCTTTGGAAGGTTTTCATCCCCTTGTCCAAACCGGCGATCATCACGGTCGCGCTGTTCTGCATCGTTTCGAGGTGGAACAGCTACTTCTGGGCCATGGTGCTGTTGCGCGGCGAGGAGAAGATCCCGCTTCAGCTCTACCTCAAGCGGATCATCGTCGATCTTACCGCCAACGACGAGTTCGCAAGCAGCCTTTTGACGTCTCGTTATTCGTTCGAGACCGTCACCGCGGCGATCATGATCGCTTCGATCATTCCGGTGCTGCTCATTTATCCAAGCATCCAGAAATACTTCAACAAGGGCATCACCCTTGGCGGAGTGAAGGAATAACGGCCGTCTCAGTCAGTTCTGTTTAAGGAGGAGAATGGAATGAGATATATTCGAGACACGTTGGCGCTGCTTGCCACCTGTGCGTTGCTGCAATCCGGCCCTGTCTATGCGCAAGACGCATTGACGAAGATTACGGACGATCCACTCGAGCTGACGATCCATTTCCATTTCCGCGACAAATACGTCTACACGGAAGACTGGTCCGTCGAGAAGAAGGCGGCCGAGTGGACCGGGATCCACGTGAAGAATGTCGCCTCGCTCGCGACCAGCAGCAGTCGGGATGCGTTCAACTTGCTGATGGCCTCCGGCAACCTGCCGGACATCGTTGGCGGCGACGTCACTGGCGGGCTTAAGGACGACTTCATTCGCTATGGCATGGAAGGCGCCTTCATGCCTCTGGATGACCTGATCGAAGAGAACGCCCCCAATCTCAAGAAGTTCTTTGACGAGCATCCGATCGTGCGCCAGGCAATCAGCGCACCTGATGGTCACATCTACTTCATCCCCTATGTGCCCGAGGGCGAGTTTTCGCGCGCCTGGTTCATCCGCCGGGACTGGCTCGACAAGCTGGGCCTGAAGGTTCCGGAAAACGTCGACGAACTCTATGCCGTTCTCAAGGCCTTCCGCGAGAAGGACCCGAACGGCAACGGCAAGAAGGATGAAGTTCCCTATTTCGCGCGCGAGCCGATCGAAGCAGTCCGGCTAATCAACATGTGGGATGCCCGCGTGTCCGGCTCGGAACGCTACGGCGACTTCATGATCGAAGACGGTAAGGTCGTGCATCCCTGGACAACACCGAACTACAGGACCGGCATTTCCAAAGTTGCGCAGTGGTTCAAGGAAGGCCTGATCGACACGGAGGTGTTCACGCGTGGCGCTCGGGTGCGTGAATACATGCTCGGCAACAATATCGGGGGGATGACGCACGACTGGTTCGCAAGCACGTCCAATTACACCGACGCTCTGAAGGACAGCGTACCGGGCATCGACTTCGCGCCGATGCTGCCGCCAAAGACCGTGTCCGGGAGGCGCTTCGAGGACAGCCGGCGTGCGACCGTTCAACCGGCAGGCTGGGCGATCTCCTACTCGAACCAGCACCCGGTCGAGACGATCAAGTACTTCGACTTCTGGTTCTCCGAAAAGGGCCGGATCCTGTCGAACTGGGGCATCGAGGGCGAGACCTACGACATGGTCGATGGCAAGCCCGTCTATAAGCAGACCGTCCTTCACAATCCCAAGCCGGTGAACGCTCAGATGTGGGAAATCGGCGCCGGCGTGCCGCGTGGCTATTGGGCCGCCTATGCCTCCGAGGAGCAATGGACGAACAAGATGGCTCTCGACGGGATCGCCATGTACGAGAAGGAACCAGGGCTTCTGCAGCCTGAGTTCACCGGCGTCTCCATGAACAGCGACGAGCGCGCCGTTTACGACAAGTACTGGCCGAGCCTTCTCACCTACATGATGGAAATGCAGCAGACCTGGGTCCTCGGAGCCCAGGATGTCGATGCCTCCTGGGACGGCTACGTCAACCGCCTAGACCAGCTCGGCTACGCCAAGGTCACCGAGGTGATGCAGGCGGCCTATGACCGCCAATACGGAAAGAACTGACCCGATTATCGGGCGCGACCGGGTCGCGCCCGCCACTAAAACGTATTCAAAGGACGTCATCTCGATGCCCAAAACCGCTGAAGCACCCCGCCTGCAATATCTCGATGAGCCGAAACCTGGGACCCTGACGATCGGCTATCAGCCGACCGGCAACAGCTCTGTCGAGAACCCGCCCCGTTTCAGTTGGCTGCCGGCCCTGAACGACGATGCGCGCTATGTGGTGCGGGTCTCCAGCGATGGGGACTTTGCGCCGGAGCGGACGCTGGTCTTCGACAATATTGTCTGGAACTTCTTCACGCCGGATACAGTGCTCGAGCCCGGATCCTACTGCTGGTCGTTTGCCCTTTGGGACGATACCGAAAAGCGTGTGGTCTCCGATTGGAGCAGCGTGCGTGAATTTACGCTCAAGCCGGGCCTTCCCGAGACGGCCTTGCCGCGCGCGGCAAAGCGGCGCGAGGCCATAGATCTTCGCCACCCCCGCCTGTGGCTCAATCCGGATGGCATCACCGACCTTCGCGGGCGGCTGCGTGAGGATCCCGATTGCTGCGGCTGGAAGACCTTCTACATGAACTCGGTGGAGCCGTGGCTCTCGCGGGGCCTGATCGCCGAACCACTACGCTACCCGGACAATGTGCGCACCGCCAAGCTCTGGCGGCAGATGTATATCGACTGCCAGGAGGCGATCTACGCCGTCCGGCACCTGGCGATGGCAGGTGTCATCCTGGATGACGCAGACATGATTGCGCGGGCCAAAGATTGGCTGCTGTCGGTGGCGGCCTGGGATCCGCAGGGGGCAACGGCCCGCTCCTACAATGACGAGGCGGCGTTCCGCGTGGTGACCGCGCTCGCCTGGGGCTATGATTGGCTATACGACCATCTCGATGACGGCGAGCGAGAGCGCGTGCGTCGTGTGCTCCTTGCGCGGACGCGCGAGGTTGCGGACCACGTGATCTGGCGTGCGCGCATCCATGTTTTTCCCTATGACAGTCACGCGGTGCGCTCGCTTTCGGCGGCCCTCACGGCGGCCTGCATAGCGATCGCTGGCGAGGAAAAGGAAGCCGAGGGCTGGCTGGACTATACGGTCGAATTTCTCTTCACCCTCTATTCGCCCTGGGGCGACAGCGACGGCGGCTGGGCGGAGGGTCCACACTACTGGATGACCGGCATCGCCTATCTGACGGAAGCCGCCAATCTCATCAGAAACTTCCTCAAGGTCGATCTCTATCGGCGGCCGTTCTTCCAGAAGACAGGTGATTTTCCGCTCTACACGAAGGCGCCGGGTACGAGGCGGGCCTGCTTCGGAGACGACTCCACCCTCGGCGATCCGCCTGGTCTCAAGGTTGGCTACAATGTCCGCCAGTTTGCCGGCGTCACCGGCAACGCCCATTACCAGTGGTATTTCGAGCGGCTGAAGGCGGATGCTGCCGGTACCGCCATGGAATTCTATAACTACGGCTGGTGGGACCTCAATTTCGACGAGCTGGTCTATCGGCACGATTACCCTGAAGTCGAGGCAAAGGCGCCTGCCGACCTGCCACCGGTCAAGTGGTTCAGCGAGATCGGCTGGGTTGCGATCCAGAAACACATGGACAATCCCGATCGCCACATCCAGTTCCTGTTCAAGAGCAGCTCCTTTGGTTCCTTGAGCCACAGTCACGGCGACCAGAACGCATTCCTGCTCTATGCCTTCGGAGAAGATCTGGCGATACAGAGCGGTTACTATGTCGCCTTCAACTCGACCATGCATCGGCGTTGGCGCCGGCAGACCATATCCAAGAACGCCATCCTCATAGGCGATCGCGGGCAATACGCCGAAGGCGACAAGGCGATCGGCAAGAAGGCGGGAGGTCGCATCACGGCGGTCCGTGAGGAGCCGACGCATGTCTTCATCAGCGGCGATGCCACGGCCGCCTATCGGGCAAGCAATCCGCTGGTCCTGAGGGTCGAGCGAGACATCCATTTCGCCAGCAGCGACTTTCTCGTCATCGTCGATCGCGTCGAATGCGCCGAACCACAGCCCCTCAAATGGCTATTCCACTCCGCCCATCCCATGGACGTGGGCAGCAATAGTTTTCGTCTGACCGGCAAGCGGGCGGGGCTCTACGGACAGTTCGTCTTTTCAACCGCAGGGCCGCCGCAGATACGCATGATCGAAGGTTTCGAAGGCGTCGATCCAACCGAAATCGAGGGCCTGGCCACCCAATATCACATCGAGGCAACGCTTCCAGCGTCCACCAAGCAGACCCTGGTGACGCTTCTCGTTCCCTATGCCCTTAGCGAACCCCGGCGGGTCTTTCACTTCGTCGACGACCAGGGCTTCAGCGCCGACCTTTATTTCACCGATGTCGACGACAACCAGTTGCGCATCATCATCCCAAAGAACTTCTGATCGGAAAGGAAATGTCATGAACGGACTGAAGGACAAGGTCATCCTGGTAACTGGCGGCGGCCGAGACATCGGCAGGGCCTGCGCCGAGAGGCTTGCCAGCGACGGCGCAAAGGTCGCGATCACCTACTTCGGCTCGGCGGCTGGCGCCGAAGAGTGCGTAAGCGCGATAACGGCTTCCGGTGGCAAGGCGATCGCCATCAAGGCTGACATGACCGTGGCCGCCGATGCGCAAGCGGCTGTCGACGGGGCAGTGGCCGAATTCGGTCGGCTCGATGGGCTGGTGCATGTCGCCGGCGGGCTTTTGGCGCGCAAGACCTTGCAGGACATGGACGAGGCGTTCTTCCGGCAGGTGATCGACGTCAATCTCACTTCACTCTTCAATGCATCCAAGGCGGCCGTGCCTGCGATGGCCGAAGGTGGCGCGATCGTCACCTTTGCCTCGCAGGCCGGCCGCGATGGCGGTGGCCCGGGCGCGTTGGCCTATGCCACCTCGAAGGGGGCGGTCATGACCTTCACGCGTGGTCTTGCAAAGGAACTCGGACCAAGGATCCGCGTCAATTCGGTTTGCCCTGGCATGATCTCCACGACCTTCCACGACACGTTCACCAAGCCGGAAGTGCGGGAGCGTGTCGCTGCCGCAACGCCGGTCAGGCGCGAAGGCCGATCGGACGAGGTCGCCAATCTGGTCGCCTTCCTTGTCTCCGACGAGGCGTCGTTCATCACCGGCGCTTGCTACGATGTGAACGGCGGCACGCTGTTTTCCTGACATGGTCATGACAGTGCGATTTCCGATCCATGGCAAGCGCGTCGCCCTCATCGGCACGTCGCTCGTCCAGCAGAATCACCACGCAGGCGACAGGCACATCCACTCCTGCGCCCGCGGGTGGGCGACATGGGCGGAGGTTCTCTCCGCCGGCCAGCTCGACATTACGGTGTTTCACGATCCGCGCGTATTTTCCGGCTGGGAGCCAAGCGGCAGGATCGGCGTCACCCGTGGCTTCGGCGGACTGAACGCCGGCGTTTCGGGCCAGAAGGCCCGGGACATCGCACATCGTCTCGAGGAGGTCTTGAAGCTCGATTTTGACTTGATCGTCGTCGATGCCGGCACGAACGACATGATGGTGGAGACAAAGGAAGTCATCCAGTCTATCCGCGAAGCTATCGTTGATCGACTGATTGCGGCTGGAAAGACGGTGATCCTGCTGCCGATCCTGGCGCGTGGCACGCAGAAATGGGTCGCCGGTGGATCGGAACGGGCAAAAGCACACTGGATCAACCAGAAGAGCCTCGCCTTCGCAGCCATGAGACCGCACTGCCACGTCTTCGACTGGAATTCCGTCTGGGTGGACCCCTATTCTGCCGATGGGGCGCCACACGATGGTTTCTCCGACGACGGCACGCACTTTTCGGTTCCGGGCGGTTACGCGGTCGGCAAGGCGCTTGCAGCCTATCTTCGTGGCTTCCTCGCTCCACCCGCTCCTCGAACATGGGCGCAGGACGACCGTTTCGATGCAGTCAACAACCCGATCGGCAACATCCTGCCAAATCCTCTTCTTGCCGGGAACGGACCGTTGGCCGAGGGATTGGCCGTTTCTCGCGGTCGCACGACTGCAAGCCGGATCATCTGCCAGCCCGACCGCGTGGCGAACTGGCAGGAGATCGGTGTGGCGACCGAGGCGTGCCGCGTGGATCTCCTGCCGGGCGCTTTCGTCAACCCGCTGCCGGCGGGCGCCTGGGTGCAGGCAAGCGTCCAGGTGGAAGTGCCCGCGCACGGTGACTGGCGGGACATTTCCCTGATCCTGGAAGATGGTGCGGTGGAGGGCCTGATGTCGCAGGCGCTCGCTCCGTTCGATCTCGGCGACGGAAACCTCGCACCCTTTCCGAAGGAGGCGTGGTCGGGCGTATTGAGGACACCTCCGATCAAGTTGAAGACGCCGATGCAAGATCTCCGGCTTGGGCTCAACCTCAAGGTTGGTCCGTCAAGACAACCAACAAGCATGCAGTTTTCAAGCCCCGAGCTACGCCAGGTCATGCCTCCACAGAGCCAGCTGTTTTGACGTGATTGGCCATGGCTCGTCTCAACACGCGCACGAGGACCTATTGTCGAAAGCCGGCCCCGACGAACTGCATGACCTTCAACCGTCGAAGCTCGTGCAAAATGCATGCTTTGAGCGCCGATATCTCCTTCATCGGCGCTCCATCCGCTTGCCAGTCCTCTGGCGAAATGGTCGCAAGATCCCTCACGCGGCAGGGCTCTTGACTTGGCCTGGAATGAGTTCTCGTGGTCTTTCTGCTAACCTCGACGACCAGAACGCGCAGAAACTCGCGACCAGGGCAAGCGCCGCAATGATCGCTCCAACCCATGGCAGGGTGTGGACTGAAAGGTTCGCAAGCGCGATCCCCCCAACTGCCGTCCCGAGCCCTACACCGATGTGCATTGTCGACAGGTTCAGGCTTATGCCGGTATCGGCCGTCTCCGGATCGGCTGAGATCAAGAAGCTCTGTACCACCGGCGAGATCATCCAGCTGATGCAGGCCCAGATCATCAGCACGCCAAACATCACCCATGAGCTGCCCTCGATGAACGGTATCGTGACGAGGGCGAGCAGGTAGGTCGTCGGCGTGAGCAAAAGCACGTTTCGCGGAGAAAACCGATCGGCAAGCCAACCACCGAGATAGCCGCCGCTCACACCGGCAACGCCGAGGACCGCAAACGCAATCGCGATGTTTTCGGTGGCAACGCCGGCAATCTGGACGAGGTAGGGGCCGAGAAAAGCGAACAGGACAAAGTGCCCGCCAATCATCAGGATGGAAACAAACTGGCCCGCGACCAAAGGCGGTTTGCGCAGGTGGTCCAGATACTTTGGTAAGGCGGCCTTACGGCACGCCGAGACCGGAACATGCCGCCAACTTACCAACCACACCAAGCCGGCAAGCAGGGACAGTGCGACGAAAACGCCCCGCCAGCCGATGAACCCGCAGATGAAAATTCCGGCGGGAACGCCGAGCACCAGTGAGCCACTGATCCCCATAAAAATGACACCGATGGCGCGTCCTCGCATGTCTTGCGCAACCAGCTCGGTCGCCAACATCGTTGCCACAAGGCAGACGGTCGCGCTCGCCATGGCCATGCCGATGCGGGCGATGACGAGCGTTGTGAAATTGGGGCTCGCTGCCGCACAGAGATTGCTGGCGATGAACAGGCCCAAGGCACAAAGAAGAAGGCGCCTGCGCTCAATCTTTGTCGTAAGGACCAGTGCCAAGGGCGCCGTCAAGGCAAACACGATGGAAAAGACGGCCGTCAACTGCCCGGCAAGCGCAAGCGAAATGCCAAGCTCGCCTGCGACATCCGAGACGATGCCGACGATGATGTTTTCGGCGGTTCCTGTGGCAAATGTCGCAAAAGCGAGCAAGATCACGATAGGGTTCATGCACCCGTTCTCCCTGCATGATGACCCATGCAGGCACGAACGAGGATCGACCCGACATGGAATTGACATGTCGGGTTTCGAGGCAAAGCTTCGGTTATCCCTATGGCAACTTGACTACCACGCGGGTGCCTGAAGCGAAAGCTCTTCTCGGAGGTGTCCGATTGCACCGCGGCGGCAAGGCGACGGCGCCGTCAACCTACCTGCTTGCCGGCCCACGACCATAGAGCAGAAGCATCAGGATAATCACCACGCCATAGATGATCTGGCGCCCGGCTTCAGGCATTTGCGTGACGGAGAGGATCGACTGCAGCAGCGTGATGAGAATGACGCCCGCAACTGTGCCGAGATAGGATCCCTTCCCACCAAGGATCGAGGTGCCTCCAAGGACGACGGCCGCGATGGCCGGAAGAAGGTAGGCGTCACCCATGGATTGCGCGGCCTTCGAGGCGTAGCCCGCGAGGAGCACCCCGCCAAATGCCGAAAGCCCGCCCGAAGCGGCAAAGGCAATCATGACGATGCGGCGGGTGTTGATGCCGGAGAGATAGGCCGCGCGCTCGCGATTGCCGATGCCGTAGACCGCCCGCCCGAAGCCCGTCCGGCGCAGAAGAAACACCATCGCCGCGCCGATCAGCACCCAGATGAAAACCACATTGGGAATACCGGGGACCAGAGCGCCGGTAGCGAGATAGCGCATGGCCGCAGTGGCCGAATCCTGTGGCGAGAACCCGCCCGTATAGACCACCATCACCCCTTGGGCGACGGCATTGGTCGCCAGCGACACGATCATCGAGGGGATGCGCAGATAGGCCACCCCGACGCCGTTGACGAGCCCGATGCCGATGCCGCACAGGACACCGAAGGGAATGGCAAGCGCGGTCCCGAGCGGACCGTAGGCGGCGGCCGCACAGGCCATCATCGCGCCCGTTGCAACGGTCCACGGCACCGAAAGATCGATCTGGCCGAGCAGGATGACGAGCATCATGCCGGTGGCGATGATGCCGAGGAAGGACGCCACCTTCAATTGCTGCAGCAGATACTCCGGCGACAGGAAGCTGCGCGAATAGAGGCTGCCGAGCACAAGCAGCAGCAGGATGCAGCCGAATGCGGTGACCACCGCCGGATCGAGATTGCGTATGAAGGTCGATTTGCGTCCGGTTGCGCCAGTCATCGCCGTCTCGCTCACAGGAACCACTCCAATCTATTGCGCACCCTGAAGAGCGCAAGGGCTCCGAGGCTGATGGCCGCCAGCAGGATCAATCCCTGGAACAGCGGTTGCCAGAGCGGGTCGAGATCGAAAACGAACAGCAGGTCGCCGATCGTGCGGAACGCCAGCGCACCGAAGACGGCGCCGATGGCGCTGCCCTTGCCGCCGAACAGCGAGACACCCCCCAGCACCACCGCGGCAATCGAAAACAGTGTGTAAGCGTTGCCGCTGGCGAGTGCTGCGTCGCCGGTATAGGTGAAAAACGTGAGGAACAGCCCCCCGAGGGCGGCCACCAGCCCCGCGAGCGTATAGGCGAGCATCTTGCCGCGGCGGATCGGCATGCCGGACATGTAGGCCGCCGTCTCGGAGGAACCCACGGCATAGGCCGCCCGTCCATAGACAGATCGGCTGAAGGGCACCCATATCAGGACGATGACCGCCGCAAGCGCCACGAGGCTTGCCGGGACGACCCCGAAGATCCGGCCGGTCAGGGCATCTGCAAGGCCCTCGTTGACGGAACCGCCCGGAAAAGGCCGCAACAACAGGGCCAAGCCGAAGTAAATCGCCCCCGTTGCGATCGTTGCCACGATCGGCTGCAGCCGCCCATAGATGACAATGGCGCCATTGATCGCGCCGCATAGAGCCCCGACGCTGAGGACGACGACGACGCCGAAGGCCGTCTCAAGCGGCGAGCCGACGACCAGCCACGAGGCCAGGCAATTGGTGAGAAGGAAGATCATGCCGACCGAGAGATCGATGCCAGCGGTGATCACCACCATGGTTTGGGCCATGGCGACAAAGGCGAGCAGCACGCCTTTGTTGGCGGCCGTCTGGATAACGTTGGCGGTGAAGCCGGCCGGATGGTTGGCTGTGTAGATGATGAACATCACCACGAAGATCGCAACCGCCGCCAGCGCGCCCCGGTGCTCCGTCAGTCGGTACCGCCAGTCGTTCATTGGATGGGCTCCCGGTGGCTTGGGTCTGCGGACGGGATATTGAGCGCGCTCGCAATCAGCGCGCGCTCCGTTATCTCAGAGCCCGACAACTCCCGTTTTACCGCCCCGTCAAAGAGCACGAGGACCCGGTCGCAGCAGCCGATGAGTTCGGCATAGTCGGTCGAATAAAAGAGGATCGCCGCGCCTTCGTCCGCCAGGCGCCGCAAGAGCTGGTAGATCTCCTGCTTGGTACCGACGTCGATGCCGCGCGTAGGGTCGTTGAGAAGGACGATGCGCGGCTGCCGCATCAGCCATTTCGCAATGACGACCTTCTGCTGGTTGCCGCCCGATAGCGCACCAACCGGCGCGTCGACATTCCCCGCCTTGATGGCGAGCAACGTCATCATCCGATCGATGGCGCTCTCCTCTTTGACGCGATCGATGATCCCGCCGCGCGTCAACCGGTCGAGAGAGGCGAGCGAGAGGTTCTCACGCACCGTCATCGGCAGCATCAGCCCCTCGGTCTTGCGGTCCTCGGGAATGAGCGCCATGCCGATGCCGTGCCGGCGCGCCTGCGCGGGGCTGCCGATGCTGGTCTGTCTCCCGTCGACGAGAACCGTGCCGCGCAGCCCGCGCAAGACCCCGAACAGGGCCAGGAGCAGATCGCGTTGCCCCTGCCCGTCCAGCCCGCCGAGACCGACGATTTCGCCTGCATGCAATGAAAACGAGATGTCGTGAAGGTGGTTCGCCCAGGACAGATTTCGTGCCTCAAGGACAGGGGCAGTCGGTGCAAGCGGGTCTGGCTTGGGCGGATAGACGCTATGATATTCACGACCGATCATCATCTCGATGACCTCGCTGTCGCTCCTTGTACCTGCCGCGTAGCTTGCAACCTTGCTGCCGTTTCGAAACACCGTGCAATCGTCTGCCAGTTCGGCAATCTCGTTCATCCGGTGCGAGATGTAGACAAGAGCGAGCCCCTCCGAACGCAGCCGCTTCAACACGGCAAAGACCTTGGAAACATCGGCCGCCGTCAGCGCAGACGTCGCCTCGTCGAGGATGAGGATGCGCGGCTTGCGCGCGAGCGCCTTGGCAATCTCGACGATCTGCTGACGCGACAGCGGCAGGTCCTTGACCAGCGCCAGAGGGTGGATGTCTGCCGCACCGGCACGCGCCAGCGCCTCTTCTGCCAGACGCCGCTGGGCCTTGCGGTCGATCATGCCGAACCGGGTCGGCGGATTGAAGATGATGATGTTGTCGGCGACACTGAGTTCCGGGATAAGCGACAGCTCCTGGAAGACGCAGGCAATGCCGGCGGCGTTGGCGGCGGCCGGCGACGCAAACGTCACCGGCTGTCCATCGAGCGTCATCTGCCCCTCGTCGGCGGCTACAACGCCCGCCATGATCTTGATAAGCGTCGACTTTCCGGCGCCGTTCTCGCCGAGAACGGCGTGAATGGCGCCGGTCCTGACGGACAGCTCGGCATTTTCAAGCGCCCGCACCCCACCGTAGCGTTTCGATATGCCTTCCATGCGAAAGAGCGGTGCGCCGCTTTCCATTGCGCTCTCCGGAAAACCGTTGTTGACGACAGGGCACTGCACAGCCGTGCGGTGCCCTGATCCTGATCGAACTACTGGTTATCCTTGCTCTGCTTCATGATCTCCTGGGCGGAGAAGTTGATCCCGCAGGTGGGGAACGAATTGCCGACGAAGAAATTGTCGGATTCGGCCTGGAAGTAATCCTGGCCTTCCTTGAAGTTCGGATCTTCGACGATCGCCAACGGCAACTTCACCGACTGCGGCACCACCTGGCCCTCGAGCGCTGCGATCGCCGTCTTGATGGCGACGGCCACCTGCGCGGGTCCGGTTCCAGCTGACGAGCATTTCAGGCCGTCGCCGGCATGGGCCGCACAGAACTTGCGGAACCCGTTTTCGGTTTCACCGCCGAACGGCACGAAGGGATGTTTGGCGTCGATCATCGCCTGAACGATGCCGGTATCGCCTCCCTGACCGGTAATACCGTCGAAGGGGCCGCTGGTTGCGATCGCGTCCGCGGTCACCTTCTGGGCGACGCCGTCGTCCCATTTGCCCATGACCTCGACGACCTCGAACTTCTTGCCCGACGCCTGGAGCTTCTCATGGATGCCGTCGTGCCTGTCGGTATCGACAGACGTGCCTGCTACACCGCGCACCTCAAGCACCTTGCCGCCATCAGGCAGATGTTTGACGAGCCAGTCGCCCCACAGTTGCCCCAGTCCCTTCTGGTCGACGTTGACGTTGATGGCGTCCTCGGTGTCGAGGATGTTGTCGAAGGCGACAAGCACCACGCCAGCTTCCTTCGCCCGCTTGATGACCGGCGCAAACGCCGTCGGGTTCTGGGCATTGACGACGATCGCGTCATAGCCGGAGTCGATGAAGTTGTTGATCGCCGAGATCTGGGCCGGCACATCCTCGCCCGTCGAAACGACCTTAAACTCCTTCAGTTTGGCTGCGACGTCGGGCTGAGCGGCATAGGCCTTGGCGGTCTGCACCATCTGGATACGCCAGGTGTTGGCGATGTAGCCGTTGGCAAGTGCAATACGATACGGGCCGTCCTTTTTCGGGAACTTGAAGAATTTCGTGTCCGCCGACCACGGCGCGAAACATTCAGGCTCGGCCGCAGGCCCTGAGACGATTTCCGGATCTGCATAGGCAGCAGATCCCAGCATGAAAAAGGCAGTAGCGGCAACGATGCCGCCAGCGAGTGACTTCACCATCGACATTTCCTCCCATGGGCGCGCCACTTGTTTGGTTCTCCAGCCCGCGGATGAACTCACCCTCGAGCGGCACGAACTCCTGCGGCACCGGCACGCTGGATGCCTGCTTTCACCATTGACGAGGCGCTCTGGTCTCCTCCCGAAAACACCGCTGTCTCTTAATTAGGTAGCGCTACCACATAAGATTGTAAAGTAACATTTGTGGATTACAGAGAACCGGATATCGCCGATTTAAGATCAAAATCAGCGTGATTTCGACGTCTCTGACGGAAGGCTATTCCCTTCCACAATGATAGCGCTATCATGTCGCGACGCTTAAGAATACGTTCTTTGCCGCATGAGGGAGCTCCATGGCCCAGGATTTCGAGATCGTAGACCCGCGCTTTGCCCGGCTCGTCAACCACAGCGCCCGGGTGGAGCAGCTTTATACGGGATGTCGCTGGGCCGAGGGGCCGGCCTATTTCGCCGCCGGGCGCTATCTCGTCTGGTCGGACATCCCCAACGACCGGATGCTGCGCTATGACGAGACCGATGGGCATGTGAGCATCTTCCGGCAGCCGTCGAACTTTTCAAACGGCAACACCACCGACCGGCAGGGCCGTTTGGTGACCTGCGAACACGGCGGCCGCCGCGTGACCCGCACGAACCATGACGGCAGCATCACAACCATTGCCGATCGCTGGAACGGCAAGCGCCTCAACTCGCCGAACGATGTCGTCGTGCGGTCCGACGGGTCGATCTGGTTTACCGATCCTGCCTACGGCATCGAGAGCGATTACGAAGGCCACAAGGCCGAAAGCGAGATCGGCGCTTGCCATATCTATCGCGTCGACCCGGCGACGGGCGCCGTCGCCGCGGTCATTAAAGACATGGTGCGGCCGAACGGCCTTGCCTTCTCCCTTGACGAAAGCCGGCTCTATGTCGTCGACACCGGCCGCACGCACGGCCCTGACCTTCCAGCCCACATGCGTGTCTTTAATGTCGATGAAGCGGGTACCGCGTCGGGTGGCGAGGTCTTTGCCGATTGCACCGCCGGTCTGTTTGACGGCTTCCGTCTGGATGACGAGGGCCGGATCTGGACAAGTGCCCGGGACGGCATCCACTGCTATCACCCGGACGGCACCCTGCTCGGCAAGGTCAGAGTGCCGGAGAACACCGCCAACTGCGTGTTCGGCGGGCCGAAGCGAAACATCCTCTACATCTGCGCGACGAGTTCGCTTTATGCCGTTCGGCTGATGGTCAACGGCGCACGTCTCTATTGAGCCAGGAGGTCAGTCATGCCGTTCGTGCGGATCACCATCGTGCGTGAGGTCATCGCCGACGATCCTTCGGCCAAGAAAGCTGCGATCGCAAGCAAGGTCGTAACGGCGATTGCCGAGGCGACCGGGCTTGCCGAGCGTGAAATTTCCGTCGTTTTCGATGAGGTGGACGCAAGGAACTGGTTTGTCGGCAATAAAGATGTCGAGACCTTGCGCGCGCACAACCGGCAGAGGTCGACGTGACGGACGATATCGTTTCCAGAGACCAGAGCCGCAAGGCAAGCCGGCGCGGCAGTGGCAGGCCGACGATCGCCGACGTCGCAAAACTGGCCGGCGTCGCTGCAATCACTGTCTCGCGCGCGCTACGCGACCCATCGCTCGTTTCGGCCGAACTGCGTGCCGAGATCGATACGGCGGTGATCCAGCTCGGCTATGCGCCCGACCCCAATGCGCGCGCGCTCGCGTCGGCGCGCGCCGACGTGATCGGCGTTCTCGTGCCATCACTGACGAACATCGTTTTTGCCGACACTTTGCGCGGCATCTACGACGGGCTCGGCGACGGCGCGCTGCAGATCCAGATGGGCAACACCCACTATTCTCCGCGGGAAGAGGAACGGCTGATCCGGATGTTTTTGGGCCAGCGGCCATCGGCGCTGATCGTGTCCGGCATCGACCAGACCGAAACCACCCGCAAACTGCTCGAGAGCGCGGATTGCCCCATCGTGCAGATCATGGAATATGGCGAGGATCCGGTCGATATGCTCGTCGGGTTCTCACACTTCGATGGTGGCAAGGTAGCGACCAACCACCTGATCGAGGCGGGATACCGCCGCATCGGTTTCATCGGCGCGCGAATGGATCCACGCTCGCAGCGCCGCCTTGCCGGTTACCGATCGTCGCTGGAGGCAGCACAGCTCTTTGATCCCAAGCTGGTAACCACCACGTTGACGCCGTCGCGCGTCTCGCTCGGTGGCCAACTCCTGGCCGACGCACTGGCAAAGGTCGCCGATATTGATGCTGTCTTTTGCAACAATGATGACTTGGCCATGGGTGTGCTGTTTGAGTGCCAAAGGGCAGGCATCGCCGTGCCGCACCGCATGGCAATTTGCGGCTTCAACGACCTCGACATGATGCACGTCGCCTATCCGTCGCTCACCAGCATACGTACGCCGCGCTATGAAATCGGCCGACAGGCCGTGCAGATGGTGCTGGATCGACTGGCCGGCCGGCCAATCGCATCGCCAATCGTCGACCTGGGCTTCGAGCTCAAAATTCGCGAAAGTACGATGCGATGACAACGCACCGCGCCGGAACCAAGATGATCCGACCGGACGGGAAAAGTATGTCCCACACCGCATCTGCGATCGCCACGAGGCTGCCCCCTCAAGGCGACCAAGGCTGAACTGAAACGTAGATGCGGTTAAGAAATCATCTTCGAGACGCCGCTCCTGCTTCAAAATAAATCATGTAAAAACCCAGAAATTTCAAGGGTTGACTGCTCATCCCGCAGAGTACATCGTGCTAATGTAGGGGGATGAAATGATGATTTATCAGGCAATTTGCCGATGAACTGGCTCGTCTGGAAGATTTTCGCCAGATACGCCAAAAACAACCCGAAAACGATGCGCCTCGCGGGCGCAAATCTTCTACTTATTCTTTGCTCCTGCACGACAGATGCAGTCGACGACCTGAACCCGAACAGTGAAATCGCGCGTGGGGTGCAGGAAGAGTATCGGCGCTTCGTATCGAAGGCCGAAGGGGAGCTTGGTCCGCACGTGGCCGACAAAGACGGCAACGTGACGCGTGCAGCCCGCACGGATGACCCCTATTTCGGCGTATCGAGGGTCCCACCTAAGGTCGAGGGCCTGCCGATCGGGAAAGCGTCGGCAGGAGCCTATTGGGAAAAGGCGATGACCGCACGACAGTCGCGCAAACCCAAGAAAGTTCCGGTCGAGATCGACGAGTTGCTCGGCCGAATGCTCGCCTCCTCGAACCAGCTCGCGGCCAGTTCGGACATCCCGATGATCCGGGAGGCGGTGGTCAACGAAGAAGAGGGCCGGTTCTCGCCCTATGCCTTCGGCGAGGGCAGCTACAAGGACACGGACACGCCCAGATCGAGCCTGCTGCAGACCGGTACGTCGTCATCCTCGCCGACCACCCTCAAGGAAGACGAAGGATCGGTTGAATTCGGCCTTGGCCAGCCTCTCATTACCGGTGGCGAATTGCGGCTGTCACAGCGCCTCGGCAGACGCGACAGCAACTCCGAATTCTTCGTGCCGAAGGATCAGGCCGATGCAAAGCTCCGCCTGGAGTTCAAGCAGCCCTTGCTGCGCGGCGCCGGCGTCGAGGTGAATTCGGCGCCGATGCAGCTCGCACGGCTTGAGCGTGACCGAAGCGTGGCGGACTTCCAGCGCCAGATCGAGGATCAGTTCTCCGAAGTCGTGCGTGCCTACTGGACGCTTTACGCCGAACGCGCACGCGTATTGCAGCGCCAGCGGCTCGTCGGCGAGCTGCAAGGCGTTGCCGGGCGGATCTCGGCGCGAAAGGGACTGGACACGCTCACCGGCGAAGCGGAGCAGGCGACCGCCTCGATCCGCAGCGCCGAGGCCTCAATCATCCGCGCCCGCACAGGCGCCGACAACAGTCAGGCCCGCCTCTCGGCGCTTTTGAGCGACAAGGCGCTCTATGGCGATGAAGTCGAAGTGATACCGACCCAGCGGCCGGCAAAGAAATTCATCGACGTTCCGCTCGAGGACGTCGCGTTGCTTGCCGTGCAGAACCGACCGGAATTGAAGGCCGTCGCCCTGCAGCTTAGAAGTGCGGAACTGCAGGAAAAGGTCGCGAAGAACAACCTGCTTCCGGACCTTGATCTCTTCGCCGGCGTCTCCAATGACGGCCTTGCCGGCAACAACAACTACGGCGACGCCTGGCGGGGACAATGGGACCAGACGGATGTGGACGTCGACGTCGGCGTTCGCCTGAAGGTGCCGCTCGGCAACACGAGCGAGAAAGCCCAGCACGAGCGCAGGCGCATCGAACTCAGGCAACTGACATCGCAGATGCGCAACGTCAGCGACACCGTGCTCCTGGAAGCGCAGATCGCTGTGCGCGAGGTCAGGAGCGCCTACCAGGAAATGAAGGCGCGCGAGGCGGAACTTTCGGCCGTCAGCACCGAAATCGGGGCGCTTCAGGCCCGCTCGGACGAGGGCTTGGAAAGCGGCAGCGCGTTCCTTGCAACATTGATCTCGGGTCTTGAGGACCGTACGCAAGCGGAAGAGCGGCTGATGGAGGCGACTGTCACTTACAATCTCGCGCTCTATGCCCTGGAACGCGCCGCCGGCACAATGTTGACCGTGCGCGGCATTCAGGCCACCCGCATTGCATCCGACGATCTCGATTACATCCGGGTTAGCCGCGAGGGCTATGTCAGCAAGGATGCCGACGCATCACAAAATGGCTCGAACGAGAACATTCTCGTCAACCCGCAGGCCATTCGAAAGCGCAATGCGCAAGCCGGGGCTCAAAATGCGAAGACCGCGCAGGACTAGGCCCACAGCCGGTTGCATGGCGGCGCTGATCGCCTGCGCGATCCCGGCCGCTGCGCATGCGCAGCAATGCACGGCAAAGGTCGCAAGCGGCTTCACCGAACCGGCGTCGACCGTTGAAGTGGCCGCACGCGAACCTGGTATCGTGGCAGTGATGCATGTCGAAGTGGGCCAGAAGGTGAAAGGCGGCGACGTGCTTGCGGAACTCGACAAGACGATGGCGCAGGCAGAAGTTGACGGCGCACGCGTGCGTTATGATGCCAAGGGGCGCCTGATGGTGGCCGAAGCCAAACGGGATCTGGCACGCAGGAAGATGACCGAGCTCGAAAAACTCGAGAAGGCACGGGCCGTCCGTCCGCTGGAAATGATCGAGGCGCGCGCCGAGCTTCAGGTCAGCGAGGCGGAGGTGGAAGCGGTAGAGGAAGAACGGCGCGCCGCAGACATCGCGCTTTCAAGTGCCGAAGCACGCCTCTCGTTGCTCGACATTCGCGCCCCGTTCGACGGCGTCGTGAGCACGCTGCACCGCAAGCCTTCGGAACTGGTGGGTGCCGGCGGCGACGCGCGCCTCGTGACCCTGCTCAGCCTTGATAAGCTTCATGCCGATTTCTTCGTCCCCCCAGCCTGCCTCGGCAACGCCGAACGGGGAACCCTGCTTCAGGTCCGGCTGACACGGGAGGGAAAAGAGGTTGCAGCGCGCGTGCGTGATCTGGGGCCCGACATCGACGCCCCCACGGGGCTCAGGCGATTGGGCATCGAGGTCGACAACGACGACTACCAGCTTCTGAGTGGGGAAAGGGTCGAACTGGTACTCCCGCTCATGGCCCCGGCCCAATGAACGCGGCGGGCAAATTCGGTGCTGCCACCGGCGGCAGCCCGGCCGACGGGAAAACGCCGTCCCAACCGCCCGTCTATCGCCGCCTGCATCGTGTCGTTCAGGCCCTGGGGGCCGATCAAGCGGCACCCGACCGTCAAAGGGGCGAGCTCCTGGCAGCGGTCGCCGAAGTGATCGATGCATACGCACTCGGTCATGTGATCGTTCGCGATGGCACATTGGCCCTCAGCGACTTCGCGCTCGATGCCGGTCACCGGGCCAATCACCTGTCTATCGGCAATGAGCTTCGTCTCGCGGCGAGCGAGGCGATCCGGACGATGGAGCCGCGCGCCGACGCGGCCGCCTCGATCCCAAATGCCGTCCTGCTTGCGACCCCGCTGCCGCGTGGCACCGGTGCGATCGCGGCCATCCGGCCTGCCTCGGAGGCCACTCTTTCTTCGTCCCGCGCCACTTTGGAGCTGGCGGCACTGGCCGTGACGCTCGGGTCTGCCGGAACAAATGCCACGCTCGCGAAGACCCTTTCTGACCTGGCGGCGGGCGTGGCCACGACACCATTGCCGGATGAACCGAACGCGTTCGCCGGCCGGCTTCGCGACATCCTCAAGGCGCGCTCGGTTTTCATCACCACGCCGGCCGGTGATGTCCTGGCCTCGTCGCCGACGAGCGTGCCGCGCAATTCGGCGCCGATTGCCGAACAGCTCAGGAACTTTGCGCGCCGCTGCGCACGCCTCGATCATCCGCTCGTGGAGCACAAATCCGGGGACGGAAAGCCGGGCCTCGCCACGGAACTCAATGCCGGACACGTCGTTGGTTTCGGGTTAATCGGCCGTCGAACGGCGCGAGATGCCATCATCATCGTCGCTGAACCCGGCGCCCCATTTGCGGAACTCGATGGCAACGGCTGGACGATTGTCAAAACCATCATGAACGTGAACGCGATACCCGTGGCACCGCGGCGAATGCCGGCTCTTCGCCCGGGGGCGCGGCTGTTGACCGGGCTTGTCGCCCTCGGATTGATGACGGCCGCATATTTCATACCGGTTCCGGACCGAATTCGCGCCGAGGCACAGCTTGAAGCAGAGGGCAGACACTTCGTCGCGGCAAGCTTCAGCGGCGTTCTGCGGGAGGCGAAGGTCAAGGCAGGCGACGTGGTGAGGCAAGGCGACACGATCGCTCTGCTCGAGGGCGAAGCTTTGCAGCTTGCCCGCAACACGGCTGCTTCCAAGGCGGACGAGGCCTTTCGCCGCCGCGACGCGGCGGTCCGGGAAAAGCGCATTACGGATGCCGAACTTGCCCGCAACGAGGCAGAGGCCGCTGCCGCCGAACGCGACCTCCTCGATTGGCAGCTCGCAAACCTGCAATTGAAGGCACCGGTCGACGGGGTCGTCCTGGATAGCCCGCTGGAGCGCTCGGCAGGCGCGCCAGTACGCGAAGGCGACACGATCGTCGAGATTGCACCGCTCGAACATATGCGCGTCCGGGCCGACATACCGGTTGAAGCCCTGCAACGGCTACCGCATCCAGCAAACGCACTGCTCTATCTCGACGGCGTGCAATCAGAGGCCATCAAGCTTGCGGACTTCAGGAACGCGCCTGAAGTCGAGACCATTACCGGCCTAACCGTCCTGCCCGTTCGAGCAACCATCGAGAACAAAGACCACTCCCTTCGGCCGGGACAGCGCGGCGTCGCGGTATTTGCGACAGGCCGGGCTCGACTGGGCGAAGTGCTTTTCCGCGATGCCTGGATAGCCCTGAAACGGTGGTGGCGGTGAAATGGCGGACGACCTTCCGCGGCTGCGGCCGGAGCTACGCTTTATCTATCGTGACGAGGGCGCTCGGGAAACCGTCCTCATCGAGGATCCGCTGGGCGGAAGCTTCATGGAGACCGACCCCGAGACAGCCGCATTTGCGCGCCTGCTCGATGGCACGATGGCCAGCGGCGAGGCATATGCACGGCTCCAGCTTGAATATCCGGGCATAGGGCTGAAGCAGAACGACGTATCTCAGCTCGTCGACGAGCTGAAGCGGCATGGCCTACTTGTCGGCTCGGAAAACGCCAACCCGTCGAGCGGGCGCAAAAACCTCGGATTGATCTCCCAACGCATCCGACTGGGAACCTGGGATCGGTTCTTCGACTTTTGCGCTGGCCGGCTGAATTGGCTGTACGGTCCGCTCGGAGCATTGCTCTGGCTTGCCCTGCTGGTGGCGGCCGCAGTCACGCTTGCGGGCAACTGGAGTGTCTTTCGAAGCGACCTTGGATCACTTTTCAGTCTCGACATGGTCCTCTGGCTCTGGCTCGCCTGGGTCGTGAGCAAACTGTGGCATGAATGCCAGCACGGCATCGTCGCCCGTCTCTATGGCGTCGAGATCAGGGAGGTCGGCATTCTCTTCATCCTGTTCATGCCGCTCGGCGCCTATGTCGATGCCACCGGCGCCTGGCGGGTGCAATCGCGCTGGCGCCGCCTGCACATCACCGCCGCCGGCATCATGGGCGAGCTCGCATTGGGCGCTGCGGCCGTGCTTTTCTGGTCAAGAGCGGATGCCGGCCAATGGAGAGCCTTCCTCCAGTCGCTGATCGTTGCGACGACCTTGAGCACTGTCGTGTTCAACGCCAATCCGCTCATGCGATACGACGGGTATTACGCGCTGGTCGACCTGTTTCGTGTTTCCAATCTCTACCAGCGTGGCGCGACTGCCGCCCGCGACCGAGCGATGCGCCTTTTGACGGGAATAGGACCGAGGGTTTCCGAACAGGGATGGGTCGAACTCTATGGCTGGCTCGCCTTTGCATGGCGGCTCGTCGCCGCAAGCACGCTGACGCTTGTCGCCACGCACCTCGCCTTCGGTTTCGGCCTGGCGCTAGCGGTGGTGGTCGTGTGGACCATGGTCGTCGTGCCTCTCTTTCGCTTCCTGCTCACTGCCTGGAAGGTCACGGCCGGCAACCGGCGGGCAGCATCCGTGCGTGCGGCATGGGTCGCCGCATTCCTCCTTGTCCTCTGGTTTGCGCCCATCCCAATCTGGCTGTCGGCACCGGGCGTCATCGACTACCGCGACGCCCTGGAAGTGCGCACGGCCAGTGCCGGGATCATCACCGATGTCTTCGTCAGGTCGGGAGACAGGGTGGAGGCGGGAGATCCACTGGCACGACTTTCCAATCAATCGCTGCAAGCCGACCGCAGGCGGCTGCAGGCGCGAAAGGCGGGCGTCGACATTCTGCTGTCGCGCGCCCTCGACAGCAGGGACCCGAGCGCGCAGGAAGGCGCCGAACAGGCGCTCGCCGCGATGCGCGACGAGATCGCCGATACCGAGCAGCGTGTCGCCGGTCTCGAAATGACGGCACAGCGATCCGGCGTGATCTATGGCAATGACATCGATGCGCTGGCGGGCCGTTGGCTCGAACGCGGTGAGCTCCTTGGCGAAATCGCAGAACCGCAAAGGATGGAAATCAAGGTCTGGCTGCTGCCGGAAGACATCGACCTGTTGCGCAAGGCAGGCAAGGACATGTCCTTCAGGCCGGCGGTTTTTGGTGCCGACCCCGTTTCGGTGGAGCTCTTGCGGGTCGATCCGACGGCAAGCGATACCCTTCCGCCGCAAGCGCTCACCGCAGAGGGCGGAGGGCCACTCGCGGTCGACATCAGCGGAGCGAAGCACAAGCTCGTCGACGTGCGCTTCAGCTCGGTGTTCCTGCCCTTAGATATTCCTGACGGATGGATCGCCGGCACGCCCGGTCGGCTCACTTCGGGACTGCGTTGGCGTTCCGTCGGCAGCTTTGCCTCGGAGTGGCTGCACTACGTTAACCTGGGGCACCTGCCGCGCTGGGCTCACTATCGCAACTGATGTACTGTCACTGACGCCTACTATCGCGAATTGCACACCCGAGACATGACGACAAGGGAGACGGCAATGCTGATCGAGCGGGGACAAGCCTACAAACCGCGTATTCGCCGCCTTGAGGACCGTGTGCTCCTCAACGCGACGCCGGAAGCGGCCGTTGTCGACCTTCCGGCGGAAGAGCTGATCAACGACGATTTCACCTTCGCGGTCACCTTCGACAATACCGCCTCGCCTTCCGATCCACTGGGTACGGGCTACGGTCCCTTTGTCGATGTCACGGTAGAACCGGGCGTCGAAATCAACAGCGTGACCTATCTTGGCACAACCGTGACGAGCCAGACGGTCGGCACCTGGGACGGCAGCAACTGGGTGGATGGCAGCGGCAACGTCGTCAATACCCATCCCTTCGGCGGCAACATGGCCCTGCCGCAGGGCACCGAGATCGGCCAGACCTGGGTGAACGTTCTTGCCCCCTTCGGCAGCTATGGCCCGGACCAACCCGTCATCCGGCTGGATTTCAACGCGACGCTCGCCCAGAGCCCGAACGGGATCGACCCGGGTGCGGTTCCCGGCGACCCGATCGATATCACCGCCCGCGGCGGCTTTCGCTTTGGCGTCGACGAACTCAACAACCCATCGACCGACCCGCCGATCCAGCAGGGATCAACCAGCACGGATGCGATCACGCCGATTGTCATGCGGCTTGAAAAGGCCGTTCAGCTGGCGGAAGCCGAAACGGCACAGGGGCCGAACTTTCCCTTCACCTATACGATCTCCATCGATGTCGCGACGAACATAACCGTCACCGACGTCGACGTGCGGGACTTGCTGCCGACGAACCTCTACTTTCTTAACGCAACGACCAACGTCGGCGCGACCTCGGTCACGGCACCTGGTGTGGGGGGAACACCACAAGGGGTTCCCGGCGCCGACACCGTGACCACAGCGGAGTGGAGTTTCGCAACTGTCACCGGCCGCGCCGGCGACGGCGACATCGTTATCACGCTCAGCGCCTATGCACCCGAAAGGGATGCCGGCGGCGCGCTGATCATCGATCCGCTGAACCCGCATGTGGCAATCGCCACCAACAACGCGACGGTCGACGCGCTCTATCAGGGCAACCCGGTCGACGCGGCAACCGGCGGAGATCTCCAGGACAGCATCGACATCGCGATCCGCCCCTATACCGTCCTGAAGACCGTTTCCGTCGAGGGCGGCGGCCCCGCGATCCCCGGCTCCTATCTGCGCTTCCAGGTGACGATCGACGTATCCGACTACCAGGCCTTCAGGGCCGCGATCCTCAACGATATCCTGTCCGATGGGCTGACATTCGACACCACCGACAATGGCGTGCTGGAACATACCCCCGTGCTGCAATTGGTGCAGAACGGGCAGACCACCTTCATCGACCTGCAGCGGCTCGTACCTCCCAATCAGCAGACGGAATTGACCTCAGCCTTCCAGGTAAATGGCACTGAAACGCTGACATTCTTCATCAGCAATGCGCTCAGCAACAGCGGCCATGACTCCCGCCTGGTCGGCGATCTCTTCGCCGGCGACGCCCAGCAAGGGGCAACGACGCTGACGCTCGTCTACTTCGCCCGCATCGACGAGACCTTCCGCCAGCCGGGACGCGGCCCGGTCGTCGTCAACGACGTGCTCTCCAACTCCGTCTCGATGACCGCAAACAGCGCGTTGCCCGGCGGTGGGGCTGCCGACCCGGATGGATCGCAAACCTCCGTCACCGTACCCCAGCCGCAGGGCCAAAAGAGCGTCTACGCCGTCAACGGCGTGCTCGGCAATCCAGGCACGGTTTCGCCGGGAGACACGGTCACCTATCGCATCCGCATCGTGGTGGCATCGAGCGACGTCGACGATCTTGTCATCACCGACTACCTGCCTTTGCCGGTCTATGACGTCGATGCCAATGGCACCGGTTTCGTGTTTACCGACACTCAAGGCGGCGTTCCCGTCGCCTTCACGATCATCCGCGGCCCCGATGATACCTTGACCGGCGGCGGCCGGATCGCCGGCGTGCCCGTCGTCACCACGCTCGGCGGCAATAACGCCATACGGCTGTTCTTCGACAATTTCGACGAGACGGCGAGCCGTGGCGGTATTATCGATATTCTCTACACCGTCGTTGCGACCGACCAACCGTTTGCCGACGGCCTGCTGCTCGTCAACCAGGCCGTCGTCCAGACCGGGGACAGCCAGTCGTCGCTCGTGCTCGAACAGGACTTCATCAACTCGATCATCCTCAGGCAGCCGATCCTCTCGCTGACCAAGGGCGTGGTCGCCACCAATGCCACGGGCGCCGTCGACAATTCGCTCGGCTTCAACCCGTCAACGATCGGACCTTCGAAACTGACCTTCACCGTCGGTACGCCGGGCTTCACCACCACCTCGCCGCTGACAACCGCCGACCTCACGGCAGCCCCGATCGTCAGCGATCTCTCGGGCATCGACGCCGGCGACACCGTCAAGTTTGCCATCGTCATCCAGAACACCGGCGGGCAGGATGCCTTCGACCTGCTCATCCGCGACCAGTTGCCGCCCGGCTTCACCATCCCGCCCGGCGCAGCCCTGCAACTCGACGTGCGCTACGGCGACGGCACGGCGGTCGGCTCCTTCACCGGCGATCTTTTCGGCGCCGGCCTGTCAATCACCGACGGAAACGGCATCGGTTCGATTGCCGCCGATGGTGCCAATGACGGCCGCAACATCATCATCATCACCTACCAGCTCGTGGCGATCGACAGCATCGATCCGGGGATCACGGTTGAGAACGCTGCCGAACTCGTTTCCTATGCGGCGATTGAGGGCGGCACCGACTTCACGCTCAACGTCGAGGGCCAGTTCGACGACGCCGTCGCCCTGATGACACAGGGCGTCACGGCTTCCAAGCGACTGGTGGCAACCGATCAGACGTTTACGTCCGGCAATGACTTCGCGATCGGCGAAATCGGTACATTCCAGATCGCCGTGACCTTCCCTGATGGCGACACGCAAGCAACCGTCACCGATACCCTTCCCGCGGGCATGGTTCTCGTCGGCTCCCCGGTCCTGCGGCTCACCTACGTCAACGCGGCCGGGCAGACCGTCACCTTCGACGGCGTGGTCGCGCAGAACGGCACACCGCTTTCGAACGGCGCGTCTCTCACCTACACCTACGTCAACAATGTGCTGACCTTCGATTTCAGCAATGTGGTGGCCAATGCCGCCCCCGGCACGACGCTGTCTGGGCAATCCTTCGTCATCGAATATCAGGTAAGAGCAAGCGACGACCCAGCCCTTCAGGCCGGCGTGACCGTCAGCAACTCCGCCGTGCTCGATACCCCGACCACGGCGCCGACGGCGCCGGCCGTCGTTCCGGTCGATATCGTCGAACCCAACCTCTCGATCATCAAGGAATTCCTGCCCGACGTGGCGCAGGGCGGCCAGCTCATCCAGATGCGGCTGACCGTGCAGAACTCGTCGGCCAGCACGAGCACGACCTCCTTCGGCCTGCAGATGACCGACGACGACCTGCCGCTCAGCTGGTTCACCAATCTGGCCCTGGTGTCAAAGACCGCCACCGGCGCGGTCAACACGGCCCTGGTCGATGTGACCCTTTCCCAGGCGGGCGGCTTCTGGGTGATCACCGTTGCCGACAACAATCCGAATTTCGCGATCGCGCCCGGCGAGAAGCTGATCCTGACCTTCGAGATGCGGGTGGATCCGGCCATCATCACCGGCAGCACGCTGACCAACATCGCAGAAATCCCCGATGGCGGTTACACCTCGCTGCCGGGCATCGACCCGAACGAGCGTCTGTTCGAGCAGGTGACGGGCCAGGACACGCTGACAATCCTCGCGCCGCAGATCACCAAGACGCTGATCAACACCTCCTATGGCGGCACTGAGTATCTGACCCCCGGGCAGCCGGGCTATGTCGCAGACACCAATCCGAATGTACTCGTCGGCGAGATCCTGATCTATGAGATCCGCGTGCCGATCCCGCGCGGCACATCGCAGAACGTCGTCGTCTACGACGACACCGACTTCCTGAATGCACTCGGATCGCAAGGGATCATCCAGATCCTCAAGGTAGACAGCTCGAGCGTCGGCACGGATCTACAGCTTTCCGGGACACCGGCGTTCCAGCTGCTCGATACCGACGGCGACGGCATTATCAACCGGTTGCGCTTCGAATTCGGCACGATCACCAACAACGCCACGGGCGCAGTCAGCGACAACGAAACGATCGTTATCACCGTGCGCGCCCAGGTCATGAACGTTCCCGAAACCGATGAGGGCGACGTTCACCTGAACGGTACGGCGGTGACGTTCAGCGTCAACGACGTTCCCAATTTCGCCGTTCCCAATACGAACGTCACTGTCAAGGTGACCGAACCGGCCATCGATGTCGTCAAGTCGTACACGACACCCGACAGCACCACGGACGCCGGCGATGTCGTCACCTACACCCTGACCATCCGTCATAACGGCACGTCGACTGCCGACGGTTTCGAGCTCGTCCTTACCGACCAGCTGCCGCCGGGCACCATTCTTGTCGCGAATTCGGTGACGATCCGGGCAGGCACGCCCGCGTTCGGGCTCGACCCGCTGCAATTGAGCGACGTCACCCTCGACCTCGTCAACAATCGCGTGCTCATTTCCGGTTTCGATCTCGGTCTCAACCAGGTGGTCACGATCACCTATCAGGCGACAGTGGCGCCGAATGTCGTTTCCGGTCAGGCGCTGACCAATACGGTCGACCTTACCTACAAGTCGCTGCCGGATGTCGACGTCGTCGACAACGAAGATCCTTCGCTGGCAAAGGACGTCGTCGGCGCCGTCAGCGAGCGCCGCGACGGTAGCGATGGCGGGCCGCGCACGGACGAGGCCCTGCTCAACAACTATGCCTTCACGACAACGTCGACGCTGACGATTGCCCAGCCCGGTCCGATCATCAAGACCAGCGACAAGACGACCTACACGATCGGCGAGCAGATCATCTACACGATCACCATTCCGGTCATCGAGGGACTGACGGAGAACCCGTTCCTCACCGATTTCCTGCCGGCCGGCTTCGTCTTCGTGCCCGGCAGCGGCATTGCGGTCGACGCCAACGGCAATGCGCTTGTGATCGATAGCGCCAACACGGCTACGCAGACACTGACGCTCGACCTTGCCAGTTTCACGACGCTCGCCGACAACGATCCGAACAACGACTTCATAAGGGTCAGCTTCCGCGTCCAGATCCTGAACGTGCTCGACAACGTCAACGACGCCGTCAAGGTCAACACCGCGACCTTCACCACGGATCATTCGCCCACGCGCACCGACACGGTCGACGTTCGCATCGTCGAGCCGAAGCTCACGATCGGCAAGACCAACGACGCCCCCGGCCCGGTCGATGCCGGCGACATCGTGACCTATTCCATCACTGTCGCCCACACCACGTCTTCCAAGGCGACGGCTTACGAGTTTGCGTTCCGCGACCCGACGCCGGCAGGTCAGCGCGTCATCGGCATCCTCAGCGCCAGGATCAACGGCGTCGACGTCACCAACCAGATCGGCTTCGATGCCACCGGCGTCTTCTCCTTGGCCGGCTCCAATCTCGACATTCCGCTCGGCTCGACCCTGACGGTCGTCTACCAGGTCGAGATGCTCGACAGTGTCGGGCCCGGGCAGACGCTGACCAACACGGTCACCGGCGACTGGAGCTCGCTTGACGGTGAGGTCAATCCGGGCGCGATCAACGGCGAGCGCATCGGCACGCCCGTGCCGGACGCCAACAGCTACATCACCTCGGCGCAGAGCACGATCGAAACGGCCAAGACCTTCGAGATCAACAAGGAGGTTGTGGGTCCGGACACGCAATTTACCATCGGTGAACGCATTGACTATCTGATCGATCTCAAGGTCTTTGAAGGCACATTGCGCAACGTCGTCGTCGTCGACGTGATGGTTCCCGGCCTTGAGGTCGACGTCTCGACGCTCGCCATCGTCAACAGCGGTTTTGCCGGCGGTACCGTTACGATCCGCAATGTCCAGGTTACGACCAACGTGCTCGGCTATACGATCCTGACCTTCGAGCTCGACAATGATGCGGCGACGGCGGGTTCGCAGATCATCAATCCCGGCGATCCCGCCGGCAACACGGCCGCAAACGATACGATCCGCATTGCCTACCAAGCGATCGTGCGCAACATCTTCACCAATCAACAAGGCGAGTTCCTGCCGAACGTTGCCGGCGCCCGGGCCGACGATGTCGACGACGCGCTCGGCGTTGCGATTGTCGAGGTCGTCGAGCCACATCTGACGATCGACAAGTATCAGACGACACCACCCACTACCATCGATGCTGGTGACTCGGTCGGGTTCGAGGTGCTGATCACCAATGACGGCCTGTCGACTGCCTATGACGTGACGTTCGTGGATGCGGTGACCCCAAATGCCGTCTTCGGGCTCGCGACCGCTTTCGACAGTTCCGGCAATGTGGTTGGATCCTTCACGATTTCGCCGAATGGACACGTGCTCACCGGCAGTGGTTTCACCATCGCGCCCGGTGATTTCATTCGCGTCGTCTATACGATCGTTGCCTCCGACTCCCTTCAACCGGGCGACGATATCGTCAACGGCGTCGATGTTCGCTGGACCTCCACACCGGGCGTCAACCCGGACGAGAGGACCGGCGCGGATGGTCCCGGTCCTGATGATACAGTGCTCAACAACTATGTCGCGCGCGACGCCGAGGTCGTTCAGACCGGTCGCGGAGCGGGTGGGGTAAACCTCGACAAGTCCGTGTTCGATACCAGCATCGTCCAGACTACCGGCACGAATGTCGCCGTTGGCGAAGTTGTGATGTTCCGGTTGCGGATCGTGCTGGAGGAAGGCACGACTGTCGGCCTGCATCTACGCGACTTCCTGCCCGGTGGACAGCGCTACATTCCAGGATCGGTTTTCGTCGTGCCGGGCAATCCGGGCGCAACACTCAACTTCGATCCGGCGAGCGTTACCGTCACTGCTGGCAACGAACTCATCATTCCGCTGGGCACGGTCGTCAATCCCGGCGACAACATTCGGCTGAACGATTATGTCGATGTCTTCTACAGCGTCGTCATCGTCGACGATCCGGTGAACGTGACGAGCGGCACGGTTTTGCCGAACACAGTCGTCCTCACAGGCGACCGGGTCGGTGCAACCGACACGGCCGACGTGACGGTTGTCGAACCGAAGCTCAATGTCGACAAGAGCGTCAGTGCGCCTTTCGTCGCGATCGGCGACCGGGCAAACTACACGATCACCGTCAGCCATGATCCGACCTCTGCGATCGATGCGTTTGACGTCGTCGTTTCGGATCCGTTCGACAATCCGAATATGCTGCTGGACCCCGCCTCGATCACCGCTGTGATCGTCAATGGCGCCGGGCTCCCCGCCCCTATCGTCGAGATTGTCGGCACGGGCTTTCGCGTGACCGTCGCCGATCTTCCCGTCGGTGCCACGCTTCAGATCAGCTTCTCGGCCGTTGCCCAGAATACCGCGACCGTCAACGGCCAGACTGTCGTCAACACCGCGACGATCGACTACGACACGGTGCCCGGCACCGATACGCCGGACGAGCAGCGAGACTATACCGATAGCGACGATGCGACGATCACGATCGCAGGTCCGGACCTGCAGGTCCTCAAGGATGCGTCCTCGCTCGTCGTCCGCCCGGGGGACCTCTTCAGCTATACGATCCAGGTCCTGAACAAGGGCGCGCCGGGGCTTGATGCCGGAGCGATCGAACAGGCCCGCAACGTGGTGCTGACAGATACCTTGCCACCCGACATCATCCTGCACACCGTCAGTGTCGATGGGGTCGCAGTGCCCTTCAGCCTCGATCCGATCACCCGGCAGTTCACCATCAATCTCGGCACGATGAACCCGGAACAGGTCCACCTCGTGACGCTGACGGTTTCCGTCGCGGACCCACTTTCGCCCGTCTTCAACGGCGGCCCCGACCGGTTCCTGCTCGTCAACACGGCAACGGCCACGATGGACCAGCCCGAGCCGACGCCGCTCGACAACACCGACACGGCGACGGTCACTGCCCTCGCCGACCCGGACCTTGTGATCACCAAGACCAATGCGATCGAGGAAACCGGCGGCAGCGAAACCGTGACCTTCACGATCACGGCAAAGAACGTCGGGCAACGGATCGCTGGCGGCGTCGAGATCGTCGACATGGTGGATACCAAGGTCTTCGACTTCGTCTCGGCGAGCAACGGCGGCACGTTCGACGCAGCCACCGGTCGCGTCATCTGGCAGTTCAACACCCTGTCACCCACCGATCCCGATCTCGTCCTGACGCTGGTGCTGAAGGTCAAGCCGGGACTGCCGGCGAGCCTTGATGAAACCACCAACGTCGTCGTCATCGGCGACAATGGCCTAGGCGGTCGCGATCCGACGCCCGACAACAATCGCGACACCCATACCGATCGGCTGATCTATCCCGACCTGGTCGTCACCAAGACCAACAATGTCGAGGAGGTTTCGCCCGGCGACGTCGTTACCTATCAGATCACCGTCAGCAATGTCGGCGCGTTCCTTGCCGATGGCGTGCGGGTCACCGACATTGCCGATCGCCGGGTCTTCCGCTTCATCAGCGCCAGCGACGGCGGCACCTACGATCCGGCGACCGGCCGCATCACCTGGGATCTTGGAACGCTCCAGGCCGGATCCACCCCGCGCGTGCTGACCTTGACGATGGAGGTGCTGTTTCCCTCCACGTTCGGGATCGAGAACGCCGTCAACCTGGTGGCGATCACCAGTGACGGCACCCGTGGCCAGGATGCGAATATTTTCAACAACGTCGACGTGGATATCGACAAGCTCAATGCCGCGATCGACCCGGCGGAAATCCGCGCCTTGTTCGAGCCCGACGAACCATTCTTCGAGGAAGAAGAGGACGACATCCTCTACATCTCGCCGATGCTGACCGGTCGTGCCGCCGTCGGCTCCTACGTCTCGGTGGTTCTGATCGGACCCGACGGGCAGCGCATGGAGCTCGGCTCGGCGCAGACGCCGGCCAGCGGCAACTGGATGATCAGCCTGCCCGACATGCATGGAAGGGGGCCGGTTTCGGCGATCGTCACCACCGCGCCGCCTGTTATGACCAGCCTCGGGGCGCTCGACGCCAACAACGTCTTCTTCAATCCCGGGGGAGATTCGCCGATCGGCTTCCAGCGGCGCTACGACCTGTTCAGCGTCAGCGGCAACGACAGCCACACCGCGCTTCAGGCCCAGATTGCCGCCAGCGAAGAGCCACTCGCGCTTGCGACAAGACGGTTCGTCAACTTCAACAAGGTCGGCGCAACTGGAGTAAGTCTCTATTGAGCCCGGAGACGACGATCAGGCGATTGATAAGCTGCCCGTACGTCGGGATTTCATCCTAGCCGGCAAAGGATCTCCACGGCGGCCCGATGAAGTTCGGCGTTTGCAGCCATCAACACGGTATCGTACCGTGTCGCATCCGCAAGAGGCTGCCCATCCCAGTCGGTCACGATGCCGCCTGCAGCCAGAATAATGGGCATCTGTGGCAGGATGTCGTAGTCGAAAACATTGCTTTCGACGAGTAGGTCGATGCCACCCAGAGCCAGCAGACCGGCCGCGTAGCAATCGTGAGATATGCGGGTGAAGCGTACCTTGGCAGTCAAGGCGTCGAAGCGCTCGTGGCGCGCGCGGTCGAACTGCTCAAGGGCCGAGGTGTAGAGGATCGCCTCGCCGAGCGCGGTCTTTTCGCTGGTGCGGATCGGCTCCTCGTTAAGGGTCGCGCAAGAGCCTATGCCGAACCATCGTTCGCCGGTGATCGGCTGATTGATCATGCCGAGGACAGGTTTGCCGCGATGGAGCAATGCGATCTGCGTGCCGAAGGCAAGCGAGCCTGAAATGAACGACTTCGTGCCGTCAATCGGGTCGAGCACCCAGACCCATTCGGCGTCCGTTCGGCAGGCACCGAATTCCTCGCCCCTGATCCCGTGGTTTGGGAACGCTGCCTCGATCATCCGCCGCATCGTAGCCTCGGCGTCGCGGTCGGCAATGGTGACGGGGCTGGCGTCGGCCTTGGCGTCGATCACAACGCGCTTGCGGAAGTGCGGACGGATCACACTGGCTGCGGCATCGGCCATGGCGTGCGCAAGTTCAAGGTAGGGCGGTGGGCAGTCAGGCTCATGGGTCATCGTTCTATCCTCAAAGCTTCGGCGGCAATCTGATTGAGCATGGTTCTTACAGTTTCGAGCTGCCGATGAGCGGCGATCGCCTCTTGGCGCAGCCGCGCGCCAAGGTCGGCGGTCCCGATGTCTGTGAAACTCGCGGAGCGGGCCGCAATGAACGGATCGCTTTCCTCCGAGGGGAAGCGCAGGGCGGGCGCGAAATAGCCCTCCTCTTCCTCGAGCCCGAAGCTTACGACCTGCGGCCGGTCCTGGCCGAGCAGCAGCAGGTCCACGAACATCGCATGCAGCGGCAGATGGCCGGTTCCTGTTAGGCAGGCGAGGTGCGCCCAGCCGTCGCGATCTTGCTTCACGAGGCAGTCTTTGACATGCACTTCGGTCACATAGGGTGCCTGTGCGGCAAGCGCCGGCAACGGCAGCTCATAGGCATTGATCATGTTGCCGAAGTCGAACAGCAGGCCGAGGCGCGGATTGGCGACCGCCTTTACGATGCCGATCAGTTCCTCCGACTTCAGGTCCTCGTGCTGTTCGAGCGTGTAGCGAAGGCGCCCCTGTGGATCGAACGTCTCCAATCGTCGCAAATCCGCAATCGTCCGTGAGAGGATTTCGGAGACGCGCCCCTCGTAGCGCGGATAGCAACGCAGCGACGTCGCGCCGGTGGCAAGGGCGATACGTACCGCATCGGAGAGACCTATCTCCTCCGTCGTGCTGGTCTCGACATGGAGCTCCAGTCCGAACTGCTCGACTGCGGCACCATAATCAGAAAGCGCTGCGTCTGACATATGGGCGAGACTGGCTGCCTCGCCGTCCTCGACATGGACCTTGAGGCCGACGAGCTGCTGCTCACAGGCGAATTCGGCAAGCTGCAGCGGTGTCACTCCACCGAAACGCATGTTCAGGTGAAAGGCATAGGCGTGAGCAAACAGCGGCGCGTTGCGCGCCCGCTCCGCCAGCCGGGCGCGGGCGGTCCCGGAAAGGGCGGCTATTTTCGCGCGCCAGTCCGGCGACGACAGATCTTTAGGCGTCGTTTCGGTCAAAGAGCCGGCTCCTTCGCAGGCGACTTCAGTACTGAGGGATCGTCAGGCAGCAAGCACCAGCAGATCGTGATGCGGCAGGCTGACCTCTACGGGGGTGCCAACCGAGGGAGGTGGGCTGTCGGGCTGGTTGAACGTATCGAGCGAAACGAATTGGCCAGCAACCGCCACTCGGATACGGATCACTGAACCAAGAAAATGCACTGCGGCAATCTCGCCGGAAAGGACGACGCGATCGCTGTCGCCGCGTCCCAGTTCGACCGATTCTGGACGCATCGCCAGGCTGATGCGCTCACCGGGCCGACCATGAAGCGGCTGGTCCAGCGCCACCGGTACACCACCAAGCCGCACCTTGCCGGTAGTCGCATCCAACACGTCGGCGTCGAGAAGATTGAGGGTACCGACGAATTGCGCAACGAAGCGCGTCGCCGGACGGTTGTAGATCTCGAACGGTGTTCCGACCTGATCAGCGACACCCTGGTGCATGACCACGACGCGATCCGAAATGGATAGCGCCTCCTCCTGGTCATGCGTCACGAAAATGGCGGTGATGCCCAGATCGCGCTGGATCCGACGGATCTCGTCACGCAGGCTAATGCGAACCTTCGCATCCAGAGCCGATAGCGGCTCATCGAGCAGCAGCACCTGCGGGCGCGGTGCGAGCGCGCGCGCAAGCGCCACGCGCTGCTGCTGGCCGCCGGAGAGCTGGAACGGATATCGCCCTCCAAGTTGCGGCAAGCCGATCAGATCCAGCATTTCACCAACACGCCGTGCAATGGCCGTCTTGCCCTCACCGGCGACCTTGAGGCCGAAGCCTATGTTTTCTGCCACCGTCAAATTTGGGAAAAGCGCATAGGCCTGGAACACCATGCCAATATTGCGCCGGTTGGCGGGAAGCCCCGCCACCTCCCGTCCATCGATGCGGATCGCGCCTGATGTTGGCGTCTCGAAGCCGGCGACCATGCGCAAAACCGTGGTCTTGCCGCAACCGGACGGCCCGAGAAAGGAGACGAACTCCCCTTTCTCGATGTTGAGGTTGAAATCCTTGACGACACGGGTCGGGCCAAAGGATTTTTCCAGGTGCTGGATATCGAGGAAAGCCATGGTCAACGCCTCACAGTGGAGAATTTGGAGAAACGGGTGACAAGCTGGATCAGCGCCATACAGGCCCAGGTGATGGCGAAGGCGACAACGGCAAGCGCCGAGGGTTCGTAGGCGCGGTTGCCGCCCATCCAGACCATGTAGGGGCCGAACGAGCCGACGTTGAGCAAGGCGGCAAAGACATATTCGCCGATGACGATCGCGAAGGTCAGGAAGGCGCCGGATAGTACCGAGACAAAGACGTTTGGCAGGATGACGACGGCAAGGATCCGCGTCCAGCCAGACCCGAGGCTCTGGGCCGCCTCCGTCAGGCTGCCGACATCGATTGTGCGCAGGCCCGTGTCCACGGAGCGATACATGTAGGGAAGCGACAGGGTCGCATAGCCGAACAGAATGAGGAGATTGGTACCCCACCAGCTTCCCGTCAGCGGCAGGACCGAAGACGTGTTGTAGATGCGGATGTAGCCGAAGACGATGACGATCGGTGGAATGACCAGTGGCAGCAGCGTCAGGAACTCGACGACCGGGCGCAGGCCTGGAAACCGCAGCCGGACAAAATAGGCCGTCGGCACGATGATCGCGATTCCAAGAACGATCGTGAGCAAGGCCAGAACGACCGAGTAGCCGAAGGTTTGCTGGAACTGCGGATCGGCCAACACGACGCGGTAGGCTTCAAAGCTGTAGCCATCGCGCTGCATGCGCATGGAGAAATCAAACATGCCGACGAGCGGAAGCAGGAAGTAGAGCCCGCCCAATGCGACGGCGAGCCAGGACCAGAAACGCCCCGTCATTTGACCCACCTTTCCGCGCGCATGCGCAGGAGGATGTAGATTGCGTTGGCAATAGCGGTGAGAAAGATCATGGCAAAGGCAATCGCATAACCCAGATGCGGGTCGTTGAGCACATCACCGCGGATCTGCGCGAAGAGTACGATCGGCGCGATCGAGAGCGATGAGCCGGTCAGCGCAATGGCGGTCGCAACCGCTCCGAAGGCGTTTGCGAAAAGCAGAGCCAGCGTGCCGAGAAGCGAGGGCCAGAGCACTGGCAACGCCACCAGTCGCCAGTATTGAAAACCGGTGGCGCCGAGGCTTTCGGCCGCCTCCCGCCATTCGCGACGCAGCCCCTCCAGTGCCGGCGTGATGATCAGCACCATCAGCGGGATCTGAAAATAGAGGTAAGTGAGTGCAAGGCCGAGGAAGGAGACGATGTTGAAGCCTGCGCCATAAAGATTGATGCCGAACCAGTGGCGCAGCAGCATCGTCACGAAACCAAGGCGGCCGAGGGTCGCGATGAAGGCGAAGGCAAGCGGCACACCGGCAAAATTCGAGGCGACGCCCGAAAAGGTCAGGATGGCATTGCGAAGTGGCCGCGGGAGGCCGCCGAGCGTGATGGCAGCGGCGATCAGAAAGCCGAACAGACACCCGAGCACCGCCGTCAGCAGGCTGAGCTCGATCGAGATCCAGAAGGCCGATCGAATGGATGGCGCAAGAAGCTTGCCGAGGTTCTCCAGCGTCATCTGTCCCTCAGCGTTGCGGAACGCGCCGAGCACGATGTTGAGCGTGGGCAGGATGAGGAACAGCGTGGCGAAGACGAAGAAGGGGGCGACCCCGAACCAGCTGAGAACCTGTCGTGGCCGGAAGGCTGCCGGCAGGGATGCGACGCTTGTCGTCATCGGATTTGTCCCAGGAAAAGTTGTGCCAAAGGCAGGAGAGAGGCTTCACGACCGGTGAAGCCTCCCTGCTCAAGCGGAGGACTACTTCACGTTGGCGCCGACCACCTTGTCCCAGCCCTCGACGATCGCCGTCTTGTTGGCGGAAAGCTCGTCGACCGTCGGGAAGATCGCCTTTTCATAGGCTTCGGCAGGCGGCAGCTTGTCGAGCAGGTCTTTCGGGAACTTGCCAGCCTTCAACATGGCATTGAAGCGCGCCGGGTGGCAGTAACCCTTGAGCCAGCCGGTCTGGCCCTCATCAGAATAGAGATATTCCATCCAGAGCTTGGCGGCGTTCGGGTGCGGCGCGTAGGCCGAGATTGCCTGAACATAGACGCCGGCGACGACACCGCTTGCCGGCACGACGACGTCCATCGGCGGGTTGCCCTTCAACGCGTCACGCCAGGCCAACAGATTGTAGTCCCAGGCGGCAACGATCGGCGTCTGCCCTTGCGCGATCGTGCCGGCCTTGCCGAGCACCGGCACGAAATTGCCGGACTTGTTCAATTCGGCAAAGAGTTCCAGGCCTTTGCCGCCCGATTCCGTTCCAGGCTTGGCGCCCCGCGAAATGCCAGCCGACATCAGCGCCAGGATCGCCTGTGCCGAGGAACGCGGATCGCCGGTCAGTGCAACAGCCCCGGAGTACTCCGACTTCGACAGGTCCGACCAATCGGCTGGTGTAGTCTCGAGCAGATCCTTGTTCACGCCGAAGGCCATGACGCCGTAATAGTCGCCGTACCAGTAGCCTTGCTCGTCCTTGATGTTTTCAGGAATTTCCTCCCAGGTCGCCACCTTGTAGGGTTGGAGGAGGCCCTCCTTGGTGGCAGCCGGCGCAAAAGCCAGGCCAAGATCGACGACGTCAGGCGCCTGCGAACCCGTGTTGCCCTTGTTCGCGCGGATCGCTTCCAGCTCGTCGGCGGTACCGGCGTCGGGGTTCAGCTCATTGACCTCGATGCCCGGATACTTCGCCTTGAAGCCGGCGATGACGTCTCCGTAGTTGCACCAGTCGTGTGGAAGCGCAATGACGGTCAACATGCCTTCCTTCGTTGCGGCAGCGACCAGCTCTTGCGGTGCCTCAGCGTGGGCAATACTCGGAAGCGCCGCGGCGAGGGCAAGAGTGGAGACGAATGCGCGGCTGGTTGCACGCGATAGAAGCTTCTTCATGAATTCCTCCTGTTGACCGTCGGCGACGGATCGTGGGCGATGGCTGCTTTTTTGTCCTTGCATCCGGTCGTCGGCACCGCCGCCTTTCCCGGTTCCCCCGCACCTTGTCTGCGTCCTGCGAAGGGCTGCATCGGTGCGTTTTCGTGTAGGGACAGGATGTAACAATTGGACGACGAAGAAACGTCCATTATGATGCATTCTACTGTACCAATTTTTGGAGACGCACCGGTGGTCAAACAGCTTGAAGGGCCAATCCTGCCTTTCCTTCGCCTCGACGCGACGATCGCCCTGCCGAAATTCCGCCAGGTGCAGGACCAATTGCGCATGGCGATCCTGAAAGGACACCTGCGCGCCGGAACACGGCTCCCTGCAAGCCGCATCCTTGCCGAGGAGTTGGGCCTATCGCGCCAGACGCTGGTGCGGGTGCTCGAAAACTTGAAGGCGGAGGGTTATCTGGAGGCACGACAGGGTGCAGGTACTTTCGTCTCGGCCGCCTTGCCGCGCCAACCGGCAAGGCCGCTGTCGATGCCCACCCGCCACGATGTCGCCGACCGCGCACCGCCGCGGCTGTCGCGAATTGGCGACCTGTCATGCCGGATGTCGGCCGATATCGGCCAAATGGAAGACAGGCCATTCCTCCCCAACCGTCCGGCGCTCGACCGGTTTCCCTTCGCTGTCTGGAGGAAATGCTGGAACGCCGTGACGCGCGGCGGCAAGGCCGTTGCCATGGGCTATGGCGACGTCGCGGGCGAACTGGTGCTTCGCCAGAGGATCGCCGAATATCTGGCCCTGCACCGACGCGACCCTTGCGATCCCGATCAGATTGTCATCACGCCTGGCGGGCATGCCGCCTTCACGCTTGCAGCTTTGGCGCTTGCCGATCCTGGCGACGGGATTTTGTTCGAGGATCCGGGGCCCGTGACCACCAGCAACCTCTTTCGCACGCTTGGGCTGCGGCTGTGTCCGGCCGATGTCGATGCAGACGGCATGGATGTCGAGAGCGCGATCACTCGCTATCCCGACGCGCGGCTCGCCTTCGTCATGCCGTCGCGCCACCACCCGCTCGGCATCACCCTGTCGCTGCCACGCCGGCTTGCCCTGCTCGAATGGGCGCGGGCGAGCGACGCCTGGACCATCGAGGACGACTACGACAGCGAATTCCGCTACGACGGCGCACCATTGCCCTCGATGCGCTCCATCGACAGCGACGACCGGGTGATCTACGCGGGCAGTTTCAGCAAGGCGCTCTATCCGGGAATCCGCGTCGGCTTTCTCGTCCTGCCAGCCCAGCTCGTCGGGACATTTCGCACGCTCTCGGGACTGATCCACCGCAGCGTCCCAGTGGAAACCCAGCTCGCGCTCGCCGAGTTCATCGGCGGCGGTCACTTTGCCAGCCATCTACGCCGGATGCGCGGCCTTTACGCCGAGCGCCGCGAGGCTTTCATGCAAGCAGGAAGGGACGCCCTTGCCGGACTTGCCCGCATCGACTGCTCAGAAAGCGGGCTCAATGCACTCGCCTGGCTGGAGGGCGGCCGGGAAGACCAGGCCTCGCACCGTGCCGTGCTCGATGCGGGGCTGCAATGCTATCCCCTGTCCGACTATACGATCGCCACGCCTCAGCCAGCTGCACTCATTCTCGGCTATGCCGGCGTTCCGGCGGATCGAATGAGGCCTCTTCTTCTGCGGCTGGCCGATGCGATCGCTCGATCGCAAAGCCACATCGGGCGATGAGGCGGTTCAGCAGCCTTTCGACCGCCATCGCCCAATCCTTAGGGTCCTCGTCATCGCCGCGAAGCCGCCGGGCGGCCACGTAACCGATACCGCGCAACATGGCGCACCGCCTTCTCCAAGATCATCATTGCCGCACAGCGCGCAGCGGCTTTCCACTGCGCTGGGTGACGCCGACGCCGGGGGCGACGCCAACTGCGGCGTTGGAAGCCGCGAGCAGGGGCTTGCCGCGCACCATGTCGGAGGCGCGCTCTGCCAGCATGATCGTCGGCGCGTTGAGGTTGGCATTGGGCTCGGACGGGAAGACCGAACTGTCGATCACCCGCAAACCGTCGATGCCTCGCACCTTTAGCTCACTGTCGACGACTGCCATTGCGTCCTCACCCATGCGGCAGGACCCGCAAGGGTGGTAAGTGCTTTCCATTGTCTCGCGCACCCAGGCGTCAATCTCGTCATTGCTGCGCACGTCCTTGCCCGGCGCCATTTCCTCGCCGCGAAAGCGATCAAAGGCGGGCTGGGCGATGATTTCGCGGGTCAGCCGCAGACAGCGGCGGAAGCCCTCGCGGTCCTCCTCGCGATCGAGGTAGTTGAAGAGGATATCGGGCTGCTCATGGGCTTCCGGAGAGCGAAGGCGGACATAGCCGCGGCTCTTCGGCTTGTTCGGTCCGGTCAGCACCATGAAACCGTGGCCGTCGAGCGGCTTCTTGCCGTCGTAGCGCATCGCCGCCGGCAGGAAGTGGAACTGGATATCCGGCCATTGGAGCGAAGCGTCGGAGCGAATGAAGCCACCGCTTTCGAAGTGATTGGAGACCGAAAGCCCCTTCTTGAACAAAAGCCATTCGGCCCCGATCAAAGCCTTGCTGAAGAGCCCCATCCGGCCGTTGAGCGTGATCGGCTCCTTGCAGGCATACTGGATGTAGACCTCTGAATGATCCTGCAGGTTCTCGCCGACCCCGGGCAGATCGTGCAGCACGGGAACACCTGCCTTCTGCAGCACTGCGGCTGGCCCGATACCTGAGCGCTGCAACAGGTGCGGTGATCCGATCGGTCCGGAGGAAATCAGCACCTCGCGGTTGGCGCGCGCAACATGGCGCTCGCCGCCGAGCTCGTATTCGACGCCGACGGCGCGCTTGCCCTCGACAAGCACGCGCCGCGTCATCGCATGGGTGATGACCGTGAGGTTTGGCCTGTTCATCGCCGGCTTCAGATAGGCGTTGGCCGTCGACCAACGCACGCCGTCCTTGACGGTCATGTGCATCGGCCCAAAGCCTTCCTGCATGTGACCATTCGGATCTTCGGTGGTGATGTAGCCCGCCTCGCGGCCGGCATCGACAAAGGCACCATAGAGCGGGTTCTTCATCCTGTTGCCGGCATTGGTCGCAAGCGGGCCGGCAGCACCCCGATAGCTGTCGCCTCCGTCGTGCCAGCTTTCGGCGCGCTGGAAATAGGGCAGGCAATTGGCGTAGCGCCAGCCGCGCGCGCCCAGTTCCTCCCACTCGTCGAAATCACGGGCGTGGCCGCGCATGTAGACGAGCCCGTTGATCGAGGACGAGCCGCCGATGACCTTGCCGCGCGGGCAATGCACGCGCCGGCCGTCGAGGCCGGGCTCCGGCAGGGTCATGTATTTCCAATTGTACTTCGTTCCGTTCATCGGGATCGAAAGCGCCGTCGGCATCTGGATGAAGATCGACTTGTCGCTGCCGCCGAATTCAAGAACCAGCACCCTCGTCGACGGGTCCTCCGAAAGGCGGTTGGCGAGCACGCAGCCGGCCGATCCTGCGCCGATGATGATGTAATCGTAGGTGTCGCTCATGGCGGTATTCTCCAGGCGTTACGGGTATTGGCCCCAACCACGGCCACGGGCAAAAAGCCGCGTGAGCGCGTAGTGGGTGGCGCCTGCGGCAAGGCAGGACGGCACGGAGGCGGTCAGGTATTTGAAGGCCGGCAGGCTTGCGAGCGTTTGTGGGTTGAAGACGGCGACATAGACGATGAAACCGACCGCAAGGGCAAAGAGCCCGATGGGGTTGAAGCCCGCCCAGAACCGATAGGGTCCGTTTTCCTGCGGCCCGTGCAGGCTGCGCATGTCGAGCTTCTGGCCACGCAGGAAGAAGTAGTCGGCGATCCCGATGCCGGCGAGCGCGGAATTCAGCGCCGAAGTCCAGACGAGGAAGATGAAGAAACCGTCATACATCTGCGGGTAGAAGACCACGAGCCCGAACGGGATGAGGCAGAAGAGGAACAGGATCGCGCCCCAGGAGATTGCACGGACAGATGCGGTTCCGACCTGCCTGAGCCCGACAATCGACGTGTAGAGGATGTTTGCCATCGAGGTCATGTTGGCAAAGGCGACGAAAAGCAGCGCGACGATGCCGATCATCGGTCCGGCGATCTTCGTCATCCAGATCGTCGGATCGCTTTCGCCGAGCGCGACCGCGGCAAGCAGGCCGACGATTTCGCCAAGGGCTGCAGCACCGAAGATGCCGAGGATGTTGGGCCAAAAAGCAGTCCGCTCGTTCTTCGTCAGCCGCGCCAGATTGCCGATATAGGGCCACCAGGAGAAGCCGGCGGCCAGATTGACCTCGACCGCGACGATGAAGTTCAACGTCTTGTCTTCGAAGGGCGGAGCAAGGGCCGGCAGCGCCAGGAGTTCGCCGATCGAATGATGGCTGAGGATGAGGTAGAGCATCGCCACCATCAAGAGCACCAGCGCCGGCGACACGACCATGTTGAAGAACTTGATCGAGGTCGGCCCCTTGGCGACGATGAACCAGGTGAGCAGGATTGCGCCGATTGCGGCGATGATCATTTTCACGCCGGTCGGATTGGCCGCCTCGCCGGAACTCAGCGCCATCAGCCCGTCGATCGAGCGACCGAACATCATCGCGAGGACCGCAAGCCAGCCCATGGTGAGCACGACGACGGCGAGCACATAGACGACGCGGCTGCCGTTGTAACCAAACTGGCTGCGCAGCGCCACGAACTGCTCAACGCCGTAGCGGCCGGTCATCGTGGTGGTAGCGAGCGCCGTCAGCACGACGCCGACGATGTTGCCGATGATAATGGCGGCGATGCCCTCCTTTGGCCCGACGAAGAGACCGACGGAGCCGCCGATCAGGAAGGCCCAGGTGGCGATCGCCAGCGCCGAGTTGGCATAGGTGAATTCCCAGAAGCCCCAGAGGCGTTCCGACGGCAAAAGCGGCGCATCGCCGCGCTCGGCGGCAGCGCGATTGCGGGCGGCCTCTTCCTGTTCGGTCTTCAACGTGGAGAGATGTTCGTGTGCGACATGATCGGTCATCTCAAGCCCCCCAGAGCCAGAAGCCGACGACGAGCACCAGCGTCAGTACGGTCATGCCGCAATAGTCGAGCGTGCTCATCGTGCCCTCGAAACGGTCGCCCGCCTCGATATCTTCATAGATGCGGGCGCGCCGCGACAGTTCGCTCTGCCAGGCGATATCGTTGTTTTCCATCGTCGTTCCCCTTTTCGCGTCGCGCCTTCTGGCGTCTTTCCGCGAAGTCCGTTGCGGCTCCATCAGCCGCCGATCTTCGGAAGCGGGCGAACCCGCTGCCGGCTACCGAACCCTGACGGGCTCGGAATAGAAGGGCAGTCGGTCAATCCTCGGCGACCAGCTGCCGTTTTCGACAACGCGCCGCACGTGGGCGGCGATCTCTTCCATCGGCGCGAACCAGACGTCCCCACGCGAAAGAACCTGTTCGAGGAAGCGATGCACCACTTCCCAGCGGGCAAGCCTGCCAGTGGCAAAGGGGTGCACCACCGGCACCCAGAGCGCGCCATGGCGATAGGCCGCCTCGAACTCCTGCGCGAAGGCAGCAAAGCCCTGCTCCGGCGCACGGATCGGCATCATGTAGTCGAGGTCCATCGACTGGACATATTGCGGCCAGTCGTCGAGGCCCCAGTGCGACGGCAGCTCGACGAGGCTGCCGGCGTCGCATTCGAGCAAATAGGGAATGTCGTCACCCATTAACGAGGCGTCGTAGGCAAAGCCCCGTGACACCAGGAGGTCAGTGGACCGGTGCGAGAAGTTGTAAAGCGGCGCTCGCCAGCCACGCGGTCGCTTGCCGCTCGCCTTCACGATCACCTCGATGCCGCGGTCGAGCCAGTGCGCCTCTTCCTCGTCCGAAAGTTCGCGCGGATGCTCATGCAGAAAACCGTGATGGGCGAGCTCGTGGCCGCCTTCAAGGATCGCTTCGATCGCCTGCGGATATTGCTCGATGCACCAGGCCGGCACGAAGAAGGTCTGTTTGATGCCCAGTTGCCGGTAGCTCTCGACAATGCGCGGGATCGCGACCTTCGGCCCGTATTGCAGCATCGAGATCGCCGACACGCGGCTGTGGCCATCCTTTGGATGGGCGATATGGACGAGGCTGTCGGCATCCATGTCGAAGGTGATGGAGGCAGCACACTTGGCGCCATTCGGCCAGGGAATGGGATTGGCGATCATGGCATGACGCTCCCGCCGTTGCTGCCGATCCCCTGGCCGGTGAAGTAGCGTCCGCCGGAACCGGCGAGAAACAGTGCGAGCTCGCCGATCTCCTCGGGCCTGCCGAAGCGCGCGAGCGGGATCGCCAGTTCTCTGGCCCGCCATTCGGCGCTCATGTTTGCAGCGCCGAGCATCTCGGTATCGATCGGACCGGGGCAGATCGCATTGACCAGCACGCGCGGCGCAAATTCCTTTGCCCAGGAACGCACCAGGCCGAGCACGCCGTGCTTGGACGCGACATAGGGCGAAAAGGTCTCGCGGCCGTAATAGGCCATGTCGGAGGCAATCATGATCAGCCGCGCGGGCTCCTCAGCCGTTCCCCCCACCAGCCCCAACGCCATCTTGCCGACGAGGAAGCTGCCACGCAGGTTGATGGCGATGACCCGATCGAAATCGGCAACGGGCGTTTCAAGCAAGGGCGCTTCATGAATGACGCCGGCGCAATGGACGACGACGTCGAGCCCGCCGAACCGCTGCCGCACCGCCTCGCCGACGGCAGCGACCGAACCTTCGTCGGAGACATCGCAGGCGAGCGAGAGAACTTCGCCCGCCCCTGCCCTTGTCGCGGCATCCGCGGTCTCTGCAGGCGTTCGGATATCGGCAAGCGCGACGCGTGCTCCGGCTGCAGCGAATGCGAGCGCGCAAGCGGCCCCAATACCGCGATAGGCGCCGGTGATGAGAACACGCGCGCTCATGCCATCACCTCGCCGCGGTCGAGCATCAGCGCCTGGCCCGTCATGTCCTTGGCACCATCGGAAGCGAGGAAGAGATAGGGTGCAGCGAGGTCTTCCGGTTCCAGGAGGCCCGGCAGAACCTGGGCTCCCACGATCTCGTCCAGCAGGTCCTCCTCGCTGCGCCCGGTGCGCAGCGACATATTTTTCAGCGACAGCATCGCCGCCTCGGTGCGAACCCAGCCGGGGCAGACGGCATTGACGCGAATGCCCTTGCCCCCGAGTTCCTTGGCCATCACCCGGGTGAAGCCGAGATTGGCGTGCTTGGAGGCGATATAGGCGGAGAACTCCGGCACGGCGACACGGCTCCAGATCGATGCGGTGACGACGATACGGCTCCCCTCGCGCATATGCGGTAACGCATGGCGGGTCACGTAGAAGGTGCCGTTGGTGTTGATGTCGGTAATACGACGGAACGTGTCCTCTACGTTGTCGTCTTCGTCGGTCACGGGCGTAATGCGCTCAAGCCCTGCATTGTTGACGAGCACGTCGATGCGACTAAGCGGCGCCAGCGTCGCCTTAACGGCAGCACTGTCGGTGATATCGCATTCGAGGGCCGTGATCTTTCGGCCGAAGCGATCGGACATCTCGCGGGCGGCTTGGTGAATGCCACGGCCGGACGAAAGGATCGTCACCTCAGCACCGGCGGCGGCAAAACCTTCCGCGACCGCACGGCCGATGCCGCGGCTGGCGCCGGTCACCAGCACGTGTTCGCCGGAAAAATCGTAAGCGATACGACCCATGGTCTCAGCCTCTCTTGGCGTGCATGACGCGGCCGATGAGGTTCATCAAGACCTGGGCAGCGAGGATCGAGGTGGATCCGGAGTGGTCGTAGTCCGGTGCGACCTCGACCAGGTCGATACCGACGATGGTGCCGCGCTTGGCGAGCACGGCCAGGATTTCCAGCACCTCGTAATAGATGAAGCCACCGTGGGACGGCGTGCCGGTGCCCGGCGCGATCGAGGGGTCGAAACCGTCGATGTCGATGGTGACGTAATAGCGGGCGCCGGACGGCACGCGCGAAGCAACCTTCTCCGTGCCGAGCGCGCGGATCTGGCGCACAGACAGGATATCCGAGCCCATTGACCGCGCATCCTCGTAGCCTTCCTTGGCCGTCGAGGAAACGTTGCGGATGCCGAACTGCGAGAGCCCGGAGACATAAGGCTTTTCGGCGGCGCGCCGCATGGGGTTGCCGTGGCCGTAGCGAACGCCATGGCGCTCGTCGACGAAATCGAGATGGGCGTCGATCTGGACGATATGGATCGGGCCGTTTTCAGCACAGTCGTCTTCAAAGGCGTTGATGCAGGGGATGTTGACCGAGTGGTCACCGCCGAGCACCACCGGAAGCGCGCCGGCGGCAAGGATCTTGCGCACGCCGAATTCGATGTTGGCGTGGCTTTTCATCGTGTCGGTATGGACAATGTCGGCATCGCCGATGTCGACGATCGAAACCTTGTCGCTCGGCAGGTAGGTGACGTCGTCCTCGTGATCGTAGGCGCCCCCATGGCCGAAGGAAAACAGCGTCGATGCCTCGCGGATGGCTCGCGGCCCGAAGCGGGTGCCGGCGCGCCACTGAGTGCCGCAGTCGAACGGGGCGCCGAGGATCGCCACATCCGCATCGATCGCATCCCAATCCGGCTGGTAGGGATATTTGCCGAAGGTGCAGATGCCCACGAACGGCAGGTTCAGCCGCCCAGATTCGTATGAATTGCCTGCCATGTCTCTCCTCCACATGTGAAGGCGAGTGTGTGGAAGGTCGATACGCTTAAAAATATCTATGATTGGATGTTTAGTTGTGACTTAATCAATGAATGATCAACAAGGTTCGCCATCGCATCCTCAATCTGTCGCTCGGCGATGCAGAGTTGAGATTGTTGCGTGTCTTTGCCTCCGTCGTGCAACATGGGGGTTTTTCCGCCGCGCAATCATCACTCGGGATGACGCAGGCCACAATCTCCACCCATATGCGCCACCTTGAGGAGCGGCTGGCCTTACGCCTCTGCAGTCGTGGGCGCAGCGGTTTCCTTCTAACCGACGAGGGACGCCTCGTTTATGAGGCGACGCTGGATCTTTTCGGCTCGCTGGAAAAGTTCCAGAGCCGTGTCGGCGAGGCGCAAGGGGAACTGACCGGCAGCCTGACCTTCGGCACTGTCGACGCGATGATCACCAACCGGGATCTCGATCTCCAGGGGGCGCTCGCCACCTTCCACCGACAGGCGCCGCGTGTGCATCTGGAGATCGACGTCGCCGCCCCGCAAGTGCTGCATCAAGGCCTTCTGAATGGTGGTTATCAGATCGTGCTGATGCCGACGGTCGGCGGCGCGACGCCGCATTTTCGCACGCAGCCCGTTTTTTCCGAGGTGCAGAAACTCTATTGCGCTGAAGGCCACCCGCTATTTGACCTGCCCGACGATGCACTTACCGACGCAGTTCTGGAAGCGCAGTCCTTTGCTGGTCGCACTTACATGCTTACCGAGACGATCTGTGGGGTAAACTTCCGATGGGCGGCGGCCACGCCGCACATGGAGGGCACGCTGCTGCTGCTCCTCTCCGGCGCCTATATCGGTTTCCTGCCCGACCACTACGCCGACGAATGGGTGCGCAACGGTCGCCTGCGGCTGCTTGCCCCCGAGCGCATGACGTTCGAAGACATGTTCCACATCGCGCATCCCCGCAACAAGCCCTCGCGTGCCGCCGAGACACTTGCCCAGGCGATCCTCGCAAGCGCGCGCCACGGCTAGACTCGACGGCGAGTGATCCTCGACACGCTCGACGAACTGGATGTGTCGGACGACACAATCGCGGTGATTTCAGGCGACAACGACCCGGAAGAACTGGAACCTTGACGCGGTCACCCCGGCTTCTTTGACGGATCCTACTTCACCTGAACGGAGGGACCGCTGCGGAGCCCTTGCCTCATCGTGTGGCCTGGACAAGTCCCCTTGCGCTGGATGCGTATTCTGCGCAATGCTGCGGGCGTCCTTCTTGTCGGTCTTCACCGGGTTCGCTGAGGATCTTCGCTTCCCGGATGATCCGACCATCCGCATCCACCACGCACACGCTCGAGTAGTACAATGATACGTCGATGCCCGCACTGCTTCATGGTCGTTTCTCCGTGATGCTATTGAGCAGGCCACTCCTGACTTGCGCGACACCATCATTGTGAGAGACGACCACCGGCCCCTCAAACCTGGCGGGCCGGGTTCCACCCGTTGGACCATCTCGGAGCACAGAACAGCGGCATTCGAACAGGTCCGCATTGAAACTGCTCTTTCGAGCGGAAACACGGGCTCGCGATGCTGTCTCAGGACACTGCCGCGGAAAGGTCAGCGCGCGCGGTTGCATCGGCAATTGGGATACTTTTTCGAGCCCGACGTTCGAGTGAATAAGTAATGCGCGCGTTCACGGCGCCGTCATGTCGCGTCCAAACAGCGCCTCAGCAGTTTCGTAGCGAATGCGATTTCTTCCTCAGTCGATGCTGCGAAACCGACAAGAAGTGCTTTTCGCGGCGATATCCGGTTTGCGTAGTAGTAAGACAGTTGTTCGATGCCGAGATTGGCGTGCCTGCAACGGATTAGCACTGCATCCTCTTCCACTGCCTGGTCCCTGAAATAGCAGAGATTGTAGAACCCCGATGCGAACTCGGGCGGCTCGAAGATGTCGGCAAGATCGGAACGCAGGATTTGCAGAAGTCGGTTCTGGCGCTTGGCATAGATCCGACGCATCCGGTGGAGATGACGCACATAATGACCGTCCTCGATAAAGCGTCCAACGATCTGTTCGGTGAACTGCGGCAACGCCCGGTAGCGAACCTGAATCAGCCTACGGCACCTTTCCGCTAGCGCCTTCGGCATGATCATGTAGCCGACGCGCAGGGATTGCAGCAGCGTCATGCTGAAGGCGCCGATATAGATGACCTGGCCGGCCTGATCGAGCGCTTTCAGTGGTGGAATCGGACCGCCCCGATAGCGAAACTCGCTGCCCAGATCGTCCTCGATGATCAGTGTCTCGCGGTCGGCCGCCCAATGCAGCAATTCCAGCTTCCGCTTCATCGGCATCGCAACCGTCATCGGCTGCTGTTTGGCGGCCGTGACGAAGGCGAGCTTGACGTCGCGGCTGGCGACCGTATGCGGGTCCGGCCCCGAGGCATCGACATGCATTGGCTCGATCTTGCAACCGGACGACTGGAAGATCGACCGGATTGCCGCCATTCCAGGCTCCTCGAAAGCGACAGTGTCGCCGGGGTCGAGCAGCAACTCGGCCAAAAGCGTAACGGCGTGATGCGCCCCGAGCGTGGTCACCACTTCCTCCGGCTCGCATCGGATCCCGCGGCTAACGGCGATGTGCCGGGCAATCTGTTCTTCGAGCAGGGATGGACGCATGATCTCGCGATAGTTGACAATCCGGAAATCGCCCTGCGAATAGACCTCCTTCGTCAACTGAGACCAGATTTGCACTGGAAACAGCCGGTGATCAGGGGTCGCCATATGCAGTAGTTGCGACCCGTCGTTCAGCGTCAGAGAGGTGCGCCATGTCAGCGCCTGGCCGCGCCTCGAAAGCAGTTTTTCGAACCGATCAGGCGTCGCTGGACCGCTTTCGCTGGATGTGCGGGGCTTGCCCGATTGGCGTCGAGGAACCGTCTCCACATAGGTGCCGCTGCCGCGCGTAGATTTGAGATAGCCTTCCGCAACAAGCTGGTCGAGCGCGGTCACCACCGTGAAGCGGGAAATGCCGAGACTTTCCGACAGGACGCGTGATGAAGGGATGCGCATCCCGCCAGGAAGCGCGCCCGACAAGATCATCTCCCGCATGCCGTCATAGAGCTGAAGGTACAGGGGTCGTGCGCTGTCGGCGTCCAGCATCAATCCATCCAGGCTGGATCCGTCGATCGTGCGGGCGATGTTGCGCCTCCATCCTGTGTGTCCTAGCCACGAAAAGTGGACTGGTCATTTTCGCGATTTCTGGCCATGTATACAGCACTCTCGTCGATTAATGTCCATCCGGATCAAGCAAAGGCACCGCCGTATGAACGCGGACCAGGCCACTTCGGCCGTATCGGGGGACTATCGATGGATGAACTCAAGTATCTCTCCGGCCTCGTTGCGAACGGCCGGATCTCGCGCCGCGACTTTCTCGGGCGCAGCGCCGCTTTCGGCGTCAGCCTCGCTGCGGCGGGATCCATGCTGTCGACAGCCGTGAGGGCCGAAGGGCCGGTGCGCGGCGGAACGATCAAGATCGGCATGCAGGGCGGCGCATCGACCGACAGCCTCGACCCCGGCCTTGCGACCAACCAGGTCGCGGCGATGATCAATCATCTGTGGGGCGAGACCCTCGTCTGGCTCGCGCCCGACGGTTCGCCAATTCCCGTTCTTGCCTTAGAATGGAGCGCCTCGTCGGACGCCAAAACCTGGACGTTCAAGATCCGCAAAGGCGTACAGTTCCACAACGGCAAGACGCTGACGCCCGACGACGTTGTCGCGACCATCGCGCGGCATTCGGATGCGAGCGCGAAGTCGGGAGCGCTCGGCGTCCTCAAGGGCCTCGATACCGTCAAGACGGACGGCGACGCCGTCGTCATCACCTTGAAGGAAGCCAATGCCGACATGCCCTTCCTGATGACTGACTATCATCTGGTGATCCAGCCCAATGGCGGCAAGGACAATCCCGAGGCGGCAATCGGCACAGGCCCTTACAAACTGGCCGACCGAGAACCGGGCGTGCGCTACAACGCGACCCGTTTTGAAGGCTATTGGGCCAGCGAAACGATCGGCTTTGCCGAGCAGATCGAGGTTGTTGTCATCAATGACGCAACGGCGCGGATCGCCGCCCTTCAGAGCGGCCAGGTGCATATGATCAACCGGATTGAGCCAAAAACCGTCGGGCTCCTCAAGAACATGCCACGGGTGACGATCCGGAACGTCTCGGGCCGCGGCTTTTATCCTTTCAACATGTTCTGCGACACGGTCCCCTTCAACAACAAGGACCTGCGCCTAGCCCTCAAATTCGCGATGGACCGCGAGGCGATGATTGCGCGCATCCTGCATGGCTACGGCTCGGTCGGCAATGATGCACCGATCAACAAGGCCTATCCGCTTTACGAGGAGATCGAGCAGCGGACCTACGACCCGGACAAGGCCGCCTTTCACTTCAAGAAGTCCGGACATGGCGGCGGCATCGTACTGCGCACGTCGGAGGTGGCGTTTCCGGGTGCGGTTGATGCCGCCGTCCTCTATCAGCAAAGTGCCAGGAAGGCCGGTATCAATATCGAGGTCAAACGCGAGCCTGGCGACGGTTACTGGTCGAATGTCTGGAATGTTCAGCCCTTTGCGACGTCTTATTGGGGTGGCCGGCCGACCCAGGATCAGATGTACTCCACGGGCTACATTTCGTCGGCGGACTGGAACGACACGCGGTTCAAGAACGAGGTCTTTGATAAGCTGGTCGTCGCCGCACGTGCGGAACTGGACGAGGCAAAGCGGCGGGCGATGTACCGCGACATGTCGGAAATGATGCGCGACGAAGGCGGCTTGATCGCGCCGATGTTCAACGACTTCATCGATGGCGTCGGCGAGAACATCCAGGGCTGGGTGGACAATCCCGCCGGCGAACTCATGAACGGCGACGCACCGCTTCGCTGCTGGCTCAGCGCCTGATCGAACAAAGGATCAAGCGCGCCGCCCTGGCGGCGGCGCGTCACATCATGCCAAGGACAACGAGATGCGACTACGCAACAAACTTCTGCTGATCATCCTTGACGGCCAGCCTTGGCGTAACGCGCGCCGGCTGATGGGCAATCTGGAAGGCTGGGTCGAGGCCGGCGAGGCGCGTGTGTGGAAGATGCGCTCCGTTCTGCCATCGACGTCCGCTTCCTGCTACGCGTCGATTCACACCGGTGTGCCGCCGCAGACACATGGCGTTCTTTCGAATGAAACGCTGTTTCGCGTCGAGCAGCCGGACATTTTTTCCGAAGTGACCAGGGCCGGCGGCAAGACGGGCGCAGTAGCCCATTCCTTCTGGTCGATCTTCTTTCAGCGCGCGCACTTCGACATGGTGCGTGACATCGAATATGACAATGCGCAGGGCCCCATTCATCATGGCCGTTTCCATACCATGGCGGGTTACAATCATCAGAACCAGATGACGCCCAGCGACCTCGACCTTTTCGCGACCCTGACAATGCTGACCGAGCGCTACACGATTGACTACGGCATCCTGCACACCTGCACGCTTGACAGTATGGGGCATCGCTACGGCCACGATTGTTCACAGATGGACCATGCCTGCTTCACAATTGACGCGCAGCTTGCGGCGTTCCTGCCCCGTTGGCGTAAGAATGGCTACGAGATCATCGTCACGGCCGACCACGGACAGACAAGCCGGGGACATCATGGCGGAGCCGACGAAGAAATGCAGGACTTCGCATTTTATTGGTTCGGCGGCGGTGAAGGTCCATCGGCTGACACGCTCCTAAACCAGCTGCAACTCGCTCCGACAGTGCTATCGCGTCTTGGTATACCGCAGCCGGAAAGCATGAAATTCAAGGCGTTTCTAACTTAATTCGAATAGAATGATAATCGAGAGACGTCAGAACTCCGTTGCCGACACTTGATCGTGGTTAGGGCTTCATGGCGGCGAATTGGCGCCCCGAAATTTATGATCGCGCTCTCAATACTCATCGGCTTTCCGCGATGGCGGCCCGCAATCTCATCCCGCCATGTCCGCCTTCTCTAATCTCAGACGTCAAGAGCGTTTGCCGCAGTACACGATCCATCTCTTGAAGCCACGTTGTTTAGTAATACACCGCAATCCAGACTGCCCTACTTCTGCCCGGACGTCACTATTTCGAGCCTGATCCATTCGCCACGGGGGCTACCAGGATTTTTGCAGCGAGGTTCTGCCTTATTACCTTGGCTGTCTGCGCCATGCTCGCCATTTCTTGCGGAGTGCAATAGCCGCGATCATTGGTCATTGTGTAACGGCGATGGATGCGCACTTCTTGCCCTTGCTGTTCGAATGCTGAATCGTAACGGATGGGACCGTCGGCGAGTGAAAGGGATCTTGGCAACGATTGGATGCCGATGCCCTTCGGCAGCAACAGCGTGTAATCCTCGGAGAGATCGATAGCTTTGCATGTGGACGAAAACTGAGGCTCCGGAGGTTTGGTAGCAAAACCTGTCGCATCGGCAATCTCGTAGCCGAACTCGATCGGCGAGCGTACTTCGATTGCCTCCAACTGAGACAGATCCAAATCTGTCTGGTCGGCCTGGAAATCGACAGCGAGGTGATAATCCTTGCTGCCAATTACCGGGTCATCAGCGCTGTAGCTGCCGTGGCCTTGCCAGCCATTTAATTGCAGAGCTTTAGCTACCGCCTCTTTGCGCAGTAGTGGATCAATGCTTGCAATGAGGCCGCGTTGATGGAGGGCAATCGTTCCCGATGAAGTTTCCTCAAGCCTTCCCTTCAGAGAACCATCCAACCCCAACGTCATTCGCAGCGACGATTTTCGCATGTTAGCCGCCGCAGGCATCGGGGGCGTTCTGACAATGTCGTTCTTGCCTTGGAGGTGCAGTACTGGCTTTGCCGAAAGCCAGTAACCGCGTTCCCCGAACGGAAGATATTGGTTCGTCGCGTCCAGATAGAGGTCTAGTTCCGGCACGTAGGTGATGATGTGATCGAAGACGTCGGGCTCGGGTAAAGTGACAGTAAATGTCGTCCCCGACGGAATAAGCACCCCGTGACTTTCGATTCCCTTGGCACGCAACAGTGCCTCCAGCAACACGACGTGGTCCTTGCAGTCGCCATACCGATTGCGGAGGATGTCGCCGGCGGGGTGGGGCACAAAGCCACCATCACTCAGGTAGAGCGCCACATATCGAATATTGCTGCGGACCCAATCGTAGATCCGTCTTGCCTGTTCGCGCCGGTCCGTGGTCCCAACACTGAGATGATCGGCGAGTGACTGGATTTCTGATGTGACTGAAGCCTTGTCTTTGGCCCGCTCCAGATAGGCGCCGGCGACAGCTTTCCAGCTTTCAAAGCTTGAAACAATTACATGTGGTTCGTTGACAAGTTTATCGACCTTGCCATCTTCGTCGTCAACCGCACGTGGTTGTGGCTGGGAGAACGACCAGGTCCAGATATCCCCGCCGTTTTCAATCTGGTGGGTTTCTTGAAGCCCTGCAATTTTGCGTCGCAAACCGAGAGATCGCGGTGCTTTCAATGTGATTTTGTAAGATCGCACGAGTTCGTCCGGGAAAAACCAGTTCGTAAAGGTGAATTGACCAGGAAAGTCCGGCGTTGTCTGAGTTCTGCGCACGCGATAGCGGACGCTGTCGCCAACGTCGACGTTGGGAAAGATGATAGTCTTCATTTTGCTGGTGGTGAACATCGGCACGCCGGCTGTCGCGGGGTCTTCCTGCAGCCTGATCTGGTCTGGACGCACCTGAATGCGTCGGCCATCTGCCTTCATCGTTTCGGCCTCCAGCACATCCATCGTGGAGTTTTGGTCATTGAAGTAGAACGTCTTTTGTGCGACATCGTCGCGCGCGGTGGCGTCAAGCAGGCGCTCGACGAGTTCCGTCTCTGTGACAAAACGCCCGTCAGGCTCGACCGTTATGGTTGTCGATCCATAATATTCAGACTGTGCCGCAGCGGGCGCGCCGGGCCCGCTCTCCACCGCCTGCGCCTCATGCAGCGAGGCCAGGACCTGGCCCCATTGTAAGACACAAACAACGGCAATTCGCACAGTAGCCCTTAGCATCAGATGTTCCATCCTGTTGCTGCCTGGTATCAGGGTTAAATCTGAGGCGGTACTTCGCCCGTCCCACGGTCGGGGCGCTGCTACCCTTTTTGCGCACCTCGCGACTGCTCAGATCTCTCGTCCATTAACAAGTGTCTTCCAGGTGAAACACCCGTAAAACTACCAGTGCGAGAACGGTTGACGCTGTTCGCGTAGAATGACATGCGGTCTTGCCTTTCAGTTGCGTCACCGCCAACGAGATGGCGCGTGAACGCAGAGCCAAGCTGCACAAGCTTGTTCGCGGAGCGGGAAGAAGCTGGGGGTTAGGCTGCGAGGTCGAGCTTTGCCTGTTTGAGACGGCCGTCCGCGACGGCGGCTCCGACTTGAAGAACCCGATGAGCGCCGATCGGTGTCCAACGCAATTGCCTTCTCTTATTCATACGGGTATTCACGAGGCCGTTGGCGGCACTTTCAGCCGGCGAAATGGATATCGGCTGACCGGACCAGTATCGCCGACACTAGGTGCCAAGATTGTTGATCAGCTCGTATATGCGCCTGATTTTGCCGGGGGCGTCGCGACATCCGGGTTGCTGACCCAATTGGGCGAGCATCTGCTTTACGCTTGCCTCTCGGACATATCCGCTCCAGAGGAGATGCCGAAGCCTGAGCACATGGACCGCGACGCTTTGCAGATGCCTGATGCCCTCCCAGGCCTGCTCAATGTGCCGCAGCCGCATCGATGGATGAAACCAGTCGAGAATATGCGTGACGGGCTGGCGTGTTGCGCTGAGAACGATGCTCTGCAGCCCGAACTCTCCGTCGCTAAAGACAGTGACGTCTCGGCCAGGCAGCCCATCGTTGCGCGCGCATCGCCGCCTTGCCGGTAGCGATGTTCGGCGCACCGCAAACTGACGCGGTGCTCGGCCCTGCGCAACAACGCGTCCCATCGCGATCTCGAAATGCCGGCTTTGATAACCGGTAACCGCGCGAATATAGACGCCATCAATGAAAACGGAAACGGGAGGCTTGCCGGCGCGACTGATACGATAGGGGCCCGCGAGGTCCCACTTTTCGATCTGATCGGCAACCTTGCCCTGCCGGTTGCTTACGGTCCGATGATTATGAGGCCGCCCTGGCCGGCACGAAGATATCAAGTACACGGGCTGCTTCTCGAAACGACAACCGGGAGCCCAGTTCGGCTTGGATGCGCTCCAACTCCGGGGTAGCTCGGCCATCCAACAGGGTCTCGACGCTTCCCGTGCCCAACCTTGCGGTCGATCCGCATGCGGTCGACCTTGGCAATTTCGCAACGCCGCCAATCTTTAATTGCGTCGTCAACGAATGCCCCTTCAGAAAAGGCATTTGCTTACCCGAAATTTCTTACCCCCACCTTTTTCCCGCTCCCATGAGCACCGATCTCAAAACTTGCGAAGGCGTCATACTTTGATCTTCCTCGAGTGCGCTTCGAAAAAGTCTAGGAATTTTGCTACCGGAAGCGGACGGGAAAAAAGCCCCCTGACCCAAAGAAACACCCATCTTCCGCAGACACATTCCCCGAAATCCATCACGGCTTTCGCGGGGGCTCGAGGAAACTATCGTGTTTTTGAGGGGCAGTCTCTCCGTACAGATACCAATGGTGCTGTGGCAAACAGTGTGGTGGGAAATCAACTGAAAAGCTCCCTTGGGACGAGCGGGAAATTCAAAACAAGGCGGGAACTCAGACAGCTATGTTCAAGACTAATGGAGCGATCTTTACCCACCGTTGCATCATTAGGAATCCTGACCTGCGAACCTGCATCCAAAAGCTTCTTGGGGGCGTATGTGCCCTGTGCATCCAAGGTAGTGTCGCTGCTTACGCGCAGGAACCTGTGGTTTACTTAAAGGCGGACGAGCTGTTCGCCGAACTGGCCTACACTCATCTGGATACGGGTCGCTTTGAGGAACGTGGGGGCGCTGCAACTGTGTCCGGCTTCAAAGATTCGACCGACGCTACCACGACAACGCTAGGCCCCCGCGCGTCGCGTCAATTCTCGGAAGGCAACGGCTCGTTGCTGACCGCCTCCGGGATGATTAGCTGGCGGTATACTTTCGGCTATGCACACCTCAGGCTGCTGTCGCTTTTGCCGGCAGTGGCACCTTCGTCAACCAACGCGCGCCTGTGGCCGCGGATACGCTTGCCTTGGAAGCTGGTTCGAGGTCGACCTTTCCGCCAACGCTCAGCCGGCGTTGCGCTACAACAGGCAGATGAGCAACGTCTTTGACACCTCGGTTAAGGCAAACCTCCGCGTCAACTTCTGAAAATTGAAGACTGATCAGAGCACCGCGTATTCCATACCCTCTGATCTGGAGTTGTGGGATCGCCCCATTGCGAGAAGCGAACCAGGCGCCCTTTGGTGATGGGTCGCGGCTGAAACACTCGCCAAGACAGCGATAACCTACATCGGAAAATCCAGTCCCTTTGGCTGGGGCAAATGTTCGCCTGAAACGAAAACCGGTGGCATATGGGACGCAGCGTGGTCCCGCAGTTTCCCCGACACTTGATAGACCTAGCACCTGTCGGATGGCACTCCCGCATCGCCTGACGTGCGCCTCACCGCTCCTTCATGGCGCTGGACGACACCTCCGCCAGCGGCGAGAACAGATATTCGAGGATCCGGCGCTGTCCGGTCTTGACCTCGATGGTGACGGCCATGCCCGGCGACAAAGGGACGGCCCTGCCATCGACAAGGATGTCAGCCTCGATCGGCTCAATGACGACGGGGTAGACGAGGTTCTGCATGCGTTGCGCATTGCTGAACGGAACGGAGGTCTGCAAGCTTGCGGAGGAAGACTCTTCCGTCTGCCTGGCGTCCGGCTCCGGGATCGCGTCGGTCGCGACACGCGTGACCTTGCCATGCAGGATGCCGTAACGGGTGAAGGGGAAAGCCTCGACCTTGATGACGGCCTCCTGACCGGCTTCGACGAAGCCGATGTCGCGGTTCGGCAGATAGGCTTCGATCTCGAGCTTTTGGCCCGTCGGCACGATGCGCATCAGTTCCGTGCCGGGTGACAAAACCTGCCCGACCGTGGTGATCGCGGATGCCTGGATGACACCGGTCTCCGGGCTTTTGATCGTCATCGCCGCGAGCCTGCGGCGCGCCTTGGCAAGCTCCTGGGCCACCTGGTCGGCTTCGCGCTGCGCTTCCGTCAGACGTTGGGTGTTGTCGGCGAGAAACAGGCTGAACTGGCTTGCCGCTTCGCTTTTGACCACATCCAGCGCCGTCTCGGCCTCCCTGACCTCACCCTTTTGCGAGGCGAGATCACGCTCGGCCTCGAGCAGAGTTTCCTGGGCGTCGATCATCGCCGCCTTGCTGCCTGCTTCCACGTCGACGAGCTTGCTGCGCATCGACACGCGTTGCGCCAGCGTCGATACAAACACCTGTTGCGCGGCGATCGTCCCGGCCAGCCGCTCGATCTGAGCTTGCCCCTTAGTGTACTGTGCCCGCAGGTTGGTGATCGTGGCGGAGAGTTTGGCGACTTCGGCCGCATAGATCTGATGCTCACGCTCCTGCAGCGTGGCGCTGATCTCTTTAGGAAAGGTGATCGGGCGGCTGGGCGGACGATCGGCCTTCACCCAGATATCGAGAGATGCCCACGTGTTGACGACCTCGTTCAGCACCTGCCGCCGGGCAATTTCCGCCTGGAGTGCCTGGAGACGGAGGAAGAGCGCCTGTTCCTCCGCCTTCGCCGTCGTTGGATCAAGCTCGATCAGGATGGCGCCCTTCTCGACACGCGCGCCGTTGATCGCATGAGTGACGTTGACACGCCCTGGCTCTTCGGACTGGACGATCTTGACGCGGCCGATCGGCTGGATCTTGCCCTGAGCCGTCGCGGCAATGTCAAACTTGCCAAAGTACGCCCAGGTGAGGCTTAGAGCTGCCAGCAGGCAGATCAGCCAGATCATCGCGGCACGTACCGGTGAGGCCGGCGTCTCAAGGATTTCGATTGCCGCCGGCAGGAACTCCTGGTCGGCGCGATTGGCGGGTTTCTTCGGGCGTGGCTGATGGACGTTCATCGCTGGTCCTCCGCAGCGACGTCCGCCATGCCATTCTGCAGGCGCCAGAGATGCGCATAGAGACCGTCAGTGCGCGTCAGCAGTTGGTCGTGCGTGCCGACCTCAACGATCCGGCCCTCCGACATGCCGATAATGCGGTTGCAGGCGCGAACCGTCGCCAGCCGATGGGCGATGATGATCACGGTGCGGCCACGGACGATCTGGCGCATGTTGGCAAGCACGATGCGCTCGCTGTCGTAGTCGAGCGCGCTGGTTGCTTCATCGAGGATGAGGATCGGCGGGTTGGTCGAGAGCGCTCTTGCGATGGCGATCCGCTGCCGCTGGCCGCCGGAGAGGTTGGCGCCACGCTCCTCGATCATCGTGTCGTAGCCGTTCGGCAGCTTTGCGATGAACTCATCCGCACCGGAAAGACGCGCAAGAGAAATGACGGCTTCGCGCGACATTGCCGGATTGGAGAGCGCGATGTTGTCGTGGATCGTGCGGTTGAACAGAAGGTTCTCCTGCAGCACCACGCCGACATGCGCGCGCAGCCAGGCCGGATCGACCTGGGCGATGTCCTGTCCGTCGACAAACACCTGGCCGGTGTCAGGAATGTAGAAGCGCTGCATCAGCTTCGTCAGCGTCGACTTGCCCGACCCGGACGGGCCGACGATGCCGATGACCTCGCCGGGCTGGATGTCGAGATTGATGGTCTTCAGGATCTCGGGTCCGTTCGGTGAGTAACGGAAGCTGACGTTCTTGAAGGCAATGGCGCCGCGCGGTTTCGGCAGCGCAACCGGCTGCAGCGGCCGCGGTTCTGCCGGCGCGTTCAGGATATCGGCCAGACGCGTGACCGAGATCTGCACCTGCTGAAAATCCTGCCAGAGCTGCGACAGCCGCAGGATCGGCTGCGACACCTGACCGGCGATCATGTTGAAGGCGACCAGCGCGCCGACGCTCAAACTGCCGTCGATCACGGCCTGGGCGCCGAGCATCAAGAGGGCGGCACTCGTCAGCTTGTTGATGTACTGGATCGCGTTCTGGCCCTTGGCCGCAAGCATCGCCGCCAGGAACGACGACCGGACATAGGCCGCGAGCCGCTCTTCCCATTGCGAGGCGACCACGGGTTCGATCGCCGCGGCCTTCAGGGTTTGTATGCCGACGACGGATTCGACCAGCAACTGCTGGCTATAGGCGCCACGATCAAACTTCTCGTCGATACGCTCGCGCAGGAACGGCCGGATCAGGAAACCGATTGCGACATAGAACGGGATCGAGGCGACCACCACCCAGGCAAGCGTCGTCGAATAGGCAAACAGAACCGCGATGAAGACGAAGGTGAAGACGAAATCGAGACCGCTGAAGAGGCCCTGCCCCGTCAGGAACTCGCGGATCGTCTCAAGCTCACGCATACGCGCGACCGTCTGGCCGGCGGCCCGCGTCTCAAAATAGCTGAGCGGCAGATTGAGGAGGTGGCGAAACAGCCTGCGGCCCAGCTCGACGTCGATGCGGCTGGTCGTATGGGTGAGCGCATAGGTGCGCAGATATTGCAGCACCACGTCGAAGAGACCGATCGTGACGAGACCGACGACAAGCACCGTCAGCGTCGAATAGCTGCGATGCGCCAGAACCTTGTCGACGACGACCTGGAAGAACATCGGCGTCACCAGCGCGAAGAGCTGGATGAACAGGCTGGCAATCAGCACATGGCCGAGCGAGCGGCGATAGCGCCAGATCGACGGCAGGAACCAGCGGAAGCCAAAGACCGTCGCCGAGGCGCCGGCGCCGAGGAACTTGCGCTGCAGCAGGATGAAACAGCCGCCGGTCAGCCGCAGCAGTTCGGCGGCATCGACCTCGCGTGCCTCCATTGTCGCTGGATCGACAAGCCGCAGCTCCCCAGATGACGTCGCTCCAGCGAAGATCGCAAAGCCGCCGTCCGAAAGACACGCGATCGCCGGCGTCGGCAAACCTGATACCCGCGCCGGCGAAACAGCAGCGACGTGCCGCGCCTTTAGACCGACGAGCTTGGCGGCCCGCAGCAGGTCGTCCGCGCCCGCCGGCTCACCGAGCGCCAGCTGCTTGGCAATGACTTCGGGTTGAGCCGCAATGCGATAGTAACCAGCGACAAGGCAGAGGGCTTTGAGGCCGGAATCGACAACCAGCGCTTCGGACTCCGAGGCGACAGGATGATGGGAGCCGGTAGGCGCGTTGTCCATGTTGGGGTGGCTTTGGCTGAGGTGAGTGGAACGTCGCCGCCCGCCGATCCACAAGGTCTCGGCGGGCGGTGCAGCAGTCATCAAGGGTGGCGTCAGGCCGTCCCCAGCTCAAGGCTGGATGGGCGGGTCGTAACCTTCACGTCGCCAACAAGAGCCGTCGTTCCGTTGCCCTTCAGATAGCTGCTCGTGCCCGTGATTGCCGAACCGTCGGCGAAGTCGCGTGCACCGGCAGCCGAAGGCACAAGTTCGATGAGGCGGATGTCGGCCTCCGCCAGCGTGCGCAGTTCCCCGGCATCCGTGACCCCGTTCTGGTTGGTATCGCGCCAGACACGGAACTCGCTCCAACGTGCGTCGCCCGCATCCAGTTGATTGTTGCCATTGGTGTCAAAGACCAGGCGCAACGCCCCGAGATCGCTGATATCGGCCTGCTCTTGCGCCAGCTCATCGTCCGTCTTCCACAGCGTGAAGGCCAGTTCCTTCGCCTGGTTGATCACACCGTCCGACCCAACACTGCCATCCGCCGCAAGATCGATCGCCAACCAACCATCGTTCGGGCCGACCCACGCGGTGCCATCGGCGATCCCGTCGCCATCCCAATCGAAGCGCGGACCATAGCCCGCTGCGAAATCGACCGGCGAAAACATCCGAAGATCGATGTGCTCGTCCCCATTGAGATCGAGCACGACTGGTTTCTTGCCACCCCGGCCCCCGTCCCTGCCGCTGCCGCCACCCCTGCCCGTGCCACTGCCGCCACCCCGGCCTCTGTCCCTGCCGCTATCGCCGTTCTTGCCGCTGATACCGCCGAGCCCGCCACCCGACCGTCCACCTGTCGACCGACCGCCCAGGCTGCCCCCGCGGCCCTTGTCCCGACCGCTGTCGCCGTTCTTGCCGCTGATACCACCGAGCCCGCCACCCGGCCGCCCACCGGCCGACCGACCGCCCTGGCTGCCGCCGCGGCTCTTGTCCCTGCCACTGTCACCGCTCTTGCCGCTGATGCCGCCGAGCCCGCCGCCTGGCCGCTGCCCCCCCGACGGACTGCCCCCGTTGCTGTCGCGGCCCCTGTCCCTGCCACTGTCTCCACTCTTGCCGCTGATCCCACCGAGCCCGCCCCCCGAGCCATTCGGCTTGACTGCCGTTTGCGATCTCAACTGGCCGCTTTGCCGATCAAACGTCTTGGCCTCAGTCAGTTTGCCGGCGCCGTCAAAGCTCTCCTCTCTGATCTTAACGCCCGTCAGCGGATCGTAGTGGGTCTTGGTTTCGCCGATCAGCTTGCCGTTCTTGTCATACGTCTTGACACTGGATGGTCTGTTGTTTTCAGAATTGAATACGGTGATGCTCGTTGAGCCATCCGGGTGAGAGGTCGCCTGTGGTGCCTTGGCTGGGGTGCCAGACCTTTTGCCAGTCGCAGGCCCACCTACACCGACCACGCCGGCCAGCTTGTCGGCAACCGTTTCAATGCCTTTGACGGCGGCTTCACCGCCAAACAATCCGGCAAGTCCGCCAAGCGCCGCACCGATCAAAGCGCCATATAGCCCTGCTCCGGCTCCCGCGGCAGCCCCCATTTCCCCACCCATCCAGCCAAAGGCCAGGCGCGCGCCAAGCCCGTTCATGACGCTGTGGGCGCCGGCAATGTCGCCCTTTTCCGCCCTTTCCTTCGCTTCTGCAGTCGACGTGGCAAGATCGGCGGCAATGCCGACCGCTCCAAGGCCTTTGAGGCCTTTCATGAAGGTGGTTCGCAGTGTCGCGGCAAATGCCGGCGACACGGAAAGCCGCCCCGCGCCTTGCGCTTCGGCAATTGCCACACCCAGCGAATTCATGGCCGCGTGTGCCGGCCCCTTGGCGGCCTTCGTGCCCTCTTCGGCGATGGCCTCAAGTGCGGCCTTGACGCTGCCTTCCGTCTTCGTCACTGGGTCCCAGGCATTGAGCTTGCCCTTGCCATAATTGCCAACCTGATCGGCATGCTTGGCCTTGTAAGCACTGATCTCGTCGAAGAATCCGTCGATCTTTGCGTTTGTCGCTTCCGGCGTCGAGCCAAGCGGCGTGTTGGTGAACAGGTCGCCGTTGACCAGTCCGGCCCGCATCGTATCGCGCAGGCTATTGACCTTCTCGGCAATCCGTCGACCTGCCGCCTTGTCGCCCGCCATCATCGCTACGCCGTCGGCGGACTTCTCCAGATTTAGAAGCTCCGTTTGCAGCCGCTTCGAATAGCTGCTGAGTGGACCGCCGGGGTGCGGGCTGATACCCAGTTTGGCCGCCAGGCCCGGATCGGCCGGCAGGTTGAGCTTGTTTTGGGGTGCCTCGGGGTCGGCCAAGCCAAACTGCTTGAGCTTGCCCAGAAGCCTACTCCTCTCGAACGCCTGTTTCTCGATGACATGGTGCTCCTGAAAGACCACTGTATCGGCCATTGGCAGACACTCCCTGCTGATAAAATCAAGAATCAAACGGCTGGACGCGGTGGGCTCAGGATTTAGAGACCTCGGTAAACGAGAGCCCCCTCAGCTTCGGCTCCACCGCCTTGCAGGCGTCGCGAAGAGCGGAATCGCAGATAACGGTGGGCGAGCTATACCTCATGCGAAAGGCATGAGCCGGGCCGACTGCCTCTTCCTTGAAAACGAGCTTGGTGGTGCTAAGAAAACGATAGTACTTGTGACCAGATGGCTCGATTATGATCTCAAGGTTCTCTGACTTTTCCTCATCGAGCGCTTCGATTGTTCGCACCACATCGCAGATATAATATTGCGGACCTTTTGAACCGTCGGGCAGCGTGAAGTCGCAAGCGGCGAAAGCAAAGCCTTCCGGGTCAACGGTTTCGAACACCTGTTTCAGGCGTTCGGAGACCAGCCAGGCACCGGAGACGGCATCGAGATCATGCGGCAACTTGGCCGTTCTCTTGTTCTTTTGCAGGGTCAGTCGCGGCGTTTCGGGATAGTCAAGTCCGCCCGATCCATCAGGTTTGCCCTCGAGAAACATCCCGCCTGGCCATGTCAATGCAGCCTGGTTGGCAAATTCAATGTTGTGCAAAGCTACACGCAGATCCAGCGACAGCTCGAAGAACTTGCGTGGTTTTGGTTTGCGGGTAGCGGCTGGTCTGGCAGGGGTCATGGTGTTGTCCTGTTTCGGAAGCGGAAGACGGCTACCACTGATGGAACGGCGGCCGCCTCTTCATAATTCAGCTGATCACACCCCTCGTTTCCTTCATTCTCACCGTCCGCAAGACGCGAGCATCAACGGGTTGGGAGAACAAGTCTTCACGGGTATCGGTGTGCTTGGATGAACTTGCTTTCAGCGTTCGAGCGCTAGAGCCAAAAACCATGCTACGCGAAACAAAACAATCACTCTCGCATTGGTAGTTTTACGGACATTTTTCGGTCGCATCATCCCCCAGCGGCAATGACGACCCCGACAAACTCCTGGCTTTGAGCCAGTCGATCTTTGCGTGCGCGGCCAAGCCTCACCGACCGCACTCACATTCATACCAACGAATTCTTCGTAGGAGGTCTGTGAGCCGATTTTGTTACCAAGTACGATTCGCGGTCAATCGATCAATTCATCTTCTCGAACTCGACAACCAGCAAATCGTGCGTCCCTTCGAGTAGTCCGACCTCGGCAGGTGGCTTGCAGAATTTCAATCGACTGTCGCCAAGGCTTGCGGTGTGACCCGCTTCGATGACGTACCCACGGCGCATATATGAGAGAATATCTGCAAACAGCTCTCGAATTGCTTCACCGCCTTCAACTGTGCCTAGATTGGCCAGATCGGGTTTGCCCCAAAGGTGGAAGCCGCGAGTACGACGCCAGACCTTTCCATCTGGCAGCATCCACTGCTCGAGGCCGGTCCACACCCCAACCGGGATCTGTTCGCGGGCCTGGTCGAGTGCCTCTGGCTCTACGAGGATCGGCAAGACATCGGCCGGAATGCACACCCCGGCTTCGATGCTGGCAAGACCGCAGAGACCAGCAGGAAGCAAAGCTGCAGCAAGTCTCAGCGCAGCCACGAATTGTTCGGTCGCGTCAGTGCTCTTGCCTGAATAGTTGCAGGCGATGTGGCTGACATGCTGACGCATACTGGACTTGAGTTGGGGGCTCCAGGGTGTCGAGTTTATGACCGAGTCGATCTCATCAGCCGGCACGGGAAAATCGAGCTGCATAACGAAGAATGCGTGTTCGCCGAACTTTATGACCACTTCATGGGCAAAATCTTCTGAAGCATCCTCTTTGGATGGCGCCGTCTGCTGTATCGTCGATAGAGCCGCCGCAAGGTCCAGAGTGGGCGAGGCTTCGAAAAGCAGGAAGAACATGCGCGGGAGGGGCGTCGAGACCGGGGAGCTCGTGCTGGCCTCCGATCTCGCTGGAATAATCAAATCTCCGTTTACCACGCCCGCTCGTAACACCGCACAGAATTGGAATACCTTCTCGGTGAGCGAGGCGAGCACAACAGGATCGCCTGCTAATACGGCTGCTTGGTCAACTTCGCCCCATATGCGGTCCAATTGTTCGGAATTGAGGCGGATGTAGGTCGGATCAGGATCTTCGACATATTGGCTCACGCCGAGTTGGCCCGCTAAAGCTGAATCGGTGGGCAGCATGAGGATGTTCCGGCCATCATGGATCACATCCACGCCGCCCTGCGTCCGGAGGATCGAAAGCATGGGGTGGTCCGCCAGTGGAACTGGGATCAGGTATTGTGGTTCGAAGGGCATAAACTCTCTTCACGTTAAAGGACCCAGACCTTCGGGACTGGGTCGTTAGCACTAAACACTTTGATAGCTACCCGCTTTGCTGAGGATCGAACGCACCTGTTGATTGCCGCAGCTTACGATCCATCTATAGCCAAACGTCAATGATACTCTCCCTGGTAGTTCTACGGATATGTAAACTGGAAATCCCTGCGTCAGGGTGTCCCCACCTCGAAGCTCGACGGACGAGACGCAACTTTCATGTCAGCGACGAGGGATCGTGTTCCATCGCCCTTCATATAGCTGCTCGTACCTGTGATCGCCGAACCGTCGGCGAATTCGCGCGCTCCATCAGACGATGTAACGAGTTCGATCAGGCTGATGTCTGCTTCAGCCAGCGTCCGCAGTTCTCCAGTAGGTAAATATACCGATGCGCACGTTGATGTGCCGCGTCACTTTTCGCAATCGACGAACCGTCGTTCATAACTAAATCAAACTTCTACGATCAAAACCTTGATAACCTTCCGGAGCATAAAAAACGCAGTGAAACCCGGATTGACCGCCGGCTTGATCTGGATCACCCTTCAAGCACTATTCCTGATTTTATTTGCATTCGTTAATATACTCAGGATTGAGGATGACATTTCTTTGTACGCCCGGAATCTCGA
>JAESGS010000220.1_pt1 | contig 75028 bp, 70 predicted proteins | sample 9269761 | NCBI WGS metagenome assembly JAESGS01 (sample SAMN15741799, study PRJNA653493) | algae metagenome | isolation source: Cyanosarcina radialis HA8281-LM2 and co-occurring heterotrophs from damp... | place: USA: Makauwahi cave, Hawaii | collected 2011-01-06 | reverse complement strand
AAGGGTGTTTTGATTTCTGTACCAAGGCCCTTCGAAGGTACGACGGGTACAGGGAGTTGGCCGAAAACCTACAGCGTTCTTGCGACCGCTTCTTCTGGGAAAAGTTCCCATCTGGCTCATTTGCCAGCAAGAACTTTGATAGTTCAAACGCGCACGCGGTCATCGTTGGTCCGGGCGGCGCAGAGGAGCGGGCCGACGCCAGGATTGGCATCACCATACTGAAGCCGTACACGCGAATGCCAGACCATCGGCTATCGTGCCCGAGAGCTTACCTGGCCCTTTCCGCATTCGAGTTTTCGACGGAGAGCGTGGGATGGACCCGCGCTCAAGTGGGGACAGTTTGCTTCGCACCAGCAGGTGAGATTGTGGCGTATCGGTGCACCATGACGCCACTTCTGATGATTTGGTGCGACATCCCCTGCCCTGGCACCTTCATCACGAGGAAATAATGACCGAAGTAATAGCTGAACCTCGCGAAAGCATGGAGTTCGACGTTGTCATCGTCGGCGCAGGTCCCGCAGGGTTGTCTGCCGCAATCCGGCTTAAACAATCGAACCCAGACCTCACCGTAGTCGTGCTGGAAAAGGGGTCTGAAGTCGGCGCGCATATTCTGTCGGGCGCGGTGGTCGATCCAATCGGAATTGATCGACTTCTGCCTGGCTGGCGCGATGAGGCGGACCATCCGTTCAAGACCGAAGTCAACGACGATCAGTTCTTACTGCTCGGACCGGCTGGGTCGATCCGCCTACCGAACTTCGCCATGCCGCCGCTGATGAATAATCATGGCAATTACATCGTCTCGCTAGGCAATGTCTGTCGCTGGCTAGCGACAAAGGCCGAAGAATTGGGGGTTGAGATTTACCCCGGCTTTGCTGCCACGGAAATTCTATACAACGCCGACGGCGCGGTCATAGGGGTCGCGACAGGCGACATGGGCATCGAGCGCAACGGTGAGGCCGGTCCGAACTTCACGCGCGGCATGGAGCTGCTTGGGAAATACACGCTGATCGGCGAAGGCGTGCGTGGCTCGCTCGCCAAGCAACTGATCGCTCAGTTCCAGCTTGATGAAGGACGAGAGCCGCAAAAGTACGGGATCGGGCTTAAGGAACTCTGGCAGGTAAAACCCGAAAACCACAAACGAGGCCTTGTCCAGCACTCCTTCGGTTGGCCACTGGGGATGAAAACCGGCGGAGGTTCTTTCCTGTATCACCTGGAAGACGATCTCGTTGCCGTCGGCTTCGTCGTTCACTTGAATTATAAGAACCCTTACCTCTTTCCGTTCGAAGAATTTCAGCGTTTCAAAACCCATCCCGCCATTCGCGGTACGTTCGAAGGTGCAAAGCGCCTTTCTTACGGCGCGCGTGCCATCACCGAGGGTGGCTACCAATCAGTGCCTAAACTGTCATTCCCAGGTGGGGCGTTGATTGGCTGTTCGGCGGGTTTCGTGAACGTTCCCCGCATCAAGGGCAGCCACAACGCGGTCCTATCAGGCATGCTGGCAGCGGATCGCATCGCGGCCGCAATCAGTGTTGGGCGGGCGCATGACGAGGTCGTGGAGATCGAAAACGATTGGCGCAAGACAGACATTGGCAAGGACCTGAAGCGAGTCCGCAATGTCAAACCGCTGTGGTCGAAGTTCGGCACGGCACTCGGCGTGGCCCTTGGGGGTCTCGACATGTGGACGAACCAACTGTTGGGCTTCTCGTTCTTCGGCACGCTGAAGCACGGAAAGACCGATGCGGCGTCACTGGAACCGGCGTCCAAACACAAGAAAATCGACTATCCGAAGCCAGACGGCGTATTGACCTTCGACCGTCTCTCGTCCGTCTTCCTATCCAATACCAATCATGAGGAAGACCAGCCGGTTCACCTTAGGGTCAACGACATAGAGCTACAAAAGCCCTCCGAACACGACATCTTCGCCGGTCCGTCTACCCGTTATTGCCCCGCAGGCGTCTACGAGTGGGTTGAGAAGGATGGGAAGCCGGTCTTCGTCATAAACGCGCAGAACTGCGTGCATTGTAAGACCTGCGATATCAAAGACCCCAACCAGAACATTACGTGGGTACCGCCTCAAGGTGGTGAAGGTCCGGTCTACCCCAGTATGTGAGCCCCTAAACTACCTTTGCCGCGCGTCAGAATGCGCGCGGCTATCGGGGACCTGTACGATAGGTGGGCGGAGTTACGACGATGGCTCGATCACCGGTGGGTCGAAGGCGCGCAGAGGCGGAACTTCCCCTGAGTATTTCTCGACCTGCACCAAACACGAAAGAGCACTGCACCCTTGGCTAAGCTGAGAGGTCCCTTGATCGGCCGTCAGGACGTTCGGGTTCCCGTGGCTCTCCAATGAGGGTTGAGACCAGTCTGTCGGATCGAACCAAGCTCCTGTCGCCATGATAACCACCCCGGTCATCACATCATCGGTCACTTCTGCTCCCGCGAGACACTCGCCACGCTCGTTATGCACCCTCACCAGGTCGCCAGTACGAATGCCGCGAGCTTCGGCGTCTTCGGTGTTGATCTGGATCGGCTCCCTGCCAGCAACCTTGCCGTCTCTGCTGTGAGGCGAATGATCCAGCTGGCTATGCAGCCGTCGCTTCGGCTGATGAGTTACCAGATGGAGTGGAAAACGCGTAGCTTTCTGCGCACCTAGCCATTCCTCCGGCTCCAACCACGTGGGCTGTCCTGGGCAGTCTGCATAGCCGAACCCCGAAATAACCTCCGATGACAACTCAATCTTTCCCGAAGGCGTAGGAAGTGGATGAGCCGAAGGGTCGCTCCTGTAGCTGGCCAACATGGTTTGGGGCAGAGGTGACTGCCCGAGATCGACAAAACCGGTGTCCCAGAATTCTTCGAAGCCCGGAAGCTCGATGTCCGTCGGCGCTCGCGCCCGGAAATCCTCGTACATCCGAGTTAGCCAGCCGCGTTCGTCAAGACCTTCGCTGAACAAGCGACCACATCCCATTCGCTCGGCGATCCCAAGAAAAATGTCGTAGTCACTCTTGGCGGCTGCCAAAGGCTCTTTGTACTGCCGCATTGCCATGACATAGCCTTCACGAGAGGCAAATCCGATATCGTCACGCTCGGCCGCGATGCTCGTCGGGAGAACGATATCAGACGCTTTGGCTGTGCTGGTCCAATACTGTTCGTGCACGATAACTGTTTCTGGTCGTCTCCATGCCTCAAGAAATCGGTTCAAGTCCTGATGGTGGTGGAACGGGTTGCCCCCGGCCCAATAAACCAGCCGAATGTCTGGAAATGTGCCAACCTCACCATTGTAATCAAAGGATTTTCCAGGATTCAGAAGCATATCGGTGATACGCGCAACAGGGATATACGCGGAGACAGCGTTGCGCCCTTGCGGAAGTCTTGGTCCTGAAACACGACGGTTGGTTGATCCAACGGAATTCATTGTGCCGTAGCCAACGCCGAAACCGCCACCAGGAAGTCCCACTTGGCCAAGCATCGCGGCTAAGGTCACTACCGACCAATAGGCTTGCTCACCATGTCGTTGCCTTTGCAGGGACCATGACGCATTCACGATGGTACGTTTGCCGACCATCTCCCTTGCCAAAGCATCGATATAGTCTGCTGGAACGCCTGTGATCTGTGATGCCCAGGCTGGGTTCTTTGGCTGGCCGTCGGCAGCCCCTGTGAGGTAATCTTCGACCTTTTCGAACCCAACACAGTGCGTAGCCAGGAATTCCCTGTCGTGCGCTCGGTTCCGCAAAATCACATAGCAGAGCGCCAAGATAAACGCGACGTCGGTGTTTGGTCGGATAGGAACCCACTCCATTTCCACGCCATTGCCGGTCCGTAGCGGGCTCACATTGACAAAGCGTGTGCCTGCGCCCTGCATCTTTCGCACGGCATCAAGAACATTATGCTTCCCGACGCCCCCGGCAGTCATTTGGGTGTTCTTGAGCTGAAGACCGCCAAACGCCAGGAACAGTTCAGTGTTCGCGGCCAGCACATTCCAGTCCGAGTGTTGATCCAGTAAGGCTTCCATAGGAGCGACGATGTGGGGAAGGATCACCGCACCAGCACCGTAGCTGTAGGAGTCTTTCGAACGGACGTAGCCGCCGATGCAATTCAAGAACCTATGGATTTGGCTCTGGGCATGGTGAAATCTTCCAGCACTGCCCCAACCGTAAGACCCGCCGTAGATTGCCGCATTCCCATACGTGTTTTTGACCCGGGCGAGTTCGACCGCGATAATTTCATTGGCCTCATCCCACGGAACCTCGATAAACGGCTCGGTTCCCCGCCCGCCCCCGGAGAAGCCAGCGCGCTTGAGCCATCCCTTGCGGAACGATGGTTGTCTAACGCGCATCGCCTCCGTGACATCTGAGGTTAGGTCGAGTCCGATCTGGGTCGGGTTAGGGTCCCCGCCCCAATTGCGGAGATGAGGGACACCATTCGTCTCGACGACCTCCTTGATGCCCCAGTGGCCAGCCGTGAGCCTTTCCGGCGGGCGGCCCGCCGGAAAGCGCTGAAATGAGTGATCGTCGGTCATTGTATGTCCAATCTGCCCTGCAGTCCGCTATCAAGCTGACTTCAGTCGCACACGGGTGCGGAGACGGTCGACAAGGAGGGCGAGAACCAACAGCGCGCCAAGAAGGATGTCCTGGACGTAGCTCTGTACTCGAATGAGGTCCATGCCATTGCTCAGCAGTACAATAAAGAGTGCCCCCATGACGGCACCAGACACGCGACCTTCGCCACCCGACAGTGCGATCCCGCCAATCACGCAAGCAATGATTGACTGCATCGGATACTGGAGCCCGATGTTCGCCTCACCCGTCGATATGCGAGCGGTAAGAATAACGCCCACGAAGGCGGCGAACACACTGCCGAGCACCATCATGGTGAAGAGCGTCCGTTTCACGTTGACCCCCGCCTGATAGGCGGCATGATCATTCCCGCCAACCGCATAGGCTTGGCGACCCACACGCGTCCAGTTGAGCAGCACGTAGACGGTAACGATAACGACGACGAACAGGATCAGCGGAAGTGGTACGCCCATAATCGAGGTACCGCCGAAATACCTGGAGAATGCCGGGGGTAACCCCGAGACAGGCGTTCCCCCCGAAACAAGCAGCGCAATGCCGGTCGCTGCCGAACCTACACCCAGCGTCACCATGAACGAGTTGATCTTGTAAACAGCGATAAGGGTGCTGTTCAGTAGGCCAACGATCAAACCCAGCACAAGGGTCGAAGCTAAGGCTGCCGCAATAGCCATAGCAGGCTGATCAGGGAACGTATTAGTCATCACGAGCGCGCAGGTTACCGAAGAAAGGGCGACGGTCGCGCCATTCGAAAGGTCGTAATTCCTGGTGACGAGATAGAGCATCTGCGCGAGCGAGATGATGCCAAGATAGCTCACCTGGCGCGCTACGTTGATAAGGTTGCCGTAAGACATGAAACGTGGCTCGATCCATGCAAACGTCGCGATCAAGACGATCAACAGCAGTGGCAGAATTCCGTAGATCACGAACTGCCGCCGAATGAACGTTCCAGCCCTGCTAGAGGCGGTTGGATGTGAGGATTTGGCCTCGGCCGTAGTTGAGAAAGTGGTCATTTTGCGTTCATTTCCGGTTCGTGGAAAAAGTGAGGGAGCATGCTCTTCTCGCTGAGATCGGCCCCGCTGAACTCTCCAACAATCTGACCGTGCGATACGACGTACGCGCGGTGGACAAGGTTTACGATCTCGGGCAGGTCGGAGGAGATGACGAGTACAGCCGCCCCCTCTTTCGCCAGGCCGTGCATGGCTTGATAGATTTCCGCTCTCGCGCCCACATCGACTCCTGCGGTGGGCTCGTCGAAAATGTGGACGGCGTAGGGACGCGTGAAGCCGCGTGCGAGGACGATCTTCTGCTGGTTTCCCCCCGAGAACGTGCTCGGAAGCGCGTCAGGATGGAAAGGCCGCAACGAAAGCTTGGCCAAGATGGCGTCCGCGTCGTTTCGCTCGGCCTTGCGCCGAATGAATTTCGAAAACCCTAGCCATTTATCAAGCGCCGAGAGGGTGACATTTTCCCTAGCGGTTTGGACGCCAATCAACCCCTCCTTCTTCCGGTCAGAAGGATAATGCATGACGCCACGCTCTAAGCGTCTTTGGGGCGAAGCTTGACCGGCGTCTTTCCCGTCGATCTCGATCCTTCCTGACGTCACCGGCGACATTCCGAAACAGACCTTGCCGATCTCGGACTTGCCAGAACCCACAAGCCCAGCAACGCCTACTATCTCGCCGCGTCGAACGTGCATGCTGATATTGGTGAGCGCATCGTTCGAGACGTTCACGAGGTCCAATCCGCCATCGATTGCATGGAGAACCTTCTGTGGGAATAGCGCCTCGACCTTACGCCCGGTCATCAGCTCCACAAGCTCCTGATCGGTCACGTCTGAAACCCCAACCGTTTTAATCAGGCACCCGTCGCGCATAACTGAGACGACGTCGCCGATCCGACGAATTTCAGCCATCCGGTGTGTGATGTAGATCATCGCAATGCCCTCTTCGCGGAGCCGCGTAACGATCTTAAAGAGCTGGTCGGTCTCTTCCTCCGTCAGCGACGCCGTGGGTTCATCGAGGATCAAGAGCTTTGCCGAGTCCTGAAGCGCGCGTGCCATCTCAACGATTTGTTGTTCAGCTCGGCTCAAGTCTCTGGCATATGCCGACAACGGAAGTTTCGAGCCAATCTTGTCCAGGGCAGCCCTGGCAAGCTTCTCTTGGCTCTGTCGGTCCAGAAAGCCGCCTTTCAGCGGCTCTCTTCCTAACGTTAGGTTCTCAGCGACCGTCAGCTGCGGGATGAGGGCAGGCTCTTGATACACTGCGGAGATACCCAGCTCCCGCGCTGCGCGGGGGCTGGAGAAAGAGACACTGCGGCCGTCGAAAATGATCTCGCCTGTGTCAGGTTTGTGAATACCCGAAAGTAGCGAAATCAACGTCGATTTACCGGCACCATTCTCTCCAAAAAGCACATGAACCGAGCCTGCATCGAAGCCAATCGTCATGTCTTTGAGCGCAGTGACCGCCTGGAAACTCTTATAGAGGTTCCTGGTCTCGGCTACCGTTTTGGTGCGTACTGTCATCGCGCAGCGCCTCAGTTAACGCTGAACACCGGCCGGAAGCCTTCCGGGGGAAGATTCAGTTCTTTGATGAGAGTGCTGAGATTATCGTTCTTTTCGCCTGCACCCTTGCCGCAGATGACGTTAGCGGCCATGCCGATGTAGGAGCTGCCCTGGAAAGGCTTTTTCTCAAGAACCCGGATAGCCATATCCATTGCAATGCGCGACAGGATCATGTCGTTACCCGCACTCGCGCAGGTGATAGAACCGTTTTCTAGGCCCGCATAGACTTCAGGCGTGAAATAATATGAGGCAGTCTTCACCTTGGACGTTAGTCCGCGTTCATTGAGCGGGCCGGTAGCAGCATCCGCCGTGACGGCACTCCCAAGGATATAGTTCATTTCCGGGTAGGCAGAGAGCGCGTTTTCAATCAGGTTGAGCTGCGCATCCTTACCGGTATCGCCGTAGCTAACGCCGAGAACCTCGACATCGCCTCCCTCGGATTGCTCCTTGAAGCATCGGATCATGTTTTCCAGGGAGCTGACGCCCGCCGGACCGGGGAACCAAACGGCTTTGACCGGCTCACCAGTATCCTTGAGGTGCTTTCCCATGTACCCGCCGAGGGTGCAGTGTTCGAATAAGGCACGTCCTGAGACAGCGGGCGAGCTGACGCCGTTTACGTAGTCGATGACGACCACGCCTTGGGCTGCAATTTCCTCGATAACTGGGTTGAGAGCATCGCTGCTAACAGCGCCGACCAGTACGGCATTTGCACCGCTGGCTACACAGTTGGAAATTTGGTCAAGTTGAGTGCTGATCTCGGTATAGCCGCCAGCCTCGAATACCTGCAGGGTTACACCGGTACGCTTCGCCTCGGCAACCAAACCTGCGTCCTGCCCAACCCAGTATGGGTCCTTAACATGCGGCAGCACTGCGCAAATATTCCACTTGCCAGCGATCTCGTTCACTGGGAGGGGGGTGTAAACCGAGGGGGTCCGCTTGCCGTCGCACCCAGCGGTGTCGCAGTCAATCACCTCTACCGGAACCGCCCAGTTATCAGCCGTTACGGCTTTACGGATCGCCTCGACGGTATTCTTGGAATTGTCGGCAAATATGCCATTGGCTTCAGCTACGGTGGGCGTCGGCTCAGGCCGATCCTGAGCGTGGGCACCGGCCGCGCTAGCGGCGATCATGCCTGCCACGAGCCATACATTAAGGCGTGATGTTTTCATCGATGTTCCCCTTAGAACATTAGGCAAGGCTCACCCGTCACGGGGAACGACGTTCTCCGCGCGGCGACCTGCTCAAATTAGCTTTATGCAGGAGCGCTTCCTCCGAACCGCTCAACGCACCCATTGTCAGCCCTAAGCTGCACTACTCCCAGCGCGACCGAATAACGACCGCGCACATAGAGAAACATGGACACTTGTCTTGGTCAACTGTCTATGTTCAAATTTGTTGCTGGAAGTTCGTCGGGAAGATAAGTTCCCGCCAAATTGATGGACGTAAAAATGAGCAAAAAAATCGTACGTATCTCGACTGCCGACCGCCGTGAGCAGCTTATAGACGCAACCATTCAAGTCATGAGACGCGATGGCGTTCAGTCCGCGACGATGAGAGCGGTGGCAGCAGAAGCGGGCGCGCAGCTCGCGGCAGTGCATTACTGTTTCGAAGACAAGGACGCCTTGCTTGCCGCCGCAGTGCAAAGATGGCTTCGGGCAATGATCACTGACGTTATCAGCTTCTCGATAGATGGTGGGATGCGAACGGCCGTAAGGCAAATGATAGATGCCTGGTGGGTAGCGCTCGAAACCACTCCAAACGACGCGATGGCGCAATTCGAGCTGCCCCTATGGGCGATGAGGAGCGACAAGAGAGACTTGGCATCGACGATCTACCCTGCCTACATCGCGGAATTGTCGGCTATGCTGTCAAAGTCACTGGAGATAGCGGGTGAGACCTGCGGTTGGGACGTCGAGCGGTTCTCCCGCGCGCTTCTCGTGATTATCGATGGCTGCAGCCTGCAATACCTGTCAGACCCAACCTCGCGTGCCAGAGAGCTTTGTGACGACATGATCGAAACACTGCTGATGCGTGCTGAAATTACCTCTGAAAAATCCGTTTCCGGACGCTCCGGGTAAGTTCTTTCTGAGAAGAGGCCCCACCCGGAGCCCTATGGGGATTTGTTCTCTCGGATCGTCTCGCGCTGTGTGATGAGCCGGGCGCTGTGCTGGCCACTGATGGAAATCCATAGCCAGCTCCAGGCTACCGCAAATCGCCACCGGGTCCCGATCAAGAAGTAGATGTGCGCCAGGCCCCAAACCCACCAAGCCAACCAGCCTCGCAGCTTAATCCTCCCGAAGTCAATGATCGCAGCATTGTTGCCAATGGTGGCCAAGCTGCCTTGATGACGGTAACGGAACGGGGGCGGTGAAGCGTGGTTTTGCAGCCGACTACGGATCACCTTCGCAACGTATGCACCCTGCTGCTTGGCAGCCGGTGCTATTCCGGGAACGGGCTTCCCGAATTGCGAAACTGACGCAGTGTCACCTATCACGAAGACTTCAGGGTGCCCGTGCACAGTGAGATTCTGATCAACAATTGCACGACCTGCACGGTCTGCGTCGGTGTTCAACCACCTCGCAGCTGGCGAGGCCTTGACCCCGGCCGCCCAGATTATCGTTCGGCACGGAATGAACTCATCGCCCACGGTGACGCCATCTGCCGTGCATTCCGTAACGGGCTTGCCCAGCAGCACGTCCACACCGCGCTCCGCAAGGCTGTCTTGTGCATAAGCAGAGAGCTTCTCGTCGAAGCTTGGGAGAATCCTCGCTCCGGCCTCAACGAGAAGGACCTTAGTCTTCCGCGTGTTTATAGACCTGAACTCGCTTGGAAGCGTGCGATGAGCTAACTCCGCGATTATTCCAGCCAGTTCAACTCCCGTTGGACCTGCGCCGACAATAGCGAAGGTCAGGAGCGCGTCCCTTTCGTCGTCCGCCTGTGCCCTTTCAGCAAGTTCAAAGGCCAGCAGCGCTCTCCGTCGGATCGTCGTCGCATCCTCTAGTGTTTTCAGCCCAGGGGCCACGGGCTCCCACTCATCTCGACCGAAATAGGCGTGGGTGGCTCCCGTAGCGAGGACCAGCGTATCGTAGGGGATGCACTCACCGCTGCTCAGCGACGCCGACCTCGAACCCTTGTCCACACTGACGACTTCCCCCAGGAGTGTTTGGACCTCGGGCCTATCGCGATAAAGGGAACGGATCGGCCACGCTATTTCAGAGGTTGCAAGCAGTGTGGTTGCGACTTGATAGAGAAGCGGCTGGAACAGGTGGTGATTGCGCCTATCGATCAACGTAATCCGTACAGGCGCACCTTTCAGGTCATTTACCAGCTGCAATCCTGCGAAACCGCCGCCTACCACAACGAGGTGATGCTCACTCATACGTGTTTCCAATCTGCATGTTGGTCAAGCACCGGTCAGGAGACCTGACCATGCATCGGCAACGGTTTATGGAAGTGTGATTCAGGCCGCAGCTAAGAGATTTTCCGCGTTTGACCTTATTTCCTCGGGAAGAACGACACCTTTTCGCGCTACCAGATCGAAATACACGGACTTTATCTCGTTTGACGCGCAAAGGTCTCCGTCCATATCGTAGAGCCGATGGTGCGTCGTAAGTGACTTAGTGCCGACAGTGGAAACCGTGCTTTCCACGCGGAAGAGGCTCCCGACCGCAAGCTCCTTGGAAAAGGTCACGTTGTGTTGGACGTCGGCCCACCCCTGCCCCCGTTCCTTCTGCCACACCGTACGGTAGCCCAGTTCGTGAACGAGGTGCCACATGGCTTGGTCGAAAGCCGCCACATAATACTGCACATTCATATGGCCCATCGCGTCGCAGTGAGCGGGATAGACAACACCGGAATAGGTTCTCATATTTCGCTCCCAATCGACGTCTGCTCATCGTTAGGTGCAGCACAACGTCTTCGATAAAGGTTTGTCATGACAGCAGATAAGACCCGGGTATCACTTTGATCGAACGTCTCTACGTTCCACCTGACGATCCCAAGACCAGGTTTGCTGTTGGATGTTCTCAACGAATCTACCGTAAAGCGTGCTCGTAAGACGCTGTCAGGGCGGACAGGTGCTCTAAATCTCATCTCATCCACGCCAAAGCCAGCAACTGCATTTCCAGTTAGGACTCGGCAGTCCACCCCCAGTCGCATCGTCACCGCATAGGTATGCGCGCCGCTGGCAACTAGAGTGCCGAAGAAAGTGTCGACTGACTTCTCTTCATCGATATGGAACGGCTGGGGGTCCCAAACCTTGGCAAACTCGATGATTTCATGCTTCGGAACGACACGGCCCTCGCTCCAAACCGTGTAGCCCACAGACAAATCTTCAAAGAACGGGTCCAAGACACCCTCCGTGATGGAGCCATTAAGCAGTCGACCAGATTAATCTCAGACCCGCAGTTTCAATCGCGGGAGCTAACCCAACGCGCGCTCGTCGCATAGAAGGTGGGCCCCTCCCGATTCAGAGCCACTGATCAGGTATTGTATTGGCCCGCCTGCCAGTTCCTCCTCGTCCGCCAATCGGCAGAAAGGTTCTTGAAACGGTCGAGAGACAGCTGGTCGATTGGCATCCGGGTCTCACCCTTCAGCAGCAGTTCGGCGACAGCGATACCGACGGCAGGTGCCATTCCGAATCCATGCCCGGAACATGCAGCAGTCACCAAACCTGCCGGATTGTCGAACTTGTGGATCGTCGTCATCTGGTCTGGTGCCATATCGACTATCCCTGCCCAGCTGCGCAAGAACTGAGCACCTTTGAGGACAGGCATTGTTTCGATAGCCCGACGAAGGATGTTCCGTACGATTTGGGTGTTAGGCTTCGCTGCCTCCTTACCAATCTCCAGATCGATCCATTCGTACGGCCCGCCGTTCATATGGAGATTTCCACGCTTCGTTTGACGGATTGAGAGACCATTCCCGATGAAGGCCTGGTCAAAAAGTGGGGGCATAGGCGTGGTGACAAGTGCTTCTAGCCGAACCGGAGCTAGCGGGAAATGGATACCGAGGGGCTCAAGAAGCAAGGTATTGTGCGCGGCAGCACAGAGGGCCACCTTATCGCAGTGCAGTTCTCCGTGCGGGGTTCTAACGCCCTTCGCCTTACCACCCTCGACGAGCAATTCTAGCACAGGCGTATATTCGCGAATTTCGCCCCCTTGATCATTAAATGCCCAGGCGAACGCTTGAGACGTGCGTTGCGGATTTGCGTGCCCCGACCGGTGAGTCCAGATGCCTCCGAGACACGCTTCGCTCAGGCAAGGAACCATCTTGCGAAGAGCATCGCCATCCAAGAACTCGAATGGGACATCGGTCTTCCGAAAAGTGCCATAGAGCTGCTGCAACTCTTCAAGTTCGCGCTCATTGAAGGCCGCCCAAATACGACCCTTCTGCGTCCATTCGGTTGGGTATCCAAGTTCTTCATCAAGCCCATCCCAAAGCTTTTCAGCCTCTTGGGCAAGAGGGCTTTCGGCAGGCGTCTCACCGCGCAAACTGAGATACCCGGTTGCGCGAGAAGATGCTTCATACGCCGTCGCACCGGCATCGAGAACCAATACCTTGGCTCCCGCCTTTTGAGCATGATAAGCGGTTGAAAGGCCCAGAATACCAGCGCCAACAACAATTACGTCGAAATTATCCATGGTCTTATCCAAGTTGGCTGGTGATCAGTCTTGGCGTGTCTCATACGGCCACATCTGCCAGTTCAAGCGAATGTCGTCACTCTCATCGTCATCGGCAATCAGGCCGAGGTCTATGGGACGCAACGGGAACCGGTAGCTCGCAGGGCGGATTGCCTGAAGGTCGACACCGAAGCGGATCGACAACGTCACAGCTGCTTCATCGCGACAACGTTTTCCCTGGCAGTGCCCCATCGAAACACGGGTCATACGCTTCATAAAGTCTTGGTTGATGCGCGGAGCGTCCGAGCTTTCGCTGTGGTTCACTGGCGTCTGTTTATGTCGCAATTCCTTGCCAAGGTACGCGGGTGGCGCGAGCCCGCAGAATTCGCCCCGGCTAACGGTTTCGCATTGGCACAAGGTGACGTCATCGCCTCCGCTTTGATGCAGGGCACCCACCCATGTCTTGATGTAATCGACCGAATTCATTCGAGCAGCAGCATTCGACATTTGTCGCGTCTCGACTTGCGATCCATTGATCACAGCTACGACGGCGTCGGCACTCGGCTCGTCGCCCACCCAGAAGACGTTCTCTATGCTGGTCTCGGCAGTGGAGTTAACTTCCGGTACCCACGAGGCCATGGCTGGCTCGTAACGCATCTTACAGCCCATTGCGGCGGGCAATTCAATGTTTGGCAAGGTCGCAATAGCAACCGCAATGGAATCGCAGGCCACCTCAAATGTGGAAGTTCCGTCGAGTGAAGCGCACGAAGCGCCACTTACTACAGTCTTACCCTGCGCTTCCTGAATCACGTGCCCGAGATGCACAGAAATGCCCTGCTCTGCCAACCAGGCCGCTGCTTCTGGACCTGCCGCAACCTCATCTCCGGCCTCAACTACTGCGGCTATCTCAACACCACGCAAAACTGCAGAGCGAATAAAGCGCAACGCAAGGTCGGACGAACCAAGCACGACAGCCCTGCGACCTTCGAACACCTGGTAGAGATCGAGCATGGCGATCCCGGCCTTACCTCCGAACACGCCTGGCAGCTCCCAACCCTTGAATGAGGGAACGAAGTCCCGAACGCCCGTAGCAATGATTAGAGAGTCATGCTCAAGAATCTCGTTACCGTCGCGTGTAACCAACCCTACCCTTGGGCGTCCTACATTGACGCAGTTCGGTCCGTTGCGGAAAGCACCCCACAGGACCGTCGAGACGCGGACGTCAACACCGCTCTCCAGACACTCGACCAGTTCAGGGCTGCCCTCCAACACGGCTTGGGCGATTGAATTGTCATTCAATAGGGCTGAGGGAAGATTCGCCCCGTAGAACCATGGCGCATCGAAGCTCATGTCTTTCATGGCTTGGGGATGCTCATCGACGAGCGTCACGTCGTGCCCGGCCGCCTGAGCTGCCAGCGCAATCTTGCAACCAGCGGCGCTAGCCCCCACAACGACGATTTTCCCTAACATGGTTTTCTCCCTTTCCGGCCAGGCCGCGACTTTCGACCCGGGCGCTGCGCATTCCTCAAACCCAGAGGTTGGCTTCGGCCTCTCGGCCGACAGTGAAGCCTCACTACCTGAATTAACTTGCGCTCCTCCTCAGCGAGAAGCAGCCGTTATCAGCGAGCCCAACGTTAGCGCATGTACTCTGTGAAAAAAATACCCTTCAATCAAAAAACATACTCGCTGGACAAATATTTTAATCCTTGGTACTTAAATGCTGACGCAGCGACCATCGGTGCGAACTAATCTTTTCGGTAAACAAGGGATAATGTGATGACCGCCGATATCCAAAAATCTTGGAAAACCAGCGTAAGCGATGTCGAAGAATCGGATGTCTTCATTCGCGGCTACAGCCTCGGTGAAATCATCGGCAACATCTCTTTCCCCGCAGCGACGTATCTGCTGATCCGGGGGCAACTTCCCACACCGGGCCAGACCAAGATTATTGACGCTATCTTGTGCTCGGTCCTGGATTATTCGTTGAAAAAGCCTGGCACGGTCGCGGCGCGCTACTGTGTTTCCGGAAATCCCTCGATGGTCGCAGGCCTTGCCACGGCTATGCTGTCAGCGGGCGAATACACGCTTGCGCCGGATGGCGCGGGTGCCTTCATTCGCGCGACTTACGACGCTCATCGCAAGCCTGGTGCTTCAATCGACGAATGCGCAGAGGCAGCCGTCGATGAAATCCGCGAGAAAAAGATGCGTGTCGGGGGCTTCGGGCATCCGAACTTCAAGTTCACCGACCCTCGCGCACAAAAGCTCAAGTCCATTGCCGTCGAGGCAGGCGTTTGGGGCGACGTGTGCGAATGGTATGAGGCGGTCCATCGCGCATTCATCAAGCGGGTTAACAAGCCTGAAATGGCCATCAACGAGGTTGGTATCATGGCTGCCATTCTCACCGAGATGGGCTTCACCCCAGACGAGATGACGGGCCTAGCGCTTCTCTCGACTTTCCCTGGCGTCGTTGCGCATGTTTCTGAAGAGCTACAGTCGAAGACGCGTATCCGCACTCTGCCTGATGAGATTGTCAATTACGCCCGTGACCGCAAAGACTTGACCAACGATCTGGCTGCGGCCGGGTGGGCTCAGTAGTTGAAACCGATGTGCGCCCTCATACAACGGGGGCGCGCAACAAGCCTCTACGCCGTTTCCAACACGAGAGTTTCATGTTTCCCAGCGAACTACCTGAGGACACAACGCACGCCCGCGTCTCTCCTGGCGGGGCCTTCAGCTGGATCGATGTCGGATCGCACCGCCACGACGGTGAGAAAACCTTCCGCGAAGACGCCAAGTCATTTGGCTTGTGGCTACGACGCGTAGTGCGCGCGACCTCCCTCGTTCCCGCCCCGGTCCAACGCGCTGTCCGGCGTGGCCGCCACAGGGTGGCCAAAACGGTATAGGAGCAACGATGCCTACGACTCGCGTTGTAGGCGTCGTCTCGGCCTTTTCGCGCTGGCGTTCTGGTTGGAAATTCTGTTTGCTTACGTTCGCCGACCACTGCTTCGAGCCGTAAGTCGGCGTCTCAAGCACACCGAACTTCATTCGCAGCCGACTGCAGACCGTTGCCGATTTCGAACGCGCGGATAAGGCCCTTTTCGGATGAAGCCGCGTCTAACGGCAGTATCAGTTCTGAGCCAACCATCTTTGCACCGACGTACCCGAAGATGCCTTCATCAAGCTGAGTCTGCATTGCGGTGGAATATCCACGGCGCTCGTAAGTCCCCCTGACAGCTCCGCCGATTGCAATAATCTGAACTGTCAATCTCCCCAGAAGCCGTGTCGTTGCCTCACCGTCATGGTCAATGTAAGCCCAACCGTGGGTGAACACGCGGTCGATCCACCCCTTCATCACAGCTGGCATTGACCACCAGTAGACCGGAAAAATCAAAAGCAGCGAATCTGCTTTATCCAGGCGGGCTTGCTCAGCGAGTACATCGGGACCAGGACTGCCTGCTGAACGAAACACGTCGTAGTCTGACTTGGTGAAGCGAGGGTCGAAACCTGTTTGTGAAAGGTTGATCAGCTCGAATGTGTGCCCGGGCGAACCTTCGATACCAGCAATGGCCTGCTGCGTAACAGCGTGTGTGTATGCGCTTTTTTCCGGATGCGCGGTGACGATAAGTGTATGCATGGGGCTCAAAATTTCCGCCTTTGAAACGCACGACTGCGCAATATACCTTCTGGACAATGATGGGTGCGGCTGATGGTCTTGCGGCAGCCGCCGCAACAGGCGACCTCACGAAGGATGAGGTCGTCGAAGAACTCACGAATGCAATTCGTTTCATGATGGAATGGCGCATCAGCGCTTCCTAATCAGGCTGGAACGGATTGACGGGTCGCCAGAACTGAAAAGCCGCCCGGTTACCCGGACGGCGTTCTAATCCGCTCTGAAGCCGCCTACTTTACAAAGCGAGGCTCGCCAACCTCGCCGACCTTGGCATCGAAGCCTGCAGCTTCAAGTGCCTTCACAATGCTGCCATCCTCATGCTGACCCTTGATGCTCTTGTCGAGTGCAGCTCCGAGCGACTCGTTTCCTTTGGTATAAATCACGCCAGCCTGCGCAGGCTGAACCGACGCCTGCACGCGCTCGTCTGGCTTCGCGAGAATAATCTTGATGCCCTTGTATCCATCGGCTGTTTTCTGAAGATACACGCCGGAATTGTAGCCGTCTGCTGCCACATCGATGCGGCCAGCTTCCAAGTCCTGCGCGAGAGCAACGGGAGTCGGGTACAGCTTCAACTTCGGGCCAAGTAGCTTCTGAAGCTCACTGACCCAAAGATAACCTTGGACAGTTCCAACGTTCTTGTCGACAAGAGATTCAACGCTGTCTGTGCCGTCTTTCGAGAAGATACCCATCGGATCGAGATAAATCGGAGCGGACATCGATACGGCTTGAGCACGCTTCTCGGTGCGGTTCCAGCTACCGATGGCCACATCGGACTTGCCACTAACCACAGCCTGGATCGTCGCGGCCGGGTCGAGAGTGAGAGTGACGACCTCCAGGCAGTTTTCCTGAGCAGCCCGCTTTACGATATCGAAGTCAATACCAGAGCCACCGGTACCGGAGGTAACGGAGAAGGGAGGATAGTCGTAGGCAGCGACGATGAGCTTGCCTTTCTCAACCGTCTTCACCTCCGTGGAGCAATCGGCGGCAAATACAGAGACAGTCTGCGCGAGTGCGAACGCGGCGGTCAATGCCAGAAAGCGCTTCATTCAATGTTCCTCTCTTGTCGTTGATTAACCCGGAAACCGTACCAGTATTCAAAGATACCGGGCAGTCAGTTTATATTTGCTCGTTCTTAGAAACGCAAGCTCACACGGGAACAAGGTCAATTATTTCTTTTTATTTTCAATATGTTACACAAACAAAAAATGCCCACGCAACCTCGCCGAGTTAGCGAGATTGGTGGGCATGACTACATTTTCAACTATAGGCTGTGGCTACAGTCGGTTATTCGCTCTCGATGATCGTCGTCATCCTGTCCATGGCCTCGGCATACTCAGTAAGCATGTCGTACATCACTTGCTTCACAGTCTTCGGTTCGTTGACTTGGCCGACAACCTGTCCAGCGGAATAGGTCATCCAGTCTTTCCGGTGCGACTTCTCGGCTCGCCGGAACGGTTCGCCAGAGAGAATTGACTGATATGGCACCTTCAACGGCTTCGGGGCATCCGGCGCAGCCCAAGCTTCAGTATATTTGCTTCTGATCGCCCTACAGGGCTTGCCAGTGTATCCGTAGGTAATGACCGCGTCTGTCGACTTCGCGGCGTAGAGGACTTCGCGCATGTCCTGGTTAAGCTCACTCTCCACGGTTCCCAGCCAGATAGTACCGCACCAAACACCCTCTGCACCGAGTGCAAGTGCCGCCGCCATTTGACGTCCATTACCGACACCACCAGCCGCAAGAACCGGGATAGGAGAAACTAGGTCAACGATCTCCGGCCAGAGCACCATCGAGGCGACGTTACCGGTATGGCCTCCACCTTCGGTACCTTGAGCGATGATAATATCTACACCGGCTTCAACCTGCTTTTCTGCCTGCCGTGCAGAACCAACCAACGCGCCGAACTTAATGCCAGCGTCCCGGGCGCGGCCCATGATCGAAGGCGGCGCGACACCAAGAGCACTGACGACAAGCTTGATGGGGTGCTTCATAGCGACCTCAAACAGAGCATCGCTTTCCTCTTGCGTGAAACTTAGATTGCTCGCGTACTCCTCGTACCAACCTTCGGCATCTTCGTCCGACATCGGCGGCACACCGTCCTTGGTCATCAGGCTGTTGATGTAATCCACCTGTTCAGGCGGAAGGATTTTGCGCGGGCTTTTGCCGCCCGAAATATCCCCTGCAGTCGATGTGAAGATCATGTCGACACCATACGGCTTACCGTCGATATGATCGTCGATCCACTTCAGTTCCTGCTCAAGGTGTTCAGGCGTCATCCAGGCTGCGCCCAAGACGCCCATCCCTCCAGCTTTCGACGTTGCGACGACCACGTCACGGCAGTGGCTGAAAGCGAAGACGGGTGTTTCGATACCGAACATTTCGGTGACGGCAGTTTTCAAGGCGACCCTCCGGCAGCTTGCGCTGACTTTTGCGACATAAAATTTGACCGATGAGTATGTAAATCTTTTATTCGGTTTCAGTCAAGTTGGCGCTCCGCACTTTTTTCCCTTCCCTGTCCGCTTGACATAGCGCCCATGAAGGATGAAGACTTGTCCGTCTAAAAATTATTCTCTTCGGTCAAATTATGAGGGTGGCATGTCAAATCGGATCAACTTCATCAACCCGTTCGGCTCTTCGAACTACGACGAAATTATCCTCAAGACCTTGGGCCACTATGCTGCATCAGACACGGTCCTGGATGTGACGCACCTCGAAAACTGCCCTTCAGACATCGACTTCTTTTACTCGAAGCACATGATCGAGCAGTCTCTGTATGAGGCGGTTATGGTGTCCGAGGAAAAGGGGTACGATGCTGTTATCGTGGGCTGCCTGTACGATCCGGGCGTCCGCGTTGCCCGAGAGCTTGTGGATATTCCGGTTATCGGTCCGCTTGAGGCGTCGTTCCAGATGGCCGCAAATTACGGCCATTCGACCATGGTGCTCACCGATCATCGTAAGGCGGTGCCATACCTCTACGACCAGGCACGTCTAAACGGTCAGGGCAACACGGTTCGTGGCGTTGATGCCATTGATTGGTTCGTAAAGGACATGATCAATGACCGCCGCTCAGTCGCAGATGACGTCGTCCGCCTCTCCAAGGAGGCGGCCCAACGTTTTGGTGCAGAGACTGTCATCATGGGCTGCACGATCATCGCTGCAATTTACCAGGAGTATCTGATGGAAGGCGGAGCCCCTTCGGAGGTTCCGATTATCAATCCGAACCTGATGGCACTCAAGATGGCTGAAGGCTTGGCCGATCTGAAGCGTAAGGGCGGCTATTTCCTCGCTCGCCAGGGCTTTTACATGAAGCCCACGGGGCACTTCAAAGATGAGTTCGAAAACGCGCGCCGGACGTGGAATGCCTCGAAGCCGCATTTCGCTCGATAAACATCGCCTGGTTTCAGGCGACTAAATCTCAGAAAATGGACAGGTGAAAACATGGAATTAAGTTTGAAAGGTCGCACAGCCGTCATCACCGGTGGCGAAACAGGTATTGGCGCAGCAATCACCCGGGCGCTTGCCCAAGCTGGCGCATCCGTCGTTGTGGGCGGAATTCTTGAGGACGTTGGCACCAAGTTTGCGCAGGGTCTGGCCAACGAAGGTCTGAACGTTTCCTTTCAAAGGACCGACGTTCGTAAGGAAGCAGACGTAAACGCCCTCGTTGATGGCGCAGTCGAGAAATTCGGCTCTGTCGACATCATGGTCAACAATGCCGGTGTGTTCGACGGCTTTGCGGACTGCCTTGAAACAACTGAAGCTCTCTGGGATCAGATCATCGACATCAACCTGAAGGGCACCTTCTTCGGTTGCCGAGCTGCACTGAAGCACATGGTCGGTAAAGGTTCGGGCAGGATCATCAACACGTCTTCTGTTGGTGGGTTGAGAGGCGCGGCCGATGGCCTTTCCTATACCGCATCGAAGTTCGGGGTGGTTGGCCTCACTCGACAGCTAGCGGTTACGCACACCCAGTACGGCATCACTGTCAACGCAATCTGCCCTGGCGTAATCCAAACCGATATCCGGGGTAACTCCGCCGCAATCCTTGGCTCCGACGGACCCAATATGCAGAAGGGCGTCGGTAGCGATCCAGACGCCTACAAGCGCCTCGTCCCGGCAAAACGAAAGGGAACGCCAGAAGAAATCGCTTCTGTAGCGCTGTTCTTGGCGACCGATGCCGGTAGCTACATTTCTGGCCAGGCGATTGCTATCGACGGTGGCTGGACGGCGACGTAACGGTCACGGGTTTCGCTCTAGCAGGCAACTACCCAATTCCGCACACTTCAACCGCCGGGGACATTCCCGGCGGTCTTCGCCTTCTCCAGCGTTCTGTTCCTTAACTCAATGAGCCATTTCCAGACGGCTTTGGTCGCGAGGCGGTCTTTGGTTCTGTTCGGAGCGACGATGTAATAGTCCGAAGCCGACCGAAGGGAGTCTGGGAAGATTTGAATCAGCCTCCCGGCCTCAATGTCCTTCTGCACAAGGAGCCGACTGGCTACCGCGATCCCCTCACCCGATACCGCCGCATCGATGGCCAAGGTGGCAAAATTGAAGGAAACGTTCTGGGCGACCCCAACATGTTCGTTGCCGAATGCTTTCTTCAAGAACAGAGGCCATTCGTTTTCCATATCATGCAGGAGAACGTGGGTGGAAAGGTCATCAGCCGTCGCGGGAATCCCATGCCGTTCGACCCATTGCGGACTGGCAACGGAGATCAGTTCACGCTTGAACATAAATTCGTGCTGGCTGTTGTCAGGGAACGGCGGCCGCGCGTCTCGGATTGCAAGATCGACAGCAGATTTCTTGAAATCTGGCATCTGATCGGTCGCAAGGATGCTGACCTCGATTTCAGGATGCATCTGCCTGAATTCCCGAAGATTTGGCAACAGCCATCTCGTTGCGAACGTCGGTGTGACGTTGATCGTCAGATGATTGTTGTCCGCTCTCGCCATAGAGGTCGCGTCTTCAAGAATGTCGAACGCTCTCAGCACCTCGCTCAGATAGGACGCTCCGATCTCAGTGAGGATTACCGATTTCGGGAGCCTATCGAACAGCTTCACTCCCAAATCCAGCTCAACACTTCGTATGTGCTGCGCAATCGCGCCCTGCGTGACGCCGAGATCATCGGCTGCAAGCCGGAAGTTGAGCCGTTTGCCAGCGGCTGCGAACGCGCGCAAGCCGTTGAGTGAGGGAAGGCGTCGCTTGGGAGAAGACATAGTTTTTCTACAGTCACTAGTGCGTCATTCTGGTTCGTCAATTGGCCTCCAACCTACTACAAATACAGAGAAGACGAGAGAGAAATCGCGCAAAACGCTCAGGATATCTGACGAAGAAAAATTACTCGGATCGATGACTGCCACCGCGCGATCCTACCCTAGCGAGCAAAGAATGTTACTGCTGGAAAGCCATGGAAAATCGATACTCCAACAATACGGCCTCGCGACGCCGCAGGGCTACAGCGTTACAAATACCGCTGAATTAGAGCAGGCGATCAGCGAACTCTCCTTCCCGGTCGCTCTGAAAGCTCAGGTCCCCACGGGGTCGCGTGGCAAGCAGGGCGGTATCTTGTTCGCTTCGGACCGCGACGAGGCTCTCGGGGCCATGGCTGCGCTGATGGGTAGCCGGATCAGCAATCATCAAGTCGATCAAATTCTGGTCGAGCCGCGAGTCGAAATCGCGGCAGAACGATACCTCGCCGCGATGATCTTCGAGGAAGAAGTTCACATCATGGCGTGCGCCCTTGGCGGCGTTGACATCGAAAGCACTGCTGCTGAAGAGCCGGGCCGAATCGCGATTATCAAAGCGCCGGACGATGAGGGAGCGACGTCGGAACTGTCGTCTGCCTTGGAAGCTGTCGGTTTTCCGTCGGAAATGCTGCCGGACTACGCCGCGATTTGCCTCAAACTTCGACGCTTGATGAAGGCAAACGACGCGATACTGGTTGAAATCAATCCGCTCGTTGAGACCCGCACCGAAAATTTGGTGGCGCTGGATGCGAAAATCGACATTGACGATGCGGCAGTGGCCCGCCAGTTGGCAATCTCGTCGGGTGTCGACTCGTTGTTTCTGAAGGATCAGAAAAAGGCCCATATTCCTCAGATGCGCCCGGTGACGGAGCGTGGCTCGATTGGCCTTATCGGTCTCGGTGGCGGATTGAACCTCTCCATAGTTGATTGGTTTGCCGCCCTGGGCCAGCCCGTCGCCGCCTTGACAGATATTGACGATGCAATTGCGGCTGACTGTGTCACTGAGTTCGTGCGAGGCTGCATTATTGAACTGCGGGATCACTACGGCGTCTCGGGCGTGCTGATTAATATTATCAGCTGCAACTATGCGCTGGACCATGTTGCGCGCTCGATACTTTCGGCCCTTGAAGGCCTGCCCGGGAAGCCTGTTCCTGTTGTGTTGAATGTCCACGGCAGGCTGGGCCTCGAAGCCAATCAGATTCTTATTGAAGCCGGTCGTGGTAACGCGAAGAACCTTGCCCTCGCTATCGAGCAAATCATCAGCGAGGTAGCAAAGCGATGACCTCGTTCTTCAGCGAACCACCTCGTGTCGGCGTCTCAGGTGTCTCATCACAATCGTCAACCCGGCAAGTTCGGACGATGATTGATGCAGGCAATCATGTCCGTTGGCTTACCGGCACGCCAACAGGAACCACCCTCCCCTTAGCGATCCCTACGTTCGCGGAGCTTCGGTCAGCTCTTTCAGCTGACGTCCCCGATGTCCTGCTCATGTTCGACGAGCCGCTCAACGTTGCTGCTAGGGCGATGGATGCGGTCCGTGCAGGCGTGAAAATGGTCGTGATTATAACGGAGCACGTACCGGCTCACGACATGATCGACCTGCGCCACCTCGGCAGACAAAGCAACGCAATTGTTGTCGGCGCGAATTCGACCGGCGTTTTGATACCGGGTGTTCTCAAGGCTGGATACTTCAGCGAGGACGTTTGTATTCCTGGACGAGTCGGAGTCCTGACCAAAAGCGGCTCTCTTGCCTACGCAGTCCTAGCAGAAATGCAAAGCGTTGGGATTGGGACCAGCGGTGTCGTCGCGACCGGAGGAGACCTCGTAAAGGCTTCAACATTCCACGACCTCATCCCCTACTACGAGAACGACCCGAACACGGACGCAATCGTACTTCTCGGAGAGATTGGCGGAAGCGACGAGGAACGAGCTGCCGAACTCATTTCGCGGTCCGTTTCCAAGCCAGTCATTGCCTTCATTTCCGGGAAATCCATCCCACCGGGGAAGAGCATCGGTCACGCGGGCGCGATCATCCGCAACGGCGTCGGCGCTTACTCAACGAAGGTCGAGCGCCTGCGGTCAGCTGGCGTGCACGTGGCCGACCAGATGGGAGAAATCATCCCGATGCTCCGGAAGGAAACAAGCTAGCCGAGACGAACACTTCACCTGCAAGCATGACGCCAACAACATAAGAGGAGAACGAAATGCTAACATCGACGCGTCGTCAATTTCTTACCTACTCTGCGGCCACCACAGGCATACTGCTGGCTCCGGGATTTGTCCGAGCCCAGTCAGCAACGCCCAAGCGCGGTGGCCATCTGAAGATTGGCTTCGGCGGTGCATCGACGAAGACCACCCTCGATCCGCGTCCCTTTACCGGGGATGGCTATCATGTTCTTGCTTTCGCCGTGCACAATCGTCTCGTCGGTGTCTCTCCGAAGACGGAACTGGTTCCCGAGCTTGCTACTTCGTGGGAATCGTCGGATCGCGGTCGTACCTGGAACTTCAAACTTCGCGAGAAGGTGACTTTTCACGACGGCAAGCCGTTCACGTCGGCTGATGCTATCGCGTCGATCCAGCTTCATATGGGCGAAAACTCCGGGTCGGCGCTCCGCTCGATCCTGTCGCCCATCGCCTCACTCAAAGCCGACGGTGACAGCGCCTTTATCCTGGAGCTAAAGAGCCCTAACCTGGACTTCCCCGCAGTATTCAGTGAAGTCCATCTGCCTATGCTCCCAAGCAAAGATGGTAAGGCTGATTGGGAATCCGGCATCGGCTGCGGAGCCTATAAGATCGAGAGCTTCGAACCAGGCGTCACGGCGAAGCTCCTTCGCTATGACGGGTACTGGAATGCGGAGAATGCAGGGTATCTCGCTTCAGTCGAAATCATTGTGGCCAACGACGCGACCGCCCGAATGAACGCTCTGCGAAGCGGCGAAGTCGACGTCATCAACAAGGTCGAACCGACTACCGCCAAGCTTCTGGCGCGTGTTCCAAACATCGCCGTCAAAGAGGTGCCCAGCGGACAACATGCCGTAATGGCGATGTTCTGCGATACTGCCCCCTTCACCGACGTGAATGCACGCTTGGCTCTGAAGTATGCCCTGAACCGCGAAGAGCTGGTCCAGAAGGTCTACCAGGGGATGGCGACAATCGGCAATGATAACCCTGTCTCGCAATTCCATAAGTATCACGCCGATATCCCACAGCGGCCGTATGATCCGGAGAAGGCGAAGTTCCACCTGAAGAAAGCGGGAATGGAAAACCTTTCGGTGGACCTGAGTGTTGCCGACATTGGTTTCAACGGTGCCATCATGACTGGAGAACTGTTCCAGCAGTCTGCGAAAAGCGCCGGTATCAACATCAATCCAATCCGCGAGTCCGAAGACTCGTATTTCGAAACCGTTTGGATGAAAAAGCCCTTCACCGTCGACTACTGGGGCTATCGCGGCACTGCAGATTGGATTCTGTCGTTAGTCTATGCTCGTGGCTCGAACTATAACGAGTCCCACTGGGACAACGACAAGTTCAACAAGCTTCTGAACGATGCGAAATCCGAGACCAACGAGGATACTCGCACTTCGATGTACCGCGACATGCAGATGCTAGTCCATGAAGACGGCGGAAGCATCATTCCCATCTTCACGCACCATGTCTGGGCCAGCAACAAACGGGTGAAAACCCCCGATCAGGTAGCCTCCAACTATGAGCTTGATGGCTATCGCTGCATCGAACGGTGGTGGATCGAGGAGTAATCCAGCGCCTGAGGGGATATCGCTTCATCGACATTGTCGGCAGAGCGATATCCCGCGCTGGCCTTTGACTAAATGCCTGGAAAACCGATGTCTCTGGAATTCGACTACATAATCGTTGGCGCTGGCTCCGCAGGTTGCGTGGTTGCCTCGCGTCTCAGCGAGCGGGCCACCAACCGAGTCCTTTTGCTGGAAGCAGGGCCAGATGCTGCACCCTGGCAAGTTCGTATGCCACTCGCCGTTGACACGCTGCTCAACGGCACTGGATACAATTGGGGCTTCAAGAGCGAGCCCATTGCAGGTGCGCACAATAGGCAGGTTCGCCAACCTCGGGGTCGTGTCGTGGGCGGCTCTTCCGCGATTAACGGCATGGTGTACACCCGAGGAAATCCGCAGGACTACGACGAATGGGAAACCATCTACGGGTGCAGCGGATGGAATTATAAGACACTGCTCCCCTATTTCCGACGTATGGAGCATGCCCCTTGGGGTGACCCTCTGTATCGCGGTCGTGGCGGGCCACTCAGGGTTACTCGGCCCGACGTTAGCAACAAACCTCTGCAGTCGGCATTTCTCGCAGCAGGACGGGAACTCGGCTATCCAGTTTCCGAAGACTACAACGGGGCGCAACAGGAAGGTTTCGCGGTCGAGGAACAAACGATCTCCGACGGCACGCGGATTTCGGCGGCGGCTGCTTATCTCACCCCCGGTGTTCGGGCGCGGCCTAATCTTGTCATCATTCCATCTTCGGTCGTGTCCCGGATCGTGTTCTCCGGACGCCGGGCGACCGGAGTAAAGGTGATGACCAAAGGCAGTACCAAAACCTACACATGTGGAAAGGAAATCGTCGTCTGCGCCGGGGCGGTGGGTAGCCCTCACCTCCTGAAACTCTCCGGGATCGGGCCAGCAAACGAATTACGGGCTCACGGTATCGACGTGCTTCACGACAACCCTGAAGTCGGCCAAAATCTTCAGGACCACCCACTCGTCAGCCTACGGTTTGCCTGCCGTCGCCCTGTAAGTCTATTCCGGTACACTCGGTTTCCTCGGAAGGCGTTCGCAGGAATTGAGTGGTTTGCCACCAAATCGGGCGTTACCGCCAGCAACAACTTCGAGGTGGCGGCCTACATTCGATCTCGACCAGGCCTGTCGAAGCCGAATTTCAAGCTGGAGTTTTTCCCTCTAGCGCTCTCTCCATTCGACTACAAACCCTACCCGTTCGAAGCATTCCAGGTCGTAGTGACCCTGCAGAACGCGAAATCTCGGGGCAACATCGCGTTGCGGTCCGGCGATATCTCAGACGCGCCCGCGATCCATCTCAATTACCTGGAGAGCGGTGACGACATAGCCTCGTTCCAGGAAGGAGTGAAACTGACGAGGGAAATCGTCAGGTCCAGCTCGTTTTCCGACCTTTACGAGCGCGAACTGGACCCCGGCGAGGACATTGACGATCCTGTCAGGCTGGAAGAGTGGATCAGGCAGCGGGTGTCGACTGCTTACCACACCAGCTGCACGTGTCGCATGGGTCCCAAGAATAGCACTGGTTCGGTTGTAGATACGGAGCTGAAAGTCAAAGGTGTTTTAGGGCTCCGCATCGCAGATACCTCCATCCTCCCAAACATAATTTCTGCAAATACAAACGCCACCGCAATGATGTTGGGCGAGCGCGCGGCCGATCTTCTCGATGGCACTCAACTTCCTGCCGCCGAAGGTGCCGACTACTGGGTACATCCCAATTGGCACAACCAACAGCGCTAGGAGGATACGATGAACACGCTACAATTAACTCCCGGAAAGTACCGGGGCCTCTGCCGTCTATCTGACGCAGATGGCTTCTTCAGAATGACTGCTGTGAGCCAACGGCCCGCGATGGAACAGCTCGTAGCGAGACTATCGGCCGACCAGCGATACGACTTCCATCGGGTCTCTGACCTGAAGGCTACCATCCTTCGCGTATGGTCGCGCTTTTCCTCGGCCGTCATGGTCGATCCGCAATACGGCTACCCAGCGTCGCTGTCGCATCTTAACCACAGAACGGGGCTTGTCCTTGCCGTGGAGCGAGGAGACCTGGAACGCACCTCTGGCGGTATCCGAAACCGCCTTTACCGCGAGGACATCGTTGCGAAGGCGAAACGATTGGGCGTTGATGCGATCAACCTGTCTTTGTGGTTTCGTCCTGATGCGGACAAGTCCGTGGTCGCCCATCAAAAGGAACTCGTCGAACAAGTTGGTGAGCAATGCTGCGACTTCGATATTCCGTTTTTGCTCAGCCCCCTGCTCTATTCACTATCGTCGGACGAGCCTTCCACTGCGGGCCGAGGCGAGATGCTCTTGGCGATGGTGCGCGAGTTCCAGAACGAAAGATATGGCGTCGACGCGCTTCAGCTGGAGAACCCGGAACAGGCTAATCCAACCCAGGAATTCTTTTCAGCGCTCGGCTCCGCTATCCATCTCCCGTGGATCATGCTGACCGCCGGTACCGGGATTGAGAGCTTTCGTGAAGTCCTCGGGTATGCTTTTCGCGCCGGTGCCTCCGGTTATCTCGGCGGCCGCGCCCTCTGGGCATCCCAAGCTGAAAAATACCCTGACTTGGACGCCATTGCGCGTCTCATCGAGACCGAAATGGTCCCCGTGGCCAAACAGCTTGATCAGTTGGCTCAGGAGTTCGCAAGGCCGTGGCAGCAGGCTGCGTGCCGCAACCTAGGCGATGTTGAGCACATTGGGAGCAGCGAATTTTACGATCTCTACCCAACGTTTGAGGGCAGAAGAGCGCACGGTAGCCACCACAAGGCAAGCATCGACACCAGCAATATGATCCTGGGAGGAAAGTAGGATGTCAAAATCGCTTCATCCTGTTGTGCACGTTCTCTTCGAACGACTGGCCCTAGGATTGTTGATCCTCTTCTTCGTCTCAGTGATCATATTCACTTCGGTCAGCATGCTACCGGGCAGCTATGCGACTGCCGTACTAGGACAGGCGGCTTCTCCAGAAGCCGTCCAGGCATTGGAGCATCAGCTTGGCTTAGATCGGTCACCTATCACGCGATACTTCGAGTGGATCGCGGGAGCTATACAGTTCGATTTCGGCTATTCGTATGCAGCTGGCGTTTCGAAGGCCAGGTCCGTTGCACAGACCATCGGTCCACGCCTTTACAACACGATGTTCCTGGCGGCGACGACCGCCATAATATCTGTTCCTCTGGCCCTGTTCCTTGGATTGATCACCGCCTTGTATCGCGGATCATGGCTGGATCGCGTGCTGAACGGCACGGCTCTTGGCGCAATCTCAACGCCTGAGTTCTTTATCGCATATCTACTGATCTACGTGGTTGTCCTTCGTGATGCTTTCGCCTTCACGACGCTTGCCACTATCCTCCCGACCGGTCTCTCGAACCAGATTGCGGCGGCTTTCTCCTTCCTTCCGGCGTTCCCGATCCTTGCGAATGTCACCGCTGGTGCTTCGCTAGCGGATCGATTGTGGGCGACTACCCTGCCCTGTCTAACACTGACCTTCGCGGTAACGTCGCACATGATGCGAATGACCCGAGCTGCGTTGATCAACCTGATGGCTTCACCCTACGTCGAGATGGCTCGGCTAAAAGGTATATCCCCGTTCAGGATCGTTTTCTCACACGTGCTACCTAACGCCTGGGCTCCGATTTCAAACGTTATCGCGTTCAATCTAGCCTTCCTCATCGTTGGCGTCGTCGTCGTTGAAGTCGTCTTCGTTTATCCCGGCGTCGGTCAGTTGATGGTCGACTCCGTTCGCTCGCGCGACATCCCTGTTGTTCAGGCGTGTGCCCTGATCTTCGGTGCCGCATATGTGATCTTCAACCTCTTGGCCGACGTCGTGAGCATCATCACGAACCCTCGTCTTCTTCACCCGCGCTGAGCATGGAGAGCACTATGACAACAAGAACGGGCACTGCCCTCAATTCCGGCACCCTTTCACGCACCTCGCGTTCGAGGAAGCTGGTGATCGCCCTTCAGAAAGCACCGTTTTCGGCGTGGTTTGGGATGGTGATTGTTCTCTCGTACGCTGTGGTGGCCCTCTTTGCCCCCTGGATCGCGCCGCACGGCGAGAGCGAAATCTTCCCTAGTTCCTTCGCTCCTTGGAGCGCGGATTTCCCCCTCGGTACCGATCAGCTGGGCCGGGACGTCCTCTCTCGTTTGATATACGGGGCCCGCAATACCATCGGCATAGCAGTGGTCACGACGGCAGTATCCTTCGCTATCGGTGTATCACTCGGCCTCACAGCGGCGATCAAGCGGGGCTGGATCGATCAGGTCCTATCAAGAATTGTCGACGTGCTGATGTCGATCCCAAGCTTGATCTTCTCTTTGCTTTTGCTGTCGATATTTGGCTCCAGCGTATTCTCTATCATCCTGATCATCGCCGTACTGGACTCCACACGAATGTTCCGCCTGGCGAGAGCGACCGGCTTGAACGTCGTAGTCATGGACTACATCGAGGTGGCCAGATTACGAGGAGAAACAACGGCATGGCTCATAAAGAATGAGATTCTTCCAAATGTGCTTCCAACATTAATCGCCGAAACGGGTCTCAGGTTCTGCTTCGTCTTCCTCACGATTGCAGCGCTTTCATTCCTTGGACTGGGCCTTCAACCTCCCACAGCGGATTGGGGTTCGATGGTGCGCGAAAGTGCGACCTTGATCACGTACGGCGACCTGACACCGCTTCTTCCTGCTGCAGCCATCGGATTGCTCACAATCGCCATGAACTTCGTCGTCGATTGGTATCTCACCAAAATCGCCGGTCTCGAATGAGGAAATGACAATGAAACAAGTTCGCGAAAAAGGGGCAATGCTTCTTGATATGCGGAGCGTCCGCATTGACGGGTTCAGCGACAACCGCTGGCACGAGATCGTGAAAGGAATCGACCTCCAGCTTCGTCGCGGCGAGGTCGTAGGTTTGATCGGCGAGTCAGGTGCCGGGAAATCATCACTCGGTCTTGCGGCCATGGGCTATGCGAAGCCGGGATGCAAGATCAGCTCTGGGCAGATACTTTTCCAGGGAGAGGATTTGGCAGTTGTGTCCGAGCGTCGGCTCCGAGAGTTGAGAGGGACGCGAATAGCCTATGTCGCCCAAAGCGCGGCGGCGGCGTTCAATCCAGCAAAAACATTGCTGGATCAGACGATTGAGTCCGCAGTTCGGCATAAGATAATGTCTAGGCAAGAAGCGCAGAAACGCGCAGTGGACTTGTATCGGCAGCTGCAGCTCCCAAATCCTGATCGTATCGGAAGGAGATATCCGCATCAGGTCTCAGGTGGACAACTGCAACGCGCGATGACCGCGATGGCCATGTTGTCGGAGCCAGACCTCATCATTTTCGATGAGCCCACGACAGCACTGGACGTTACCACGCAGGTGGAAGTCCTAGCGAGCATTCGCAATCTCGTTCGAGAGCGTAACACTGCCGCTCTGTACATTACGCACGATCTCGCTGTTGTCTCGCAGATGGCGGACCGTATCATGGTCATGCGGTATGGTGCGGAGGTTGAGACGGCCTCAACCCTCGACATGCTTGATCAGCCAAAGGCGGCCTATACCAAGACGCTGTGGGCTGTCCGCAATTTCAGAAAGCCGGATAGCCCCCCAGTCGAAAATGCGGTCATCGAGATCGAGAGCCTCGACGTCAATTTCGGAGCTGTCGCGGCCGTCAACAACGTATCCTTGAGGGTTCCGCGAGGTCGCACCGTCTCTCTGGTTGGAGAAAGCGGCTCGGGAAAATCGACCGTCGGGCGAGCCATTGTCGGCTTGGTGACGCCGGACAGCGGTCGAATTAAGTTCGAAGGTGCGATTCTCGCGCCCTCCCTGAATGAAAGAAGTAGAGATTCTCTGCGTCGCATCCAACTGGTCCACCAGCTTCCGGATACGGCGATGAACCCAAAGCAAACGGTCAGAAACATCCTCGCCCGTCCACTGGAGCTTTTTCAGGGGTTTCGGGGCAAGAGCCTGGACAATGCGGTCTGTGACTTACTTGACCGCATTGAACTCACCCCCGCCCATGCAGATCGACTTCCCAACGAACTCTCAGGCGGTCAAAAGCAGCGCATTTGCCTCGCGAGAGCCTTGGCTGCGCAACCAGACCTAATCATCTGCGACGAGATCACTTCTGCTCTTGACCAAGTCGTCCAGGAAGAAATCCTGCAATTGCTGCTAGGAATTCAAAAGGAAAGCAACGTGAGCTACCTCTTCATTACGCATGATATCGCGACCGTGCGGGCGATATCCGATGAAGTGGTGGTCATGAAATCCGGTTGCGTTGTCGAGCGAGGAACCCGTGAGCGGGTGCTGGACGCCCCAACGGAGAAGTACACGGAGCTATTGATGTCATCCGTCCCACAAATGGACCCTGCTTGGCTTGATGGAGTCTTGAGCGCACGCGGCTGTCGAGGGTAGCCGTCCAAAAGGGGAGAGTGTCCAGTCACCAAATGCAGTGACTGACCCTAGCTGGCTCCGAACAACCTGCTCTCCAGCTGCTCTTTGGTTGGGACGATTCCATCAACGATCATCTTCATGAGGCAACAACGAAGCAGTTCGAAAGACGCCACAAGGTCATCGGGGACATGGCGTGGCTTGCCATGCGCCGCGCCTGACCTCTTGTCGTAGAGAGCTGCAATCCGTTTTTGTTGCTCCAGACGGAGGGGACCTGGATCGTGTAGGTAAGCTGCGATCAGTGCCGAAATCCGAAATCTCAACTCTGAGGTTGACGGCGAAAACAAAGCCTCTAGGGCCCCCCAGATCGAAAGTAGTGCTAACGCGTCATTCGGAATGAACTGCGCCGCATCGAGTGCCGCTGAAGCAACTTCAAACTCTTGATGCTTTGCTCGCAATGTCATGGCGGTTTCGAAATGAGTCGACACCCAGCCGATTGTCTGAGCCGCCTTCTCTTCGTTTGCATTCATCAGTGGGAAGAACCGAGGCCCGGTTTCGAGAGGCACGACAGGAACATTGGCTTCCGCCGCATACTTTAATAGCTCGAAAGACACGCGAGAAGCAGCCGTCATGGTGACAGCAGGATCAGATCGAAGACGTAGCAGCGAGACAACTATCGCTCCAATCCTAAAACATGCCGCTTCGTCTTCACCTGCTGTAAAAGGAACGGATATCTGGGCCGTTATGTCCGTTCCGGTACCCCCCGCGACTGCCTTCCACGGTCCAGGATGGGGGCCGCCATTCGATGGCTTCGCAAAAGCAAGCAGCATTGGCGACATAAGATGAGCGAAAGTGCTCTCGATCACGATACCCCGGCTCAATTCAACGCGCCGGGTGCCTAGATCAACATTGGAAAGCCCAATGTACAGATTCGGCTCTGACGCTTCGACGTTCGGCGACGACATTATTCCTTCCCATTCAAGCAAACTCGCGATAGCGACGTTAGACGCGTCAATCATCAAAGTCGCCTGCAAAGTTGCTTTCCGGTCAGACCTCGCGTCAAAGTTCTTGTCCGTCGGGCCTGCGGAATAGCCATCGTCGAGACATTTCCGCTGCTCGCCGAGAGGGAGTGATCAAAGAAACCGGTGTGAGATCACAACGACAGTCTCGACAGTTGGAGAATGGTGAGAAGAAAACAGCCGGAGCGTTACCCCGGCTGTCGATCATGAAATGCGACGAGAGGCAGTCTATTTTTGCAGGTGGCCTACCATCGCTGCCGCCCCGCGCGGGCCTAGCCCGGAAGAGAGAGCTGACCTCAGCTGCAAGAGGAGAGCATCCAAGAAAGGGCTGGCTAACCCGGTCTCGCTATTGATCCTGCTATATCCTTCGGCAGCGTGGCACCAAACGTCGAGCGAGGCCTCGTGAGGGGCAACGTCTTCCATGCCGACTTTCTCAATTAGGTCGTCGAGGCTCGTGCGCAGGAGCTTCATGGAAGGGGCAATGGATTGAGCGATGACGTCGAGGTCGATCCCCAGACGCTTGGCCCGAACCAAAGACTCCAGGAAGCAGTGTTGGGCTGTCATGTAGAATGCGCCCGGGAAGCACGCTTCGAGAACGTTCCCGTTCTCAATAGCCTCTCCGGCGTGGAACGCGGCTCCGCCAAGGAGCCTGATGGTCCCCTCAATGCGTTCCCACAGGTTCACCGGCCCCGCGCAAGAAATGACCGTGTCTGGCGCACCAATCATGTTCGGCAACACCCAGATGGAGCCGTCCAGATACTCGGCATTCCTATCGGTCGCCCATTCGCGAAGGTCGCGTGCGTCCTGAGCCGATCCACTGGACAGATTAACAATGATCTTTCCAGAAAGCTCGGACAAGGATGCCGCTCCAAGTACCGAACGAACCACGTCATACGATGACAGGGCTACGATGGCGGTGTCCGAACCCGCAAGAGCGGAACTGAGATTGGTCGTCGCTGCTATGCCCTGCTCCCGTAGAGGATCGAGAGCAGCGGGGCTGCGGTTCCAACCAACGACCGCCTGCCCCTTTGCATGCAACGTCCTTACCAGAGCCGAGCCCATCAGGCCGCAGCCGACAATTGCTGTTCGCGTGCTGGCACTCATTGACGACCGATCCTCGCGTACACGTCGGGTTTGGCTCTCTGAAGATGCCGCGCATATGCAAAACCAACAACATAAGTCGACGACACACCGATGAGCATGATGTTTGCTAGAGTTTGCGAGCCATTGATGAGCGATGCGAAGTTATAAACTCCGAGGATCACCATGATCACCAAGCAAACCGTAGAAAGCGCTGGAGCAATCGTTCCCTGCCATACATTCACGCCAGAAGTAGGATTGCGACGGAAATAGACGAACGCGGAGAGGCTTGTCACGGCCATTGCGAGCAGGATGGAGAAGGAGGCAAGGCCAGCAAACCAGGAGTAAATCTGTTCGGCGGTCAACCCTGCAACGACGAGCAAGGCAGTCAGGACCAGGTAGACAAAACTCACTGTGACCGAAGCTCGGCTAGGAGAATTATGTGTGGCGTGTGCGATCCCGAGAGATTTTGGGAAAACGCCGTCTACCGATAGGGAGTAAACGTATCGCGTTGTGACATTCTGGATCGACAGATGCGCAGCAAAGGTGCTGGTCAAAAGAAGCACGCTGACAACGTCGAATAGAATTTGACCTCCAAACTCCTTGGTGACAACGAAAAAGGCGTTCGCAGGATCAGCAACCGAAAGCTCGACGGCTTTGGATGTGCCGAGTGCGGTGATCAATGCCCACGAAGTTACGGCGTAAAAAATGCCGATAAAAAGAGCGACGCCATATGTGGCACGCGGGATCGTGCGCTCGGGATCACGAGTTTCTTCCCTATAGATCGCTGTAGCCTCGAACCCACAAAACAGCGCCGCCCCGAAAATAAACGCGATACCAAGCTGCCCCGACGTAAATGCCTGCCAGCTCAATGGCTCAAAGCTAATTCCTTCACGTCCGCCTGCTGCCATGACTAGAGCGTCAAATACCACGACCACGGCGACTTCGGCGATTAGAAGAACACCAAGCACCTTTGCCGACACAGCGACGTGGAAATAGGCGAGCGTTCCAACGGTTGCCCAGTAAATCAGGCTAAAGGCCCACCAATCGAGCGGTAGCGGCCCGAAGAGGTTTTCAGCGAATTGCTTGGTAATGATGCCAGCGAAACCGTAGAAACCCACTCCGATGGACAGATACGAGCCGAGGATCAGGAAAGAGGAACCCAACCCATGAGACCTTCCTAGACCTGCGGTGATGTAAGCGTAGAATGCCCCTGGGTTAGGAACAAAGCGCGTCTGGGCCGAATAGCCGACTGCGAAAAGCAGAAACGCAAGCATTACTGCAACAAAAGTTAGCGGCGCTCCCAGGCCATTCCCGTAACCGATGATGAAGGTGATGTATCCAGCGGTTCCTGCGAGCGGACCTGCGTATGCGAGGGTGGCCAGCGCGATATCCAAAGCGCCTAGTTGACCTTTGAGGCGAGGCGAGCTTGCCTCGACTACCATTGTTGCGGTGTCGACCATTTTCAGTTCCCTATTTCTTATGTTTCTTGTGATCAGGCAGGGGTTGCCCCTGCCCCATACGCGTTGGCTATGCTTTCGAGTGATTTGCTCTCAATGCGTCTTGCGCCGCGCGCCAGGCCTGGCGTGTTCGCTGGGAAACCGCCTCGAAATGTGGGTCTTTTGGCTGGCCGTAATAACCAAGCCGCGAAACGCGGTAGCTGCCCCTCTGATGGAGGTTCGCAAGGGTTTCAGCCATGCTAAGAGCCATCAGATTTGGATTGAGAATTGGAAATGGAGCGGGCTCGCCTCCATCCATGAGATACTTCTGGTAGGAAGCCGCGATAATCGTGCAATTCAGGATGACGGCTTCCGCTCCTGTCCGGTCGACGGACTTTGCGGTCTGCTCGACGACATCACGAGCGACCGCTGCCGTATCCAGCACCATATCCTTCACGTACCAATCGATAACATCGAGCCCGAGGATGCGCTCCGATGCACCGTAGAGCTTTACATTGTCCTTCATCTGGGAACCGGCCTTAACGTGATCAGCGACGATCACAGCCGTACGACCGTAGAAGGACAACATGTTCAAGCTTGCTTCAAAGGGACCGACGACGGGGATGCCGACAAGCTCGCGAGAGACCATGACACCGGGGTCGTAACAGCAGCCGCTGATAACGGCGTCATACCCGTCCTCTTCCGACTTCATGACCGCTTCGAAGAGCGCGGCTTCGACCATGTGCTTTGGGTAGAAGTAATCCATGTCCGCCGGGCACCCATCGAGATGGGTCACATCCAGCGTGGTATCTTCCATCGCGTAATGCGACAGCGTTTCCTTTATCAGGGCGTCATACGCCGTGGTGCCAAAGGGGTTGATGAAGTTGATTCTACGCGGCATCACGTTCCTCCCATGATAATAATCTGACCAATGAGTATGTTATTTCGGCCAGCCAGTCAATAATCACTGTCATGCACGGAAAGGATGCTTAGAGATCGAAAACGCCACCCTCGATGGCATTCACAAGCGCGAAGGTCAGTCGCTTGGAGGAATGAGGCAATCGCGTTTCTCGCAGAAATTGATCTTGAATTATGAAACCGTCGACAAGCGCCAGAAGGCTCCGCGCAATAGCCTCAATATCGCGTGCCGGTTCGTCGGATCGATGCGCCAGCTTCAACAGAACACGGTAGTGGTTCAGCCATTCCTCATAGGATTGCTGCGGAAGCTTGAATTGTGTTTTGGTCCGCAAAGCCCAAATTCCCAGCTCAAATTCCGTCAATTGGTCGGCAGGTGTTTGCCCAGCCCACTGAGAAAAGGCTTGGGCTATTGCGCCTGCAGCTGCTGCGACACCCATTTCCGGGTGAACATGCTTCGCCACCCACTCCTTACCAGTCGCGCCAAAACTGTCTGAAACTGCTTCGAAGAGCTGCTGCTTGTTCTCAAAATGATAGTGAAGGCTCCCGAGGGGAACGCCAGCCTCCGATGCTATGCGGCGGGTGGTGGCGGAAGCCACGCCCTCCTCCCGGATAACCTTGGCAGCTGCCTGAATAAGTATCTCTTGCTGCGGATCGCTGAGTGTTTTTGGCATCTTGGAGTTCACAGACAATTTGAGTGTGCGTTGATGGACGACCGCGCGTGGTGTCCACCGAAAAAAATACCCATAGCACGGTGTTGGTCACTTGACCAAATACGTGATATAGGTATTTTCTGACCAGTGAGTTTAAAAAAAGAACCAAGAAGTCAAGGCGAATGACCGCCTGCCACTTGGTCGGGAACTGACTTCGGCAAAGCACGAAGTACGTGAGCAGCAAGGGTCAAGCGCCCGAGGAATCCGGAAACGCTGTCGTTTCGGTGGTTGCTACTAGGCGCTTGTGGGAGCAAAGCATGACCAACATCGAGCGCTATGACTATGTAATCGTTGGCGCAGGTTCTGCGGGCAGTGTGTTGGCCAACAGGCTTAGCGCTGACCCGAAGGTGAAAGTCCTGGTCTTGGAGGCTGGCGGCCCCGACCGACGCTGGGACTTCAGGATCACCATGCCTGCAGCTCTGGTCTACCCACTCAACGGCACGACCTATAACTGGCAATTTCTAAGTCAGCCGGTACAGGCCCTAAACAATCGTGAGTTCCCGTTCTTTCGGGGCAAGGGCCTTGGCGGGTCGTCGACGATTAACGGAATGGTTTACGTGCGCGGAAATCCATTGGATTTCGACAATTGGTCGCGCGAACCAGGCTTGAGCGAATGGGACTACGCCAACTGCCTACCTTACTTCAAAAGGTCGGAGACCTATTCCTTGGGCGGCGACAGCTATCGCGGGGATTCTGGCCCACTTCACGTTTCTAGGGGCAAGCCTGAGAGCCCGTTATATGAGGTGTTCCTGCAGGCGGCCTACGAAGCAGGCCATGAAAACACCCCGGATGTTAATGGCTATCGCCAGGAAGGTTTCGGCTACTTCGACGCGACTATCCACGATGGCGTCCGCGAGAGTGCATCCAGAGCCTATCTCCATCCTGTAATGAAGACCCGGCCGAACCTCACTGTCATCACTGGCGCGATGGTCGGTAAACTTAATCTTCTCAATCGCCGCGCAGACAGCATTTCTTTCAAAAGCCAAGGCAAGTCCCAGACGGCTTTCGTGGAGCGCGAAATTATCCTCTGTGCCGGAGCGATCCAATCGCCGCAATTGCTAATGCTATCCGGTATCGGCGACGCCTCTGACCTGAAATCGCACGGTATCGAGCCGTTGCTTGATCTCAAAGGTGTTGGGAAGAACCTTGGCGACCACCTGGAGTGGATCGTCTCTTACAAGTGCCCGAAACCAGTTTCCTACTACAGCGCAACGAAGCCTTTGAAGCAGGCGATGATCGGTGCCCAGTGGCTGGCTTCCCACACCGGGTTGGGCACATCGAACTTCTTCGAAGCAGGCGGCTTCCTCCGATCTGGCTCAGACAAGGAGTACGCCGATACTCATCTGCACTTCGTCGCACTCGCAGCCGAGTACAGCGGTCGCGTTTCAGCACCTGGCCACAGTTTCCAGGTCCACCTGAGCCCAGGCCTGCCGGAAAGCCGAGGCTGGGTTTCGCTGAAGTCTGCGAACCCTGAGGATCACCCCCTTATTCAGCCAAATTACATGAGCGAAAGCCGCGACTGGACGGACGCACGGGCTGCCATCCGCAAATCCTTTGAGATTTTGGAGATGTCCGCGCTCAGAGAATTCCGGGGCGAGCGAATCTATCCCGACAAGGCAATCGACAGCGACAAGCTTCTCGACGAGTACATCCGCGCGCATGCGGAGACCGGCTATCACTACGCAGGAACGTGCAGGATGGGAGACAGCGCCGACTGCGTAGTCGACGGCCAACTTCGTGTGCACGGCATCAAAGGACTTCGTGTCGTCGACGCGTCAGTCATGCCGCGTCCCACAAACGGCAACACGAACGCTCCAACGATCATGATCGCTGAAAAGGCTGCCGATTACATCCTTGGCAATGAACCGTTGCCGCCTTCGACCGCACCTTTCTATCGGCACGTCGGCCCCAGGGACGCTCTTGCAAGCTGAATAATGAGCATGCCGAAGCGGCTTCAGCCGCTTCTGATTGAACAGAATAGAGGAACCTACGATGGACAATTACGCAAAATTCTACATTGACGGTGAATGGAGAGAGCCGTCTGTTCCTCAGTATATGGATGTTGTGGACCCATCGACCGAAAAGGCATTCGCCAAGATCGCGTTGGGCACAGCGAAAGACGTCGATGATGCCGTTGCCGCCGCGCGTCGTGCCTTCCCAAAATACTCCCAGGTGAGCGTCCAGGACAGGATCGCGTTCTTCAAGCGCGTTCTGGAAATCTTCCGCCGACGTCAGAACGAAATTGCTGAAGTGGTCACCAGGGAGATGGGTTCCCCTATTACCTTTAGCATCGAGGCACAGACAGCGACATGCGTTGCCCATCTGGAAGCGATCATCGAGATTCTTGAGAACTTCTCCTTCGAAGAGAAGAACGGGACGACGCTCATCGTGAAGGAGCCAATTGGTGTCGTCGGCCTGATCACACCATGGAACTGGCCCATAAACCAGGTAGTTTGCAAGGTGCTGCCCGCCCTCGCCGCCGGTTGCACCATCGTCATCAAGCCGAGCGAAATTGCTCCGCTGGATGCCACGATATTCGCGGAAATCCTGGAAGAAGCCGGATTGCCAGCCGGGGTGTTCAATCTGGTAAATGGCGAAGGCCCTGTGGTGGGCGAAGCGATTTCGGCTCACCCGGATATCGATATGGTGTCATTCACGGGGTCAACACGTGCAGGGGTGCGCGTTGCAAAGGCAGCCGCCGACACCGTCAAGAGAGTAACCCAGGAGCTGGGCGGTAAGTCCGCAAATATTCTGCTCGATGACGTCGACTTCCAGTCAGCGATCCGTAACGGCATCGTGGGCTGCTTCGCAAACAGCGGCCAGTCCTGCGACGCCCCTACCCGCATGCTTGTGCCCAAGTCGCGCTACGAGGAAGCGTTGAACATTGCCCGTGATGCCGCGCAGGACCAAATCGTTGGAAACCCAGACGATCCTGCGACCATTCTTGGCCCCGTCGCAAGCGGGGTGCACTTCTCCAAGGTTCAAGGGCTCATCCAACGCGGTATTGAAGAAGGCGCTACCGTCCTCATCGGTGGCCCAGGTAAACCTGATGGGCTTGATGTTGGCTACTACGTGCGTCCCACGATCTTCGCAAACGTCACCAACGACATGACCATCGCGCGGGAAGAAATTTTTGGCCCCGTCCTTTGTATTTTGCCGTACGAGGACGAAGAAGACGCTATCCGCATCGCAAATGACACTCCTTATGGTCTCGCCGCGTACGTCCAGTCCGGGGATCATGAGCGGGCTCGGCGTGTGGCGCGGCACCTGCGGGCAGGATCGATCTTCATCAATTACCCCGATTGGGACCCGCTGGCTCCGTTCGGCGGCTACAAGCAGTCTGGCAACGGCCGGGAAGCAGGCCATCACTCGCTGAGCGAATACCTTGAGATCAAGGCCATGGTTGGTCACGGCTAAGTTCCGCTGACCTCTCCAAACACGCGTTCACGACAGGTTATCGGTATGGAATTCGATTTTATCGTCATCGGTGCAGGATCAGCAGGCTGTGCATTGGCAGCGCGCCTGTCAGAAGACCCAAATCACCGTGTTTTGCTCCTGGAAGCGGGCGGGTCCCACAACAGCTGGGTCGTGGACATGCCCTTGGCGGTAGAAAGGCTTCTTGGTGAGGACCCAAGGAACTGGAATTTCCAGACCGAGCCGGAGCCGTATCTTAACGGCAGACGCATCGTTCATCCGCGAGGTCGTCTGCTCGGTGGTTCATCGTCCATCAATGGCATGGTTTACACCAGAGGCCATGCCCTGGATTTTGAACACTGGAAGAATGATGCAGGCTGCATTGGATGGGGATACGCCGATGTTTTGCCGTACTTCAAGCGAGCCGAAACCTCGCTTGAAGGTGAAAATGAGTACCGTGGCGGTCAGGGCCCGCTGAGAGTTACCAGGCCCGACCTCTCCCGTGATCCGCTCAACGACGCATTTATGAAGGCTGGCGAGCAAGCTGGGTATCCCGTCACAAAAGACAGTAATGCCCTGCAGATGGAGGGGTTTGGCCCGAATGAGCAAACCATCTACAAAGGCCGGAGATGGAGCACTGCCCGGGCGTATCTGGACCCGGCTCGAAGCAGAGCCAATCTTACGATCATCTCTGATGCGCTCGTCGACAAGATCGGCATAAATAACGGACGAGCTACGGATGTGACGTTCATCCGAGCGAATGAGCGGAGTACCGCCCGTGCTCGCCGTGAAATCATTGTCAGCGCCGGTGCGTTTGCGTCGCCCGCTATCCTAATGCGTTCAGGAATCGGTGCTCCGGATACGTTGAGAGCAGCGGGGATTACGCCCCTGGTCTCATCGCCGGATGTCGGGCGCAATTTGCAAGATCACCCCGACGTCACGATCCAGTTCTGGGCGAAAAGGTCAGTTGGGCTGTTTTCTGCTACGCGCGGCTTCAAAAAGATCGCAACTGGGCTGCAATGGTTCCTGGCGAAATCAGGCACCGCTGCGAGTAACCAGTTCGAAGCTGCTGCTTATATTCGAACAAAGGCAGGCGTCGAGTACCCCAATATCAAGCTTGAGCTGCTGGGGCTGGCATTCCAACACGACAGCTTCCTTCCACACCCAGGTCCGTCGTTTCAGATTCATATGACCCTCCTACGGGCCGAAAGCCGTGGCAGCGTCAACGTGGCCTCCCCTGACCCAGCAATCCTGCCGAAGGTCATCTTCAACTACCTGCAAGACCGACGGGACGTCGAGGTGATGCGAGATGCCATCAAGCTCACCCGTGAAATCGTCGGGCAGAGAGCATTTAGCGACCTTGCTGGCGCAGAGATCGCTCCTGGCAAACAGGTGACCCGTGACGATGATATCGAAGGATGGCTTCGTGACCACGTTGCGACTGCTTTCCACCCGGCCGGGACTTGCAGAATGGGAGCAGACCCCGAAAGCGTGGTCGATCCTCAGCTTCGCGTCCGGGGAGTGGAAGGGCTCAGAGTAGCGGATGCCTCCATTATGCCGCTCGAAGTCAGCGCGAACTTGAACGCCACGACAATCATGATTGGTGAAAAGGCGGCAGACCTCGTTCTCGGGAAGCAACTGGCAATGGCAACCGCGCTGCACTGGGTCAACAAGAATTGGAAGGAAGCGCAGCGCTAGGAGCGCCCTTCGCAAAGTTCCGGGAATTCCAAACAATAAAAATGTCAACCGACAGAGGAGCGAACATCATGATCAACTCACTTAAGATGACCCGCCGCCAGGCGCTTCTCTCAGCTGCCGCAGGAACATCGCTTCTCGCGATGCCTGGCCTGCTGAAAGCTCAGACAAAAACTGTCAAAGTTGGTGCGCTCGCGCCGCTTACCGGCGACCTCTCCCTGTGGGGTCTTCCTGCAAAGAATGGCGCTGAAGTTTGGGCCGCACGCGTAAACAAAGCTGGCGGCATCAAGGTTGGCGGTGAGCAATATAATGTAGAGGTCGTGTCGTTTGACGGAGCGTATATCGCTGAAAAGACCCTTCAGGGCGCACGCGCGTTTCAGGATCAGGACGTCAAGTTCACCATGATTATCGGTGGCGACGACTGGTCGGCCATGCAGGACTTCTCCAACCGGAACAAGATGCTAACATCGACACTCTATGTGTCCGATCTTAATCCGGACTCGACATACCTGATCGCTCCCGTCGAGGCGCATCCGTTCTATTTTGGCCTTGGCGTCGAATATCTTAAAAAGGTCGAGCCCAACATCAAGACGATTTCACTCTGCGCCCAGGACGACGTCACAGGTCGTACGTCGCTGGCTTACTGGCGTGCGGGCTTCGACGCACACGGCTTGGAGATCGTCAGTGACGAGTACTTCGATAACTCGACGACTGACTTCGCTCCAGTGGTCAGCTCGATGCTGGCAGCAAAGCCGGAGGCCGTCTGCATCGACACGACCTACCCCTCCGTGGCGCTGCTTCTCGTAGAGCAGCTGTTCACTCAAGGTTACAAAGGCCGCATCCTCCATGCAGGTCTCGAATTGTTGCCCGACATGGTAAAGCGCACCAGCAAGGAATTCATGGAAGGCTCTATCGCATTCTTCCCGCGCTTTGATGATGCGTCGATCACGAAGACAGCTTCCGGCTTCACCGATGCGTCCGGGTTTTATTCCGAGTACAATACCGCCCATCCGAACGAGTGGAACAACACGAGCTGGGAATTCCCGGCGGCACTCGAAGTTTGGAAGCAGGGTGTTGAGAAGGCCGGGACATTCGATGCCGACGCCGTTCTTGAAAGCATGAAGGCGAACCCGCCAAAGCACATCTTTGGTGAAGCAAAGTGGTGGGGCAAAGACCTCTTCGGCATCGATAATGCGCTTCTCGGAAATTGGCCAATCGTCGTTGTGAAGGATGGCAAGGTCGAAATCGCCGAGGTCGGCGACCAAGCTGCCTGGTACGAGGCCCACAAAGACAAAGTCGAAGCCAGGTTCCGCGAAGAGGACCTTATGCCCGACCAGCGGCGATAAAGCAGGCATCGAGGGTTCGAGATGCAGTTCCTTATAGAAACGCTGATCAATTCCGCAATGGCGAGCGCGGCAGCCGCGCTCGTCGTTGTTGGTCTCGCACTGATTTTTGGCGTCATGCGGGTTGAGAACTTCGCGCATGGTGAACTCTACATGGTGGGAGCCTACGCAGCTTGGTACTTTGGAATGAGCTTAGGGGGCGGCTACGCGGTCGGCTTTGTTGCTGCCGTGATTGTTACAGCCATCATCGGGGCACTTATGGAGCTGCTTCTCTTTCGGCGTCTGAAAGACAACCCGATGGGCCCCTTGATCGTAACCATCGGCGTCCTGCTCGTTCTGCAAACAGCTGCAGCCTGGTTGTTCGGAGTGAACAGCAATCTCCTCGTCGATAGCCCGTTCCCCGGAGCCGTCAAGATTGCCGGTATCAACCTGCCTTGGCACCGACTTTTCGTAATCATGGCAGCAATTGTTCTTCTGGGCGCGCTGACGATCCTTCTGCGAGCTACCAAATTCGGCTGGGCCCTTCGGGCTGTGGCTCAAGATAAGGATGCGGCTCGTCTGCAAGGCATTTCCATTGGAACGATTTCTCTCCTGGCTATGGCCTTGAGTGCTGGTCTGGCTGGCGCGGCCGGTGCGCTGATGGCACCCGTCGTGCGTGTGAGCCCCTTCATGGGGCAACCAGTCATCATCACCGCATTCATCGTGATTATCCTGGGTGGGATCGGCTCTATGGAAGGCGCAATCCTGGCGGCAATCATCTACTCGACGTTCTTCACGTTCATCTCAGCCTATTTCGACAGTACCGTAGCAAGCATCGCTGGCCTCTGCCTGATGCTGCTGGTTCTGATTGTAAAACCGACCGGCTTGATGGGTAAGGCGCAGAAAGTTTAGCCAATGAACGCTCAGAAAAAAGCTGGCATCGGGATGGCGCTTTTCGCTATCGCCGGTGCTGCCATGGTGCCGCTAGTCGCCGGTGACTATTATGTCTCCTTCTCGACCGAAATTGCGATCATGGTGCTGATGCTGTCGAGCTACCGCATGGTGGTTTTGACGGGTGAATGGTCCTTTGCCCACGTCGTTCTGCAAGGGGTCGGGGCGTATACGGCCGCCATCATGGTGAAGGATTGGGGCGCGCCCTTCCCTGTCTCCCTGATCGCGGGTGCCCTTGTTGCAGGTGCAGTCGCTGCGGTGCTGAGTTTCCCTCTACTTAAAATGAGAGGGTTCTACTTCCTGATGGGGACGTTCGGAGCGGCTGAAGCCATCCGTCTTCTCTGGCGAAAATTCAAATATTTTGGCGGAACGCGTGGATTTTCCGGTATTTCCGCCCCCTATCTTGAGGTCGGTCCCATCACCGTCGATTTCGGACACCCGGCTTCATACTTCTACTTGGCGCTCGCCATCGTCACTATCTGCTTGGTCATCATCTGGAGCATGGAGCAGTCACGGCTGGGGCAAATCTGGCGCACCATTGAGCAGCAGGACGTTCTTGCCCAGGCAGTGGGCATCGACACCCGCCGTTACCGCCGCATCGCCTTCATCATCTCGGCGGCGTTCGCCGGGATTGCCGGAGTCCTTTTGGCCTATGCGTTCGGGTCGGTCACACCGAACCGGTTCAACCTGAATTTCGCATTGTACCTTATGATATGGGCCATCGTCGGCGGTACCCGCTCCTTTTACGGAGTTATCCTCGGCGGGATATTGCTCATGACCTTCGACGAGTCTCTGCGCTTCGCGGATGAACTGAGGCCTGGCATCTACGGCATTATCCTGATCCTGGTGATGTTGTTCTGGCCACAAGGTATCGAGCGCCTCGTCGGATTGGACAGGTTCTTCGCACCGAAAGACGCTCCTGGCGGCCAACCTCCCCTCGCAGCCACATCCGAAGGAGAAGTCCGATGAGCGTCTTATCTCTGACGGGTGTAACGAAGAAATTCGGTGGCCTCACCGCCGTGAACGACGTGAACCTGAGTGTGAATGCGGGCACCATCCACGGACTGATCGGGCCGAATGGCGCAGGCAAAACCACCTTGTTTAGCCTCATCACAGGCTTTTACGCTCCGACCACAGGGTCTGTGCACCTTGACGGTCACGACGTCACAAACACGTCTACCAGCCTCAGGGCGCGAAAAGGCCTCATTCGAACCTTCCAGGGCACGGTACTTTTTCCTGACCAGAACGTGTCACAAAACATCGCGAACGGCATGTTGGCGTCGGCTTCCGGGTCTTGGTTGGATTGGTTCGTTGAGAGCCAGGCCTTCGCAAAGACTCGGGATGAGGAGGTCGAGAGACTCCTTCAGTTCGCGAGACTTAGCGATCTCCGGAATGCAGCGGCTCGCGATCTCTCGCATGGCCAACAGCGCGTCCTCGGCATCGCAATTGCGCTTGCCGCAAAGCCGCGCGTGTTACTGCTCGACGAGCCGTTCACTGGGATGACTGCATCGGAAAAAGACCGCTTGGTCGAGATGCTGCAGGCGATCCGCGAAGGTGGCACGACAGTGGTTCTGGTCGAACACGACATGCGGACGGTGATGAAGCTCTGTGACATCATTACCGTCCTGAATTTTGGAAAGGTTCTCACGGAGGGGTCGCCAGAGCACGTGCGACGCCATCCAGAAGTGATGTCAGCTTATCTGGGGACGGCGGTATGATCGAACTTCGCAATCTTGCAGTCCACTACGGCCGGGTGGCGGCGGTTCACGACGTATCACTCGCCTTCGAGCACGGCATCAACTGTATTATCGGGTCTAATGGTGCCGGTAAGAGCACAATCATGCGCGCGATTTCCGGCCTGATGCGCCCTAGCGCAGGCAGCATCGTGTTTGAGGGCGAACCAATCGAGAAGCTCTCGCCCAAGGCAATTGTCGAACGAGGTATCGCTCACGTGCCAGAGGGGCGTCATGTCTTTCCGGAACTGACGGTCGAAGAGAACCTGAAGATCGGGGCCTACCTTCGCAAGGACAATGCCTCGGTAAAGCGCGACTATGATCAGATTTGCGCGGTGTTCCCACGGCTCGCCGAACGTCGGAAGCAGTTCGCCAACACTCTGAGTGGCGGCGAGCAGCAGATGCTGGCCATCGGCAGAGCGATCATGGCAGCTCCCAAACTGGTTCTTATGGACGAACCTTCGATGGGTCTGTCGCCAGTGATGGTGGGCGCAATGGCTGACGTGATTCGAGCTATCAATGCGGAGGGAAAGTCCGTCCTGTTGGTGGAGCAAAACGCCAATGTTGCTCTCGGCCTGAGCACTGACGCGGCTGTTCTCGAACAAGGACGCATTTCCCTCAAAGGTAAAGCCGCCGACATGAAGGATGATGAGCATGTCCGGGTCGCCTACATCGGGGTCTAAGGTCAACGCCTCAGACCCCGTCGAAGTGCTGTGGGCGTTAAGTGCGCTTGCCAAAGAGGGTCAGGACGTTCGCGAGGGGCTCAAAGCGGTCACGTTCGACGAACTGATCTCACTGGATCATAAAGTGTGTCTTGCGGTGAAAACTCACCTCACGGCAGTTTCGGAAATCAGTGCCGAACTGAACGTGTCGGCAGAAACGCGGACGGTGCTCTCCTCCCGCTGGGATGCGGTCCTGACCGAACTTCGGCACGGACTGACATCCCTAACCCCGACGTCGCACGCGTTTCACATGCGGCTCGCGAGCAAGTATGCCGACTACTATCGGACATTCGAGCAAAGAGCGGTCGAGCAATGGGTGCTCGCAGCTCGCTTCAAAAGTGATTTCCTTAGAATGATAGCTGTCTATCGTCGCGGCCGGACCCGTGACGCCGCTCAATTGGTGGACGAACTCTCGCTGAATTGGCGCAAAGACCTCCCAGCCCGACTTCCGGGTTTTTATGAGATCGAAAGAACCGGAAGCACATGGGCTGAAGGTTGCGGTGATATGGCACTTTCAGATCGCTTGGCCAGCAGGGTGAATGTTGATACGGGGCGCTGGGCACCCTACGCCGAAGATGTACCTTCACAATGGCTCCCTCCTCGCAACGCAGAAAACACAGTCCGCTTTGGGTTTGCAGCTGCGGTAATCCCTTTTTCTCTTACGGTGTGACAGCTCTGGGCTGAGTTTGGCTCGACCTACCGGAGCCACTTCAGTGCCGCGCAGCACTCACAATTCCTCAAAAGCCGCGACTATAAAGAGCTGGGAAAGCTATAGCAGCTGACGGCTTAGAACTCGGCCTGAAAAGAGCCCGCCACACTCATCTCGCGGGTTTCGTCGTCTTACAGCTAGGTTGACCTTAAATTGCAGTTGACTCGCAACGCTCGTAGCGCTCGATAGTGCAAAGATTTGGGGAACAGGGAAAAACATGAGATTTCAAGTGATCCCACTAGGTGAGAGGCGTCCTCGCACCGGCGAGGATGTCGTCTACCTCGTGACCGACGCGTGGGATGATTGGTTCAAGTACAGCACCATGTACAGGGCATTCTACCGTGACGTGGACGGTGACGAGCATGTCCTCGGCGAAGTTAAAATCGGCCAATTCGACATGGAGCTACAACAGCGCCGCCCAGAAATACCGGGCAATTTTCCCGCACTCGGCGACGAGTTCTTCTCATTGGGGCAGGACGATAGCTACTACGAGAAGCTCAACGAACTTGGGGTGGAGGTCCGAAACACGTTCCTCACCGCAATGCGTGACGTCGCACTTGACGCAGAAAGGTACGCCCGCGCCCTGAATGAGGAAGTGACTGGCATTTCATTGCTGCGTTATGTCTCCGATGAAACTGTCAGAGGCCAGTTCCGGCGCATGGCGACGGGAGGAGCTAGACTGACTGGCTTTTCATTCTCATACACGCCTCCACCTTGGGGCCGAGGGAATAGAGCGCCGGTATTCACGTTTGAGGTGATGCCGGAAACTACACCTCCAAGCAATGTGCATGTCCTAATCGGCCGGAATGGGGTGGGAAAGACCCACACCGTAAACCAAATGACTAACACTCTAGTTCGAGCCGACGCTGAGGAGTTCGGCGTTTTCGAGTGGGCGATCAGTGAAGAAGACGATGGCGGCGTCGAGGATTTTTCGAACATCGTTTCGGTCTCGTTCAGCGCCTTCGACCCTTTCGAACCGTTGCCGGTCCGAGAAAACAGAGCGATTGGGGTCCGCTACCAGTACGTCGGCCTAAAACACATGACCCGAAATGAGGATGGCTCTGCGAAGCCGCCTAAGTCTCCTGACGACCTCGCCGCTGACTTTGGCCGGTCAGTTTTAGGCATAGTGAGCCACTCGGCCAAACGTGAGCGCTGGCGACGAGCATTGAATATTCTTGAACGAGATGAGCTATTCCGCCGCTCGGAAGTCGGCGACTTGTGCGAAGAGTACGACGACCTGATCGAGGAGTTATCTGCCGGGGAAGCCCGGACGGAGTTTCGAAAGCGCGCCCGGAAAACATACGGGAAAATGAGTTCTGGTCACAAAATCGTCCTTCTGACCATCACGCGTCTGGTAGAGTTGCTGGAAGAGCGCTCGCTCGTGCTGGTGGACGAACCGGAGGCCCACCTGCATCCCCCCCTGCTCTCCGCGTTCATTCGCACTCTTTCTGACTTGCTTATCAATCGCAATGGCGTGGCGATTATCGCCACCCATTCACCGGTCATTCTCCAGGAAGTGCCGCGCCATTGCGTTTGGCGAATCAGGAGGTCTGGCAGAGCAACCAGGATTGAACGCCCAAACTTGGAAACCTTCGGCGAGAACGTTGGCACCCTAACGCATGCGATCTTCGGATTGGAGGTCACCGAATCCGGCTTCCATACGATGATTAGTCAAGCAATCGAACAAGGCCTCGACTATGAGGACATCGTCGAGAGGTTCGGTGACCAGTTGGGAGATGAAGCTCGCGGCATTGCGCGCTCACTGATCGCTACCCGCGATAGAGAAGGCTAGACACCATGTGGACAATCCAAAAACCACTGGTGGGCGCGCTACATTCCTTTGACACTTGCCGCGCGGGGGTGACCATTCCTGATCTTTCGCAAAGACTGCAGAATGCGCGGCAAGCAATTGGTGAAGCCGAAACGGCATTTGACGATGCGGCCATCAACGGCACGGCGCATCTGATCGAACCCGCTACCCACGTCGGCACTGTAACCAGGAACGAAATGGAACTGCTCTACAACCGACATATGGCGCGGGCAAAAAGCCGTGGTCGGCCAATATATGACGAGCTTATGTTGGCGGCAGAGAATGAGATGTGCCCCTTCTGCGGTCATCGTGGAGTTTCCACCTTAGACCACACCCTTCCCAAAGCCCACCATCCCGCCTTAGCGGTGACGCCATTGAATCTGGTCCCCTGTTGCAAGGATTGCAATCACGGCAAAGGGATTTTTGCTCCGGATACTGCCGAGCAGCAGTGGCTCAACGCATATTACGATAACGTCGCAGGAGATCGTTGGCTATATGCCGTTGTTGTCGAAGGTTCTCCGCCAGCAGCCAGGTTCTACGTGGAAGTCCCCAACGCATGGGACGATGTAACGGGCGCGAGGGTGCAGAATCACTTTGCCAGGCTCGGTCTCGCCAAGCTCTATGCCTCCCAAGCAGGCAGGCAACTTCAAAACGCGCGTCAAGCTTTGGGCGAAATATTTGAAGCTGCTGGCCCTGAGGCGGTCCGCGAAGACCTTATGCGCCGATTTCGGAGCCATCGCACGATAGCGGAGAATTCCTGGGAAGGCGCTCTGTACGAGGCGTCCGCTGGCAGCGATTGGTATTGCGAGGGCGGCTTCAGAGCGTGAAGAAGCCGGAGGCCACTCGGCACAAATTGGAGTACCCACCCACCCGCATAGTAGATGGGTTGGTACTCGTGTTGCGAACAAGGCTTTATTTCACAAACCGGGGTTCACCGACGTCCGTGATGGACGGATCAAATCCTGCATCAGAGATCGTCTTCGCAATCAAACCATCAGCATGCTGGTTCAGAATGCTCGTATCGAGGGCCTTCCCCAACGCCTCGTTGCCTTTGGTGTAAAGAACAGTGGTCTGTGGCGGCAAAATGGTAGCTTGAATGCGATCATCGGGCTTTGCCATTTTGATGGCGATGCCAGGATATGCGCCATTGTTCTTCTGATTATAGCTTCCTGCGTTGTAGCCAAGGAACCCTACGTCCAAACGGTCGGCTGCTAGGTCCTGAGCCAAGGCCACCGGGGTCGGATAAAGTTTGAGGTTCGAACCGAATAGCTTCTGAAGGTCCCCCACCCAAAAGAATCCGGTGACGGTCCCTACCCTCTTGTCGACTGTCGCCTCAATGTCTTCGTAGCCTGCCTTTGAGTAGATACCCATGTGGTCAATATAAAGCGGGGCAGACTGATCCAATACCTGCCTGCGTTTTTCCGTGCGGTTCCAGCTCCCAATAGCGACGTCCGCTTTGCCTGAGATCACTGACTGAATGGTCGCGGCAGGGTCCATCACTTGCGTTACAAATTCCAGGCAATTGTCAGTGGCGAACCGCTTCACGACCTCTGGATCAATGCCCGAAATTGTTCCGTCGGGAGAAGCAAATGTGAAGGGCGGGTAGTCGTAAGCGGCAACCGTCAATTTGCCGGGCTGAACGGTATCGACCTTCTCCTTGCAATCAGCTGCTTGCGCGACCTGGGCTAGAAAAAGTGGCAAGGCGGCGAAGATTACCCAATTCTTCTTCATTTTCATTTCTCCGTGATGAGGTCAAAGACCAGCACAACCAATTTGACCGAACAGTCAGTTTTATATACTGATCATTCCGGACTTAAAAATCAACCACTCAGCCGTTCACGGTTTTCCCTAATATTCTAGCCCAGACAGGAATCCAGATGAGCAACAAGATGCGTGGGTATCTTTTCGCCATCTCGGCAGTTTGCATGTTTGCTGCCCAGGACGGGATCACCAAACTGCTGGTAGACAAATACCCACCTGTTTTCATCACGATGATCAGGTTCTGGGCTTTCGCGGTCTTTGTCCTGGTGTTCTCGGCATGCTCAAAAGGTGGGATTCGCCGAGCGGTCAAAACCCATCATCCTTGGCTTCAGATTACGCGGGGAGCGCTGTTGGCCTTGGAAATCGTACTGGCGGTGATCGCGTACAAATATGCTGGCTTGGCGATGAGCCAAGCTGTCATTCAGTCCACCCCACTGTTTGTCACGATCCTTTCAGTTCCCCTCCTCGGAGAGACTGTTGGATGGCAACGGGCGGCAGCCGTGGTGGCCGGTTTGATAGGGGTGTTGATAATTATCAATCCCATAGAAGTTCAGTTCGGTATCGCGACTATGCTGCCCCTGGGCGTCGCCCTAACTTTTGCAATTTACAGCATCGCAACCAAGGCTGTCAGTCGCAGGGACACTGCCGTTACAAGCCTGTTTTACACAGGCATCGGTGGCGCGATCTTTATGTCTCTAATTGGCCCGATCTATTGGGTCGAAGTTGCACCAAGCGATTGGTACTTGATGGCTGTCTTGTGCGTGTTCGGAGCGCTCAGCCACTATCTCCTGATATTGGCATATAGCTATCTCCCAGCAGTTGAAGTCCAGCCGGTCACATACCTGCAACTTGTACTTAACGTGCTAATGGGCGCACTCGTTTTCAACGAGATTGTCACCGGCAACATGATTTTTGGTGCGCTGATCGTCGTGGCAGCTGGCCTGTTCACCGTATGGCGCGAAAGCCGCAAGGCGAGCATCGAAACCCAAGCCTCGGGCCGATAAGTCTCGCAGCCGGTGCACAGCTGATAAACGGGGCTTTGGCCAATGGCGCTTAGGTACGGATGCCAAACCGCGATAACTCCTCATTTGAGCAAGAGGGCACCTCAGTGGATGGTTGGCCGTTTCCGACCGATCCAACTGAGCCCCCGCCCACATCTCCATCACAGACGAAGATGTTTTTCGACGGAACTGCACATACTGCCTCGCTTGCCCTAAGCATCAGAAGCGATCCGGATCGATAAGTTAGGCAACCTGGAAATGCGCGGGCGATATCTTCCGGGGCGTTAAGCGAGTTCGTGCGTAGCGTGTCAGGATCACAAATGACGAGTCGGTCCGCGCCCTGTTCGAGCCTCACGTTTTTATCATCGAAATGCCGAGCTAGATCGGTCAATCGGCCAGTTGGACAGCCGTTTGAGGTTTGGAAGTCAATTTCGATGGTCGCAGGTCCAGACCAATACGCATATAGCCAGTAGGCTACGAACACTACCGGTAATCCGATCAGCGTCGCCCCAATGTTATTGAGAAGCCAACCTACAAATCTTGCCAGCATTTCCTAGCTCCCGCGTAAGGTCGCGACTAAGTAGACCAGCCTGACGCCTCCGACTGGCATTTCAATCCGCAACCAGCCGCTACTCTCCCCAACGGAGCACCGCAATCCACGCTGCCCTTCCGCATTGGAACCGCGCTTTCCCGCGACCGCTGCATTCAGGCATTCGTTGATAACGTCTGCGTTGGCGGCCAGAAGTTCTGGGACTTCCTTTGAAATGACGGCAACGTCAAGTGGCGTGCCCTGTCGCTCCAATGCTGCAACGAATTCGGTGAAACGGCTTTCAATTGCCGTCGTCATGGCCGCTACATCGTCCGAACGCTTAAACATCTCCAGTATAATCGACTGCTGTTGTACATCGCCCTCCAGGCTCTGAACGACGATGTCGCACCACTGACGTTCGACGATTTCCGTAGACCAGCAGGAAGTCGCGTTCTGCACCCAAGCTCCATAGCATTGACGCAACCGACCCTCCCCCTCCCGTTTCGGGATACTATAGGTTGCTAATTCAACCCTAACAATGAACGCCTTAAGGGAAATTGGGCCGCTCCCTACCGCCCCTGTGCGGAGATGTTGGAATTTCATAGCGTTTGGGTCTGGCTTACTTCCGCCTCATTGTATTCTGCCGGATTGCACCGCTGTGGAGGCAGGATGATCACGCGAATATCGTCACTTCCCTCTCGGACCGGGCCGATCACATCTGGTTCGGCGACCAGCATTTCCCAGATGATCCCGACCATGAGAGCCCGCAATAGAGAACATCCTAGGCCTTATCGACGGATGCGCCGCGAGAGGTGCAAATCCGCCATAGAAATTCGGCGAACCGTCTTGGTTTTCAGGTAGAACGCAGTATGTTGGCGCTCCGTTTAATATTGCCACAGAGGGGCGCATGCAGGTTCTCGTACGCGACAACAATGTCGACCAAGCGCTTCGAATTCTCAAAAAGAAGCTTCAGCGCGAAGGCGTTTTCCGTGAAATGCGTATGAGAGAAGCTTTCGAAAAGCCGTCCGTGAAGCGCGCTCGCGAGAGAGCCGAGGCTGTCAGCCGCCAGCGGAAAAACGCTAGGAAGCAGATGCAGCGTGAGGGGTTGTTGCCCAGCCCAAAGCGGAAGACAGAAAAATAGAAACCTACCCTGCGCCGATTCGCAATCCGGCGACTACTGAATTCCCTTAAGCCAATCCAACATCGAAAGACCGACAATAACCGAGCCGGATTTGTCGCGGGAACACTATGATAAGCGCGGCGGAGAAGCGCGCCGAATACACGCCACCTCTGTCTTCGCTCAGCTATTCCATTCCGAGAAAGTAGTAATGATCCCTGATTTTGATTCACGAGGGTTTCTTCCGCCTGGAGTCCACGGTTGCAGCGTAGAGGAGTTTGTAGGTCGGTTCACAATTGGGAAGGAGCGCGGTGATTTCCTTAATCCGCTGAAAAATATTATTAATTACGCTGCCAACCTTCGCGCCGACAGCATCTTGTTTGGCGGCTCATTCACCTCTGAAAAGAGCAATCCACACGACATCGACTGCGTAATCCTGTTTCGGAATGAACTTCAAATTCCCCCGGTTCGGGATCGACTTGAAGTTGGAAGCACCAAGGTTGACGTTTTTTTTGCCTCAAAAGACAACCCCAACATCGTCGCTAGCTTCCTAAAGCTCTTTAGTCACAACGGATTCGAGGAACGTGTTGGTGTCGTAGAGATCGTGTTGAACGACGAACGCGGTTCACATTGGGACGTTGACTGGTACCCCGATGATGACACCTATGAAATCGTGAAGCGCGTCTATCTCAATAGACGGTCGACCGAAATGTTGCCCAAGAACAAGGTGCTGATCACCGTGCACGGGATCATGACGCACGCTCAGTGGAATTCCGAGGTCACATTGATTGCCAGCACGAACGGTTGGGTCGTTGCTCCTTTTCAATACGGATTTATCAAGCCCACGGTGTTTGTAAGTCCTGGACAGCGCCAGGAGATTGTCGACAGGTTCCGAGACTTCCTCACTGACGTCCAGCGAATAACCGAATGTGACTCTGTTTCAGTGTTGGCCCATTCGCTAGGAACATACGTAACCATGAAATATATTTGCGGATGGGACGATCCTCCCATCCGCTTTGATACATTAATATTGACGGGAGCGGTTATCGCACGAGATTTCGACTTCACAACTTTGAACGGCAAAGTTGCGCACATCGTAAATGAAGTTGCTCCGAACGATGAGTGGGTCGAGTGGGCCAAGTGGGCAAGAGATGCGAAGGTGCGAACTGACCCGCTATTCGGAGATGCCGGAAAGCATGGGTTCGACTATGCAGGGGATCGGCTGACACAGCATCGATCAGAGATTTTCACGCACACCAACGTGATCAAGCGTGACGTCTTATCGGGAAGATGGATGCCTGCGCTTGAGGCAAACAAAGGCGCAGCGAATCGCGATGCCTTGGCGCAAATTTTCAGAAAGAGGTAGCGTGAGAAGGCCAGTATGCGCCCTCTCATCAGACAAGGCAGTTCATCCGCTCGGAAAGACTTCTTTCAATCAGAGAAAGCTGCTCAACGAGCATGAAATCTCCTAATCGGACAAGAGCCTGTCATTCGCGGCGTTCGAACCCCACTGATGCAACTGCAACCATCTGCGATCATAAGCCGCTCTCCGAGATGCTCGCAAGTGTGGCGACTGTTGCGCGGGCATCACCATGGCGATACGCCTTGGATCGAGCGCGTAGGTGGAAGTTTGCTTTTCGACAAGCATGATCATGCTGTTGAAAGGCGTCGGTTGAACATGGGCGTGCCAGAACCACTCGCTCACGTGCCCCATCAGATTGCCATGGCACATCTCAGCCGTTTCTCGGATGCGCTCGGCGACAGATTGTGATCCAGTTAGCGGCCAGTTCTGGCGGCAATGCCAGCTAACCAGCCAGCTAACCTGAGTTCACATCAAAGCCGTCGATTGCACAAATCCGACCCCTGAACCCTGATTCACATCTTTCAACGATCCGACCTATTCCTAATTAGCCCTCTTTCCATCGCCGAGCGATAGTTGTTCGAAGTCTTGGAAGGTCCTTGCGGCTCCGACAGGCAAGCGCAACACTCAACCTGCGGGAGAGGAGATTCGCTTTGTACCTGGCAGAAATGACGATTTCGAATTTTAGGCGGCTCCGGAAGAACCACGTCCACTTTCAACCAGGCCTGAACGTAATTGTTGGTCCAAACAACATCGGTAAGACCGCCATCGTCGATGCGCTTCGTGCTTTGTTGGCTGGCACAGACGACCCCTACCCCCGGTTTTCTGTAGAGGATATCCATCTTCCGAAGGGCGGAGAGCCAACTGGTGAAATCACAGTCTCCTACATCTTCCGAGACTTGTCGTTGGACGACGAAGCTGACTTTCTTCATGCCCTTCGCCTCGATGCCGACGGAAAAACTGAGGCGGTACTGAATGTAGCGTATGGCGAACCTGACAAGTCTGGCCGCCTACGCGCTCGTAGGTGGTGCGGTAGGTTTGAAGATGTCGCCGTCACCTCTCCGATGTTGGACAACCTGCGCAGCGTATATTTGCAACCCCTACGAGACGCCGAGCAGAGCCTTCGCCCTGGTCGCAACAGCCAACTCTCTCGTCTTCTGCACCTGCTTTCGGATAAGGCCGCGAGAGGAAAGATTGGCGAGCTTCTCAAGGACTTCGACAAGGAAATCAAGAAGGTTCAGCCTCTTAAAGACGCGCAAGAAGCCATTTTAGGGCGACACCAGACAATGCTGGGTGAGCAACTCGCCCAAGTTTTGAACGTTGAGCTGTCCGGAAATGATTTTACCAAGCTCGCGGCTAGGCTTTCGCTTCTGGTTGATGCTTTTGAATTGGACCGCAATGGTCTCGGCTACAACAACCTGATCTACATGGCGGTCGTTCTGAGCGAGCTGTCGAAAAATGCTGATGCCGCGTTCCGCAGTCTTATTGTGGAGGAGCCTGAAGCCCATCTCCATCCGCAGCTACAGGCGGTCTTGCTCCGGTACCTTTCGGCGATACAGGCCGCCGATGGGGAGAAGCCGGTACAGGTGTTTGTGACCAGCCACTCGCCAAATTTCGCCAGCATAGCCGACCTCAACGCTATCACCTGCCTTTACGAGGCGACTGACGATGTCGCAGCTTTCCATCTCGGCAAAGTCAAGTTCGGAAAGGGAAAGCGCGAAAAGCTTAAGCGGTACCTCGATGTGACGCGCGCGGAGCTATTCTTTGCACGACGATTGATCTTCGTCGAAGGCGCAGCCGAACTCATGATGGCAAGCGTCCTGGCCATGAAGATAGGCATTGATCTTCGAAACCACAGCGTCAGCCTGATCAGCGTAGAGGGCTTGAATTTTGACTCGTTTCTTCCGTTGTTCGGAGAAGACGGGATCAATATCCCGGTGTCACTCATCACCGACGCCGACCCTTATCTCCTTGATGACAATAACAACCACCTTGCTCACTATCCGGGACCGAAAGATAAAATCGTGGTGTCCGCAAACACGCGCGCCATGAAGGCCCACGAAGACTCGTTCGTGAAGGTATTCCACGGCCAGAAGACGTTTGAATACGACCTTGCGCTTGACGCCACGAACAGAGCGACAATGCTGACAGCTCTCGCAACCATCCATCCCGGCATTGCGAAGGACCTGAAGGTAGTCGTGGATAAGGAAACAGGTGATGCGGCTCAGGCCAAAGCACTGTTTCGCGGCATGTTCGAACGAGATCAGAACAACGTGCAAAAAGGGAAATTCGCCCAGGCTCTCGCGGCGGCAATTCAAGACGAGATGTTACCAATAACCATCCCCTCCTATATCCGCTCTGCCGTAGAGCACGCATGTCGGGCATGACACAGCTTTCTGAACAGCAGAAGGATATTGTTGGGCTGCCGCTCGGCCCATTCGCAGTCACGGCTTGCGCGGGGAGTGGAAAGACAAAGACCGCCGTACATAGACTGGCTGAAATGCGTTCGCGATTGCATGATCAGCGAGGGATGATTGCCTTGCTTTCATTCTCCAACGTGGCCGTCGACACATTTGAGCGCGAATACGGCGCGCTGATCGCCGGTCAGAACAGCATTGGCTCGATTGCTGGGGTGGAAATCGACACCTTAGACGGATTTTTCGTCAAGAATGTCATTCGACCTCACGGATACTTGGAAATGGGATGCTCCCGCACCCCGTTTCTTATCGAAGGAAGAGAACCGTTCCTCAAGAATTTCACGATGTGGGACAGCAAACGGGAAATCTCGATCCCGACTGCCGAATTATCGATCAGCCTCGACACAGGCGGCTTCGTGTTTTCGGCAGGGAAATGGAAAAAGGCCGCCGTTCCATCAGGGGCGGCCGCAGCAGCGGTTAACAAGCAGGGTGCGGTTGGTGCCTATACCCATGATTCTGGGAGACACTGGGCTTATAGAATTCTGAAAAACCACCCTTTCGTCCTCCGCGCCCTCGTCAAACGCTACCCCCATATTTTGGTAGACGAAGCGCAGGATATCGAAACATTGCATGAGGCCACATTGCGATTGATGGCCAAGGCAGGCATGCACCTGTCCCTGATAGGGGACGCCAACCAGGGTATCTATGAATTCTCCGGCGCGACCGGCGATTTCTTGGCAGGTTACAGCGGTGAAGCTGGCGTGACCGGGAAAACGCTTGAGCGGAATTATCGCTCGGTTCCGGACATCGTGACGGTCGCAAACAAACTGTCAGGACGAGAGGATGAACCCGACCGCGCGCCACCGGAAACATTCAGCGGTGCCTATTTCGTCGCTATCGATGAGCATGACCGTGAGACGACGTTCCGCACGTTTAGGGACATGCTTATCCTGGCGAAGATCAAATACAACGATGCCGTGGTGATATGCAGAGCCACAGGGCTTGTTGACGCTTGGTCGGGCGCAGATGAGCCCCAAGGACAGGGTCTGGTTAAGACGTTTGCAGCCGCTGCTATTGCCCGAGATAAGCTCGGTCGTTTCGATGATGCTTTCGGTCATGTGTGCATGGGTGCGGTCGGCCTGTTAGCGCCGGAGCATCAAGACCTATTGGCGAAGCTCAAACAGGGGATTAAGCCCGAGGTGAAGCAGTTGCGGCGACTTCTTTGGAAGTTCACCAAGGATGACGTCTTGGGCCTCCCCTCCGCCGCCCTCGTAGCAGACACCGAGTGGCACCAGGCGCTGGTCACAAGGGCAAAGGCGCTTGCAGCTCTAATCGAGAAGGACTTTGGTTTCCAGCAAGCTGACAAACTCGGCAACCGTCTGAAGAAAACTAAGCTGTACAGCGTGCCGCTTATACAGACGCCGGACGCCGAGGCCGTCAAAGCGCCACCGTTCAAGATTTGCACGGTTCACAAGGTTAAGGGGGAAAGCATCGCTGGCGTTCTCTACATCGCCCGGGAAGGTGACATTGAGGCCCTTCTACAGGGCCCTACAACCGAAACTGGCCGTATTGGCTATGTTGCAGTTACAAGAGCACAAAATCTGATTGTGCTTGGCGTGCCCCACGATCACCTAGCTGGGTTCCGGCCGAGACTTATCGCGACCGGGTTTTCCGAGCACATTCCCAGCAAAGCACGCGCAGGCGTATGAACGAGTATCACCTGAATTCAAGATATTCGTCGTTGCGCCGTATCGCCTTCCCGATCCCTGAAATCGCATGCGACTGATTGGATCAACCGCACTACACCGATTTGAACATGCTTTCCGCGCCATCGGAGCGGAGACGGGCCCAAAACTCCACTGCGTAACGGTCCGTCATCCCGGCAACGAAATCGCAGATAGTCCGGGCTTTCGTGCCTTCGTCAGTAGCATCCAAGAACCGTTCCCGCACATCATCGGGCATAAGAAGGTAGCCCTTTTCAGCATTCAGAGCTTTAAAGATGTCCGTCACCAATTCGGTGCCGCGATATTCACCGAGCTTTACCCTCGACGAATATATAATCGCATTGAACGTGTACTGTTTGAGAATTTCTACAGTCTTACGAACTTCCGGTCTCAACCAAACCTTTGACAGAGCCGGATGCTCCTCATTCAACTCGAATTCGACCCCATTAATGAATTCGTGAACCAGGCCAGACGATTTCTCCGTTCGGACGTATCCATCATTGCAGTATTGATTAGATGCTTGGGTCGCCTGCATAAAATACTGAACTGGCTCGATATCCTCGGCCTCATCACCTGGCGTCACGTCAGCGAAAACCTCGAAGAACGTCGCAAGGATATCGGCCTTGGTGACCGTCTCGGCCAACTGCTTTGAAACAGCTTTTACGACGGTCTCTAGCAGCTTATCACCCGACGCAAGGATTGCAGCTGGGGTCAAAAACCCCGCCTTTAGGCTGTCTTCCAGATCGTAAACCGAATAGGCAATGTCATCGGCTATATCCATGATCTGGCATTCAATTGTTTTGAATGGCTCCCCCGAAGGTAACTTTTTCCCCCTGAGCACCTTCTCCTTGATGTCCTCCACTAGAAGTTGCTCAGACTGATAGTAACCTTTTTTGAGCTTGCTGCCTTCTTCCCGTGTTTCCGGGATAACAGCATCATATTTCAGAATAGAGGCCAGCGTTCTGTAGCACAGATTCAAGCCAGCTCTATCGTCACCGCCAACCGGATCGGTGTATTTAACTTTCTTATCCAATCGGCTGAGGATGCGAAGTGTTTGAGCGTTTCCTTCGAAACCGCCGAACGCCAGCATCTGTTCGTCGAGCGCACGTTCACCGTTGTGTCCGAAGGGTGGGTGTCCAATATCGTGAACTAGGCCAGCGACAGCACATAGGCGGCCATCGATCTCGTTTCCACGTAGTTCGTCGCGGTAGACTATGTTCAGCCGGTCAGCGATCCCTTCCGCAATTTGGGCAACCTCCAGGGAATGCGTCAAGCGATTGCGAAAGAAGTCCGACTCATGGCCAGGGAAAACTTGCGTTTTCCCTTGCTGGCGACGGAAACTCGCACTGTGAATAATCCGGCCGTAGTCTCGCTTTATGTGCGTGCGCCACTCTTTGTGTTGCGCATCCAACTTCTTCGCCGGACGTTCGAAGTCCATTTCGTCATAAAGCTGAACGGTTTTCACTTCTTGTCGTTTTCCTTGGCTTGCTGCTCCTGTGCTCGCTTTGCCGCCTCTTTTTCAAGTCGCGCGCGACGAAGCACCATGGCCTCCTTGTAGGTGTCCATTTTCTTGTCGGCAATTTCCCGGACATCGATCACTGCTGCATAAGCCATGCTTACCTCCTATGCGCCAACCAAATCGGTTTTGCGGAATCATTATAAACGAATTCGTTTACGTTTCGTTCACGGTTCTCAGCTTTTTTTTCGGCGGCGTATGTGTAGAATCTATAAAGATGATTGAGCGAGAAATTGCCTATTGCAACCCTTCCGCTTGGTGTTTGTCGAACGTTCGTTAAGCTTTTTCGTGATCGCCTGTTCCCCTGAGACGCGTTGGGACGCCCGCTTTTCTGACAACATCAGCGATATGACTCGTTCGCCCGACGTTGCCGTTCAGATAGATGCCAGTATCCTGATTCAAGCTTGCAACAAGCTGTCGTAGGGCTTCCAGACCTTCCGCAACGTCGAAATCTATCCAATGGGTTGCTTCACCTGGAACCAAGGCAGCGCCCAATGACTGGCTCGCTCCGATATGGAGCTGCACCACCCACACATTGACGCCATCGTAGACCCATTCGAAGCGCACACTACCTAGAAGGTGGCGAAGTTCGGCATGCGTAGCTCCAACAGCATCCAAAACCTTGGCAGGAAGGGCTTGGGGTCTGACGGTGCCTTGCATGAAGCCCTCGCCGGTACCCTTGGCTCCTTCCACAATCAGCTCGCCGTCGGACGCTTCAATAGCCGCACCCGAATAGTTAGCCCGAACACCTCGTTGCGACAGGACTGATGCGATGGCGACGCCTTCCGGGTCTTCATTTTGCATCAGGCGGAATGGGTCCTGCCACCCACGGGCCGTCGTGTACTTTCCGGGGACTTGGACAAAGGGGGCTGTTCTGATCCACTGTTCCGCCGAACCCGTATCGCGGCCGAATGTGAACGGAGCAATGCGGCGGGAAATGACCGTGGTGCGCGGAACAGGCAATCCAGCCAGATGGCCTATCAGGAGCCCGTAAGCCTTATCGCCGATCAAGCGGCTGAAGTCGTTCGGCCACCGCACGTCGGCAGACCGGTCAAAATGATCGATCTGACCATATTCCCAAAAGATCGTATTGGTCTGACGCCACCCCCGGGCACGAGGATGCAAACTGAACTCGATCCGAGCGCTCTCGCTGGCTTCAAGACCTGGATCGAAACCATAGACAATCTTGAAAAGCTGAGTAGCCCAAGCTGTGGGCAGGCTCGCGAAGCCCGGCTGTTCCACGCCTCGTGGCGTCGCATCAGGCCGAAATTCGACAAGGCCGCCCATGGCAACGCCTGACACGCCGCCGTCAGAAACGTCAATCGTCTCATTCGCAATGGTGTAGGCCCCTTCCCCCGCAATCCGACGAATGGCGGCGGCTGCTTCATCGACCGTCCTTAGCGCATAAAGGAACTCCCGGCTCTGGGATTCCCTCTCGCTGAAGCTCCTAACGTTGATTGTTCTATCGGCACTTCTCTCGAATAGAGCTACCAGAGCTGCGGAGAGTGACGTGAACTTGGAATTTTCAGGCAGATTCGCCAGCCGAGCGTACTGCTGTGTAGGCTCTCCGGCCGAAGGGGCGAAGCTGACAAACTGAGCTACGTTGAAATGCTCGGCGAGACGATCCAGCTTATAATCTTTACGGAAGTCAGGCACTTGGTTGGGCTCAGTAATCCTGCTTTGGTACTCACTCACATGACCGTCCTTTGCTCAGCACTCAGCGCCGTCAGGGCAGCATTCGGCCTCATCTTACACCCATAAGCGACTTGGAAATACGAAGACAGGCCCCGAGAACGGCTTCCCCAAAAATATCAAGCGCTGAAAGTGCCGCTCGTGAGCGGTTCAACCCGTTGACTTGCTCCTAAGTGGAAGTAGCATCGTCGCGACAACCTGGAGGGAAATAATGTCAGGACCTGGCGGAGGCGGCGACTCTAATGATGACAAAAAGAATTGGAGACCTGTCTCGTCAATCCCCCCTTCGGATGGGATTGCTGGTGGGGGCGGGCCGGGTGGCGGCGTGGGTCCCGATCCCTGTATGTTCACGGAGCTGGCGGTCCTTGCGTCACCAAACGCACAAGCCATTGCCAATTTAAGCGTCGGATCGGTCCTCGCCGTCGTACTCCAAGAGAGTCCGTTGCGGGTGGTGGCCATGCATCAGGGAGCTATAGCTGGCTCAATAACCTCTGCGCGCCTTGCTGACATCATAGAATGCATCCGGCGTGGACAAGTGTATGAAGCCAGAGTGACGCAGATCACCGGTGGCCAAGTTCGGGTAGAGATTTATCCTGTATGAGCGAAATCCAAGTCGTCGGTGGTATTTATCGAGAAAAAGTGGCTTTTCCGTACTGGGACCAGTTGATGGGTTCAGCAGGCCGCGCAGCGACGGCACTGGTGGGCCACGTCGACACCATCCGGCTGCATAGCGCCGTAACAGCTCACGAAAAGATCACAGCGACCGCTACGTTTGCAGCCATGGGCATCGATTTGCATCTCCAGGAGCGGACGCAGGCCGTCGAGTTTGACTACATTCATACATTGGCGATCCCTACGATCTCACCCGGATCGGCCCCATCTCCAATCGATATGCCTCGTATAGCTGCCGAAATCATTATCAAGTTCGGCATGATGGAGAGTGCGCCGGCAGTCACCGGCAAATACGTCATCTTCGATCCGCAAGCCCCCCAGAATCCCCAGTCGTTCACCTCATCCGGATCGTCCGCTGATCACCTAGCCGTAGTCGCGAACCGAGGAGAAATTCTTCGAATGGCGAACGCGAGCACGGTTGACGATGCCGTCAGTATCATCGTCGCGCGCGAGAAAGCGGAGGTGGTTGTCGTAAAGGACGGGATAGATGGCGCAACAGTTTACACTGCAGGCCAGTCCCATCGCATCCCCGCTTTCAAAACCAGAAATGTGTTCAGCCTTGGATCGGGCGACGTGTTCGTGGCCGCCTTTGCCCTCGCTTGGGCCGTTAGAAAGAACTCGCCTACTGAGGCGGCTCTTTTCGCGAGTCGATCCGTTGCAAATTACGTCGAGACCCAGACCCTTCCGATTTTGCCTCCGGACGAACTTGAAGAGCGCGATGTTGCTAGAAAAGCTGGCGGTAAAATTTATCTCGCGGGACCATTTCGAGAAACAGGACAGCGGATGTTTGTCAACGACGCCCGCGCTCATTTGAAGTCCTTGGGCATGGACGTTTTCAGTCCCATTCACGACATCGGGCCTGGGGTCGCGGAGGTCGTCGTGAAGCAAGACCTGAGCGCTGTGGACCAGTGCGACGCTGTCTTCGCGATTTTGAATGGCAGCAGTCCGGGGACGGTCTTCGAAGTGGGCTACGCTCGCGCACTTGGAAAACCGGTGTTCTGCGTGACGCAAAACATGCGGGACGTCGATGTCAAACTTCCGAAAGGCTCGGGAGCTTATCTGCATGACGACTACGTTAGCGCTTTGTTCCAGATTGCGTGGCGCTGATGAGACGGGCTCTTCTTCTTTCCGGTGGCATGGACTCCACGTGCCTCGCGTATTGGCGAAAGCCCGATCTGGCGATCACTATTGACTACGGACACAAGGCGGCTGAGGGAGAGATCAGGGCAGCATCGGCTGTGTGCCAGGCGGTGGGAATCGAACAACGCATAATAAGAACCGATCTATCAGCATTGGGTAGCGGTGACCTCGCGGGAACACCAGCAGACCCAAACGCACCCGCCAGTGAGTGGTGGCCATACCGGAACCAAATGTTGGTCACATTGGCCGCTATGGAATGCATAAAGCACAAGATCGACGTCCTGGAGATCGGAGCGCTCCGGACCGACGGGTTCCACGTGGATGGACGGCGAGAGTTCGTCGAAGCTCTCAGTGCCCTGCTCTCGATGCAGGAAGGTGGACTGAAGCTAGCCGCACCAGCCGCTGACTACAGCGCAGACGAATTGGTTCGCGTTTCTGGTATCCCAATGGAAATCCTCGCCTGGTCTCACTCGTGCCATGTCAGCGACTACTCCTGCGGTCACTGCAGGGGTTGCCGAAAGCATTACGAGACGATGGAGGCTGTCGGGATTGAGCCATACTGATCCTGAGCCCACAGGGGACAAACCTCTCTCCAACCGTTTGGAATGGCTTGAGCCACGCGCCATCGATTTGGTCTTCAGGTCAGCTCCGCCCGACAAGCTCTTTGCGAATGTTGTCAGAGCCCGAAGATCGCATCGCCTCATGGCGACAGCGAGCCTTGAAGAGGTCGCTCGGGTCGTGCGCGAGACGCTAAAGGCGGACTTTGTAGGCCATGGAGAGAAGCAAGGCAGAAAGCTGAAAGCGGTTTTGTCGGCCGGGGCCTTACATCCTGTGAAGGCCGTGATCCTGCGCCGCGATCAAAGGCCCATCGTCTATGATGATGGCTCGGACCAGTTTCTCTCTGTTAAGGTTCGAAATGCCCCTGCTTATGCAGCTTTCTTGCAAACCTGCGACACAGTCCTGCCTGAAGCAGACGGTCACTGGGTGGCTCTCATCGCAGATTGCCGAAACGTGCGGCGTCTCTATTCAAACCACGAGTCCTTGGTATGGCGCGATGCCGGAGCGGTGATCCAGATGATGGCCCTCTTGGCGGAGGCTCAAGAACTGGTTTTTTGTCCCTTAGGCATTCTGGGTGGCGAGATTATCGAAGGACTCTTGCAGGAGAAATCGGACGTCATCCCGGTGGGAGTGATAGCGCTCGGCAACCAAGCTAGAGACTAAAAAGCCAGTTGGAGCTGGTGAGGCTGGGTCGTCCTGACATTCCGTGCCGTCGGACCAATGCGGCGCATGAAGTCCCACATGATGGCATCCAGAACGCTCGCCCGAACCTTGATCGCGTCGGCAAAGCGAAGAAACAGCGCTTCGAGTGAAAAATATTCCCTCGCGGGGTCAGACTCGGCCTCGAATACGTTCATCATGACGCAGGCACGATGCAAATGGACATCAATGATCGCCACGTCGTCGGAATCAAGGTGATTTCGAACGATCCATGATGCCGTTTTCGGTCCTATGCCGGGAAGTTCGATAAGCCGGTCACGCAAAACCCGAGGGGGATCGTTCGCCTGGATGCCCTTCGCCATTTGCAGGGAACGTGCCAGATAAGAGGCCTTCTGGGCAGCGAAACGATAGCGCCGTTGATTACCTTGCATAGCGAAGGGTTGCGAGAGCTGGACATGAATTTCGCGTTCGCTCGTATCCCCGAGCAGCATACCTTCCTGCTTCAGCCGTTCGAACGCCGCCATTCCTATCTCAGCCGGGATACCGTAACCGCCGAGCAGGCATACGGCGATCTCTTCCAGAAGGTTCGAGCCAAGCCTATGGTGGCTGTAGCGATTGCGCCGCATCTGGGCTTCGGACTGGTACTTCCAAAACGACGGGGTAAAGAGTTCGTCAGGACGTCCCCAGCTGACGCCGGGCATGACTTCGTCGATCTCTGCAGGAACGCAGAGTTCTTCAATGTCACCATCGATGTTGACCCATAACCGTTGCATGCTTCTCTCTTGGCGCGAGGTCGTAAAGCACTCACGCTCTGGCGCGTCCAGCTGAATCGCTGATCGTAGTCTGCTTTTCCAATATATCCTGGACAATCTTGCGCCAGTCTGCAGCATACCACCAGCGACGGCGATAGACCGCCGCCGTAGGCTCAGAAAAGGGCAAGGAACGACCTGCGCGCCGATTAAGCTAACAAATCTTGCCGCTCAAGCACCGGCGTCCATCCACGCGTCAGCCCTCTGCTGATGCAACCTTTCGCTATCCCAAGCTGCTCTCGGAGATGCCCGCAGTCAGCCAGTAAAGTAGCTATGGTCGCTCGGACATCACCGTCGTGATAGGCCAAGGCTGCATCGATGGGATCGAACTCGTCGGTGGAAGGTTCCTTTTGGGCAAGCATAATCATTCTCCTGAAAGAGCATGGAGGGCTGATGGTGTCAGGATCAGTTGATCACGCGCCGCCTACGGAAGGCGATGGCACGTCCATCCCGGCTCTCGCCTGGACGGTCAGATCATCAACCGATTCTTCTGAATGCACCACCGCCACGGATCAGCGTCAGAACGATCAGCGAGGATTTTAGCGTGTTTTCAAAGATTTCGAAGAAAAACGAATCGACTTCTCAGGTGGCCGAATCGGGAAATTGTGATGTTGCAGTTGGGCTGGGCGGTTTACTTGAGCCTCAAATATATTGAGCGTGGGGTGGTCGGAGTATCACGCTCGCAACGAGACTGCCCGCCTTCAAAAAAGCGGAGGCCGGTCTTCGAAATGAAGTTGGCAAAGCGGAAGGTATCGTCTCATCGGCACGCACTAAAAATTTCCAGCGAACGAAACGGCCGTGTTCGGGAATTTTTCGGGAATCTACGCTCTGCCAAAGGGATTTTGTCGGATCACGGCTCCCGCAGGAACGCAGGAGCCGTTTCGCTTTTTTTTAGTTATTTCGCAGCATTAACAAAGTGTTAGATGGCGACCCCTGCAGGATTCGAACCTGCGACAACCTGCTTAGAAGGCAGGTGCTCTATCCAACTGAGCTAAGGGGCCGTCCCGGGCTGCGCCCGTCGAATGCTGCTGAAGGACTTTAGTGCGTCCAGGGCTGCATCCGGTTGAAACGGAAGTTGTCCGGATAGGACACGCTCTTGCGGGTCGCTTCCTTCGGCGCGATGACGCGGTATTCGATGCCGTTGCGCTCGGCGTATGCAATCGCCTGCTCGGCGTTTTCGAAGGTCAGCCGCAGCTGCTGCTTCATGTCGCCGGAGCTGGTGTAGCCCATGATCGGGTCGATCGTGCGCGGCTTTTCCTGATCGAACTCCAGCACCCACAGATTCGTCTTGGCCTTGCCAGACTGCATGGCGGTCTTTGCTGGACGATAGATCTTTGCGGACATGGTTTCGAACGGCTCCATACTTTCGCTGGCAACATTCACGGGCGCCAGCATTCCGTCTTCCCATAACGCAGAATGATTTAAAACGGAATGACTTTTGGCTGGATAAATTTGGCTTTCAGTAGGAGATGAGCGAACTTTTGGGTTTGTCCCAGTCGAAGATGAGGCATTGGGAAACTTTGCTGTTGCAGCCCTGCTGCGAAGCGTGTATCTCCGGCGCCGTTGGCACGGAGTGTAGCGCAGTCTGGTAGCGCATCTGGTTTGGGACCAGAGGGTCGGGAGTTCGAATCTCTCCACTCCGACCATTCATTGAGACGGAAACGTCATTCTCCCTTTTCTTCAATCTGTTCGTGATCTGCAGGCTAACATCGCCGTAGATCACTCGATTGCACTGACAAACGATCGAATCGTCCCGAATTGGGACAAGAATGCCTATTTGTCATACGAATTTAGGAATCGCTAAATCCATTGTGGATAGAGCGAACCGGCGCACTTTCGTGCCCTGCCCGCCTCCCAAGCCCGCCCGAGCGATCCAATGACTGCCCAACTCGACCTCGCTACCGTTCTGTTGCTTCACAAGTCGTCGTTTCTGATCGGTGCCTTCTGCTTCCTCTATGCGCGCTGGCAATCGCCGCGGGACGAAGGGCTTGGTATCCTGGCGAGCGGCTTCCTCTTCCTGGCTCTCGCCTCGACGCTCGCGGGCTATGGCGAGCAAAAGCTGCTGCCGCCCACTCTGTGGAGGCTTTCCAGCTTCACGCTCGGGGTTGGCGGATACACCCTGTTCTGGATCGGCGTGCGGCGCCTCAGCGCCGGCCGGCGCCGACTGGCGGACTGGCTGGCGCTTCTTGTGCCGCTTGCCGGCGCGCTCGTCGGTCTCGCCACGCATTTCCACATGGTCAACGTCGTCAGGGCCAGCGTCTTCAACGCCGCCGCCTTTCTTTTCCTCGCGGCTTCGGCTGTCGCCGTCATCGCCGATCGCTCGAACGAGCCGCTGCCGGCGCGCGCCATGCTGGCGGCCGCCATGGCCGTCGGGGCCAGCCTTTGCCTTGCGGTGGTCATTGGCCTCCTCAAGCCCGGCATCGTGCCAATCACCACGACCTACGCCTTCTTTCTCTCGATCATCTGCCACTTCGCCATCGCGCTCTTCGCCCTCGTGCTCGTCAAGGAGCGGGCGGAAGCGGAGCTGCGCCGGTCTGCCGATACCGACGCGCTGACCGGCGTCGGCAACCGGCGCTGGTTTCTGGCGCAACTGCCTCAGGCGAGCTGGCAGGGCGATTGCCTCCTCGTCATGGACCTGGACCATTTCAAGCGTATCAACGACCGCTACGGTCATCACACGGGTGATCAGGTGCTCATTGCCTTCGCCGATCTGGTCAGGAATAACCTGCGCAGGGGCGACAGCTTCGCGCGTCTCGGAGGCGAGGAATTCGGGCTCTATCTCCCGCGGACAAGCGAGACACAGGCGTTTGCAATCGCCGAGAGGCTGCGCCGCGCCGTGGAAGAACTGCGGGCCGTGAGCAACGGGCAAAGCGTAGCGGTCAGCATCAGCATCGGGCTTGCCACTGCCAGCGGCGCGGAGCGTTCCTGGGAAGAATTGTTCAATAGGGCAGATGCCGCGCTCTACGCGGCCAAACGAGGCGGGCGTAACCGTGTCGCGTCCGATGCGGAGCTTGCCGATTCGAAGCCGCTTGCGGCGAGCCTTCATCGCGCCGGCTAATCAGGCGATGCTTCGCGGCAGACCACCTTCAAAAAAGAGAAGCGGATCCAAGCATTTCCGATCCGCTTCAGATTGGAGGTGTAAGGCGTATTTTACCGCAATGCGCCGAATTCGCTTGTGGCCAAATTTCGCCTAGGGCGCCATCGCACGCCACCTTGGCGCGAGTCTGTGGCATAGTTGCACTTTTCGCCATGCGCGCAAGCGTGTAGGACGCACGGGCAGCCACGACTGCGCTGTCTCTCCTGGAGTTTCGCTTTGCCTTTGTAAAATCCGGTCTCGCTAGTTTCACCCCGTACGCCCGATAGCGCTCCAGCTGTCGGATTGAGTTTTCACGCGTTCGTTGAGGTGGCGGTTCGAGACCGGAATGGCATTGCCGATCTCAAGCCCGACGTAACTTCGTCAGGCAGAACCATCACGTCCAACAGCTGCCAGACCGCGTCCCCGAAACGGGTACTCAAACCGTCGTCTCGATGGACTTCCAATTGGAAGAACCAGACGACATGTCTCATACATTGACGGTCCAGTGGACCATCGAACCCCAATCCGCTCCCCGCCCCTGGCTTGCCTGCAGCCGCTGCGGCGGCCACCGCCCCTTCGTATGCAGCGGCAAGACGCGGCTGAACGCCAACGGGCGGCGGCTCGACGCCTGGCTGATCTATCGCTGCGCCGTCTGCGAAGACACCTGGAACCGCCCGATCTTCGAGCGGCGGAATGTCGCCAGCGTCGCCCCGGATGCGCTCGCAGCGCTTCAAAGCAACGATCCCGCGTGGGTCCGCCAAGTGGCGTTCGACATCGAAGGTCTTCGTCAATGCACGGACCGGATCGAGGATTTGGCCGATTCTAACGTGGAACGGCACGTACTGGGTGGGAGTGCAGATTGCGCACGGCTTGAGATTGTCCTTGTCGCGCGCCAGGCAAGCAACCTGCGCGTCGACCGCCTGCTATCGACGGAACTCGCGCTTTCACGCGCCAGGCTGAGCAAACTAGAAACCAAAGGGCGACTCACGCTTCTGCCCGGTTCGCGAAAGGCCCTGCAACGCCCGATCAGAGACGGCAGCCGCATCGTCCTCGATCTCACGGCGGAAGATGACCGGGCCGAGATTGCCCGTCGTGCCCGCGGGGCCCGTAGTTGAAAGCACAGCGGAGCGTCCGGCAACACGCCGGCGCTCCGCGATGCCAATGGTTGCTGGTCAGAACTTTACGCCGACACCAATGGTGAGCTGGTGCTGGTCGACATCGACATTGACGCCGCCGAAGTCCTTGTCGCCATAGTCGTTGTAGCGGTACTCGGCGCGGCCGAAGATGCTGTCGGTGAACGAATAGTCGACACCAGCACCGATCGTCCAACCGTTGAAGGTTTCCTTTTCCTTCGATGCGCCGGGCACATCGACGAAGCCGCGGGTCACCGCCCAGCCGCCGGCGCCATAGAGCAGCGCCTTGTCATTCAACAGGTAGCCGACGCGGCCGCGTATTGCCCCGGAAACGTCGGTACCAACTTCGGTCGAGGTTCCCCCGACATCAAACGTCTTGTCGTTCCAATTGTAGTTGACGTCACCCTCGATGCCGTAAACCCAGTCGCCCTGCTGAAAGTTGAAACCGGCAAAGGCGCCGAGCAATCCGCCATTGAAGTCTTCTGAACCGCTGCCGCCAGGCGCGCTGAAATCACCATTGAGCCATCCGCCGCCGCCCTGGAGGCCGACATATCCGCCGGTCCAAACGAATCCCGGCGATGGCTGCGCGACCGGTGCCGGCGGCTGGCTCAGATCGGCTGCCAAGTCCGCTGCCATTGCCGTTTGCGCAACGGCACAGGCCGCTATGATTGCAACAAGCACACTCCGGATCATCTCGGATGCCTCCTGTTGTCGCCAGAAGAATAAATATTAGCAACTCGTTAACGCGCAGTCTGCCCGAAAGGCTTCATGATCTCAACCATGAAACCCGTGGGGTTCAGACACATAATTTAGGAAATGATCGGGGAAGGACAAGGCGGACCGCGAAGTGGCCCCGGCATCTACGGCTTCGAAGACGGCAGGCGGGCACCTTCCAGTCGGTCTCCGGGCCGAATGTTCAGCCGCTTGACCGCGCCGGCATTGAGCTCAAGCACGAAAGCCACCGGTTCTTTCGAATCAATGATCGCTTCGGAAAAAGGCACCGCGCCTTCATGGATCGTGCGCACAACGCCCTTGTTGTCGATGAACAGCATATCGAGCGACAAATGGGTGTTCTTCATCCACATCATCACGCGGCGTGTCTCGCCAAAATCGAACAGCATGCCGTGATCCGGCGCCATGGAGGTACGAAACATCAGGCCCTGCTCACGCTGGGCTGAATCGAGGGCGAGTTCCACCGTCAGTTCGTGCACAGCCTTGTCCGCGGTGACCAGGCGCATCTTGTCCGTTGTGAACTGAACGTCGGCGAAAGACGATACCGTCAGGGCAAGCAACAAAAAAAGCGCCAGGAAGGCGCTTTTTCCGACAAAGCTTCGAACGGCGACCATCAGTGCGCCCGACTCGTCGGCGACGGGCCATCCGGATGTATCTCGGCGGCCATCAGGCCCTTTTCGCCATCGCCGAACCGGACGAGCACCACCTGGCCCGGCCGCAGTTCCGTCAGGCCGAAACGCCTGAGCGTTTCCATATGGACAAAGATATCTTCCGTTCCCTCGCCGCGGGTCAGAAAGCCGAAGCCCTTTGTGCGGTTGAACCACTTGACGAGAACGCGCTCGAGGCCGCTGGTCGGCGTCACCTGCACGTGCGTGCGAACCGGCGGCAACTGCGACGGATGCACCGCCGTGGACTGGTCCATCGAGAGGATACGGAACGCCTGGTAACCGCGGTCCCGCTTCTGGATGAGAGCAACGACCCGCGCACCCTCAAGAACCGTCTGGTAGCCGTCGCGGCGCAGGCAGGTCACGTGCACCAGCACATCCTGCATGCCGTTGTCCGGAACGATGAAGCCGAAGCCCTTGGCGACGTCGAACCACTTGATCACGCCGGTGATTTCGATGAGGTCGAGAGCGTCGCTGCCAAAGTCGTCACCATGCATGACGTCTTTTGAAGATGTCCTATCCGCCATTCTCTCCCAGCCCCTCGTTTACGCGCGACTACCGATACGGTTAACTGATTCTTATTGACCAGAATAACATCGTCCCGCCGCGGATACGCAAGACCCTCGGCATATTTTGGCCGAGAACTAATATGGGGACGCAGCCTTGCCTCTGGCTTGCTGACGGACCAGTATACGCCATCTTCTGCAAAACAGGGACATTGCAATGCGCTATCTGCACACGATGGTTCGCGTCAAGAATCTGGACGAGGCCTTGAACTTCTACGGCAAGATCTTTGGCCTAACGGAAATCCGCCGCTACGAAAACGAAAAGGGCCGGTTCACGCTGGTATTTCTGGCCGCTCCCGGCGACATCGATCGCGCCCGCGGCGAACTCTCTCCCTGCCTCGAGCTCACCTACAACTGGGATACGGAAGATTATACGGGCGGACGGAATTTCGGCCACCTCGCCTACGAAGTCGACGATATCTACGGCTTCTGCCAGCACCTGATGGAAAACGGCGTAACCATCAACCGGCCGCCGCGCGACGGCCACATGGCGTTCGTGCGCTCTCCCGACGGCATTTCGATCGAGATCCTGCAGAAAGGCGAAAACCGGCCGCCGCAGGAACCTTGGGCGTCGATGGCCAATACGGGCGCCTGGTAAGCTCCGCACAATTCTCGCGAACGAAGATGGCCCCGTGCTGTCGGTGAAATCCGGTGGGCATGGCCGAGCCGTCGATCAGCAGCAGCTTTGAATGATCCAGGGCCCGGTCTATCCGGGCCTTTGCGTGTTGGAAACATGCGGGCCCAAGGTTAGCGCCGGTTTACAAATCGCGTATCGTTGAGTATTTTTTCGCGCGAAACGTTGATGCCGGGTCCTATCCGCGATGTCTCGTGGCGGCGACCCCCTTTTGTACTTGGCCTGATCTTTTCCCGTGGCGCTCATTCCGATCGCCGCGAGAAGCATGAGTTTGTTTGTTCTGAGCGATGTTTCGGAGCTGAGACTTAATGCATGACAAGGCGAGGCTCGCCGGTCATGCACGGAGAGCGGGGATAGGACGTTGCAACATCCGGACACTAAGGGCGCGGTGCTCGTCACCATTGCGCGGGCGGCAGCGTTATCCGTTTCACTGCTGGCCTTGAGCGGCTGCATGTCGGCGGTCGGGGAAAACGATGCCGCGACCGCGCTGAAGGCCGAAGGGCAGGCAGCCCCTGCGCAAACCGCCGAATCGGAGACCACAACCCAGGACGGACAGGTGGTCGCGCTCGGCAGCAATCCGCAGGCGCAACAGGCAGCCGGCAATGCCACAGTTCCCCAGGATGCCGGACAGCCGCAATCGCTGACGATGCAGGGCACCGGCCTGCGCGCCGCCTCCTCCAGCATCTATGGCCAGGCACCTGCCGCGCAGGCCGCGACGACCGGCCAGCCGCAGACGACGGGAACTGTTCCGCTACCCGCCGGCCAGCCCGGCATGAACGCAACCAACAACAGTCTTTTCAGCGGCACCCAGCGACAGCCGCTGCCGGTCATAGCGCCGCAACAGGGGGCCGCCAACACGGCCACCGACGTCGTGACGGACGCCGCTGTCGCCGCCTATGCTCCCTCTCCCGCGCAGGACGCCACCCTTCCTGTTGCCGTTCCGGTGCCGCTGAGCGCAGAGGCTGCCGCCAGCGGCCAAACCTCTTCGACGCCACAGGCGGTGGCCAATGCCGAGGCGGAACCGGTAGCGACCGAGGTCGCAGCTGTGCAGCAGGCAGCACCAGAAGCCACGCCGGCAGACGATAACAAGGACACGTCCAAAACCTGGACGCTCGCGGCCCTTTTTGCCGGCAAGCGCAAGGAGAAGCCGCAGCAGGCAGCGCTTCGCTCGGCCCCGCCGGCGGAAAAGAAGACGATTACCACCAGCAATGCGAGCCAGCCGCAAACGGCCTCCCTCGCCTACACGCTTCCGGGCGTCAAACTGAACTCGCTCTACAACTACGAGCATGAAGAGCACCTTGGCGATGACGACGACGGCGCACCGGTTCAGGTCGCCTCGCTCTCGGGGCTCGCTCGACTGGCACCGAGCGGGCTGATTCTGCAGACCGAAAAGGTCGATGCCGGCTGTTTCAAGCCCGAGCTCATGCAGATGCTGAAGAAGGTGGAGACGCACTACGGCAAGCAGGTCATGGTGACCTCGGGCCTTAGGCCGATCAAGGTCAACCGCGCCAAGCAGTCGCTGCATACCCGCTGCGAGGCAGCTGACATTCAGGTTCAGGGCGTCAGCAAGTGGGATCTCGCCGAATTCCTGCGTAGCGTTCCCGGCCGCGGCGGCGTTGGTACCTATTGCCACACGGAGTCGGTCCATATCGATATCGGCGCACAGCGGGACTGGAACTGGCGCTGCCGGCGCGCCAAGGGCTGAAGGCAAGCATTTGTTTCCATGGAGGATTCGACGAGAAGCCTCCATTGCTTGCGGCCTGTGGAATTTTTACAGAAATATGAAAATTGCCGCTTGCGGTTCTGAAATCCTCTGGCTATAAGGCGCCCACACAGCGAGTGCGCCCTTCGTCTATCGGTTAGGACACCAGATTTTCATTCTGGGAAGAGGGGTTCGACTCCCCTAGGGCGTGCCACTGTGTTGATCTCATT
>JAESGS010000219.1_pt1 | contig 75106 bp, 64 predicted proteins | sample 9269761 | NCBI WGS metagenome assembly JAESGS01 (sample SAMN15741799, study PRJNA653493) | algae metagenome | isolation source: Cyanosarcina radialis HA8281-LM2 and co-occurring heterotrophs from damp... | place: USA: Makauwahi cave, Hawaii | collected 2011-01-06 | reverse complement strand
GCCTGGCTGCACAGCTTCCGGGCCGTCATCACCCGGTTCGAGCGGAGCATGGCCCACTACGACGGCCTCCTCGAACTCGCCATGGCCTTCATCACACTCAATAAGCTGTTATGAAACAGCCTCTAGCGTCGAGGTTGAAAAGAGCCAGTTACTTACGGTTCACCGGATCCATCCAACGAGTTATTTGCGCAACGCCGTCCTCGTTTTGCCACACCCGCACGGCTTCTTCTTCTCGATGGCTTTGGCCGACTGCACGGTGATAATCGGCTTCCCGGCCGCACCCGCCGCAATCTTCATCAAGGCGATGCGCTTCTTGTGGTCGGTCACACCGGCGAAGTGAAGGAACTGGCCTCGATGCCACGCCTTCATGTCCTTGTCCCGATACCACTGCCAGTGCAGGTCCGAACCCATCGGCCAAATCTTATGGTCGTTCAGGCACAGCATGATGCTGATGTGGTTCTGCTCGGCACAGTGCCGCCCCATGAACGGCTTCTGCATCGGCTTGAAAGAATCCCGGTGTTCCCGTGACGCCACCCACAGGCCGCTGTTGAGCATCCACGGCGGGACGGTCGGCATCGGGTAGCCCTGGGACTTCACCAGTTCCTCGATCTCGGCGTAGTACCACGCAAAGCCCTGGTGCATGTACGGCAGGTCGTCGTGCTTGCCGACGTGATCGGCCGGGACAAGCTGGAACAGGTTCGGGGCGGAATCCCGGACGATTACGTCGGCGTCGATGTAGACGATCCGCTCGTAGTAATCGAAGAACTGCTCCACCCGGAACTTGTCGAACAGTGGGAAGATGGGGATTGTGGCCGTGTCGGACACGATCTCGTGGTAGTCGGCGTCACACCGGGCGGCGTATCGACGGATCGACTTCCGGCTGAGGTGCAGCATCTCCTTGCCACGAACGCCGATGCCGAGCGTCACGACGGCCACGGCCTTCGTCGGCGTGATCGGGGGTAGCGGCGGCAACGGCACGGGGTCGATCATGTCATTGATCGACCAGAACGGCGTGGCCGTGCCTGGGTCAGGTCTAACTTGTTGTTCGCAAACTCGGTCATTCGTGAATCGCCCAATGTAACGTGCCCATGCCCATGTCGCACGGCAGCATGAAGAACCCCGTGCGGGTGGCGGCGTAGAACTCCGGCTCACAGGTCGGCTCTATATCACCGCTGTCTCCAACCGTCAGGTGTTCCAGGGTTTCGATGCCCCAAGTGATGTCGGCGTCCAGGTCTTCGGGGATGCCCGGTGCGGACCCGTTGCAGTACACTTCGATGTGGAACAGTTCGCCGCACAACGTCCCGTCCCATATCCATCGGTCGGGTGCTTCAAACGTCATCGCCCCGCCACTTCCCGACGGGTCGCAGGTGCAGCCCAGCCCTTCCAGGCCGAGAACGGTAAAGGTCAGGTCCGCAGGAACGCCGTCGGCACACCCGCAGTTGAACGTGACATCGCCGCCACAGCACAGTTCGGCGAACTCGGCCGGGCACTCGGTAAATGGAATCCCGTTGTTCGTGCCCTGTTCCAAGAAGACGCAACCCGTGCCGTCCCACTCGGCTTCCCACTTACAGAGTTCCTGGTTCCCGTCATAAAGCTGAACGGCCCAGAACCCGTCGCACTCGTCGCTTCCAGGTTTCTGTAGGTACAGCGTGTTCCCGTCCGGCCCCGGTGCGATGTATGTCGAGCCGGTCAACTCGAAGGCGTAGGTGAACCCGTTGATGGTCACGTTGAAGTTGCACTCGTCGCAGGGCGGCGGCGGCGGGTCGTCAATGCACGGGTAACAGCATGGAAGGCTGATCGTGCTGCTGCTGTAACTGTCCTGCTCAAGCGAACAGCCGTTGAACGAGAAGGCTGTGGTGACGATGCCGAGCTTCGGCGACGGGCAGCCCGACGCCAGATACACGGACGTGACGGCCGAGAACGTCCCGGAGATGTTCACGTTCAGCTTCCCGTCTTCGCCGATCTCCAGGCAATCCCCGATGTCCAGGTAGAAGTTGCAATCTTCTTCGTTCCAGTTGATGCCCTCACCGGCCGCACTCTCGCCGTCGAGGACGATGGTTCCCGGATCGCAGCCCGACGGGTCATCCTCTTCTTCCACGATGCGCAGACCGCAACAGGCTTCCACCCCTGAACTGGCCGACACGACCCACACACTTTCGCCGTCGGCCGTGTCGCCGGAACGCTGGCCCATGTAGCGACGGCCCACGACCAGGGTGTCATCGTCGTTGGCCGGTAGTGCCTTCACTGAGGCGAAGGTTTCCCACGATTGGGCCACGGCGTCGTAGTAGCTGACGCTGCCCTCGTACTCACCTTCTTCCGCCACGGTGATCTCGACCCACCCTTCCTGTCGGTTGCTGCCGCCCGACGCACCGCTACCGGCAACGGCCGACGTGTTCAGCAGTTGTTTCAGCCGGTCGGCCGTGCCCTGGGATAGAACGTAGCTGGTCATGGGGCGAGGATGCTGGCGAACGGCCGCTGCTTGCTGTCCTTGAACAAGAGGTAAACGAGCGGGTCGCCGAGGGCGAGCTTCCGGCCCGCACCGTCGAGCGGAACGGGATCGGAGACGAAGTTACCCTGGCTGTCCTTGATCTTCTCCGTGGGCTTCACGGTCGAGACGTACTCGTAAGTCCCGCAGTCGAGGACACGAACGTCCCAATCGGGGTCGCCGATCAAGAGCGTCAGGTCGATCTGGTAGTAGTAAAGGTTCTGCTCCCAGACCGACTGTATCTCGTACCCGGTACACTTGAGCGTGTTCGGGGCGAACCCCAGGAACGTGTCGTTGTTCACGGCCCCGGTGTAGTCGGCCTTCCGGTTCCAGGGGGCGTAGGCCAGCCATGTCGTGATCGTGACGCCGGGGATGTACCGCTTCCGCATAACGGGCGGGCTGAACGCCTGCCCGTTCGACGCCCGGACCTTCTTCGACGGCGTGCTGTAGTCGGTGGTGAGGGCTTCTTCGACTTCCACCGTGACGGACTTCACCATCAGCGGCCGGAGCGTCGGGTCTTGCGAGGCGGATGGCGTCGGGGTGGTCCCGGCGTTCAGGTCGGTGCTGCCGACGCCGAAGTCGAACGGCTTGCTGTCGTAGACGGCGGTGAACTTCCAGACGTTCTTCTCGCCTGCGACGGGTTCGGACGACTGGCTCTTGCACCGTGCCCACAGGTCAACTTCGCTGCCGCCGCAGTCGTACTGCGAGTACAGCCCCAGGTCGTACTTGAGGCCGACGGCAAGGGCCACGGCCCGTGGGCCGTCGTCGTCGTTGCCGTCCGATTCGACCAGGAATTCCCGCTTGTACGTCCGGTATCCCTGCTCGTCGATGTTGCCCGTCCGGGGTAGCTCGTAGATGTCATCGGGGTCTATCGCCATGAGCTATATAGCCCTGTCACTCCTGAATAAAGTGGTTGTCGGCAGGGCCGATATCACGTTCGGGCAATAAGTAGAACTTTGCCGAAAGACGGATCGGTCGAAAAGCCGAAGTGCAGGATTGCGTTCTCCGGCCTCTCAGGTGATCTCGCCATGACAATAAAAATGCTACCAATTGGAGCGTTCGCACTGATTGTGTTGATGGCAAGTTCAGGGACGGGCATCGCACGGATTCTTGCGAATTGGCCTTACGACAAGCTTATGAAGGAAGCGGACTTGGTGGTCATTGCCGTGCCGTCAAAGACAGAGGATGCCGATGACAAACCACCTGAGCATGTTTGGAACTATGAGTTTGTTGGGCAAAACACGACATTTGAGATCAAATCGGCATTGAAAGGTAAGGTCGATGGCAAAAGCATCAAAGTTCTACATTTCCGATTTGGCGATCTTAAGAAAGGGCTTGACCCGAACGATTTCTTCAGTCATGTGATTATGGACGGACCATGCTTTGTTGCCTTTGATTTAGCTAAACCAGCTTCGGAACACCTGCTGTACCTAAAGCTGATGAAAGACGGCCGATACGAGCCTGTTTCTGGCCGTGTCGATCCCGAGTTGTCTGTCCGTCAGCTAACGAAGCCTTTGAGCGAGAGCAATGAAAAGAAGCCGAAATAACCGCTCACAGCACGTTAAATCCCACGAACCGATTGATGCCCTCGGCGATCTGGCCGAGTAGCTGGTTCCCTTGCTGGCGAAGCTGGTTGCCCTTCTTGAGCAGGTCTTCCTGTTTCTGGGATTCCATCTCGAAGTTCGCAGCGATGCGGGCGGCGTCTTGGCTGCCCTTCAATGCCGCCGCAATCGGCTTGTAGTCGGTGGCCGTGTTCTGCCCGATCTGGCCGGGGTTGTTCAGCTTGTTGATCCGGTCCTGAAGCTTCTGGTTGTTCATCAGCCCGGCGTTGAACGCCTCGAAGAACTTGTCCACGGCCTGCTGGTTCTGGGCGAACGGCTTGTTCCACAAGTCGTTCCAGCCCTTGTCACGGACTTCCCGCCCGCCCTGCACCAACGCCGGGTCGTCGATGGCCCGGCCGATGATGACGGCCCCCTGGCCGACGAAGGCGTCGGCCAGATTGGATGCCTTCGTCCACAAGTCCATGAGCGTAGCCGTGGCCTTCGCCACGGCCTTGATGATCGTGAGCGTGACGTTCCCGAACCGGGTAAAATTGTTGCCGGACGTGCCGAGGGCCGCACTGATCCCGTTGCCGAGTTGTTCGATGAAGGGTGCGAGGGCAATCACGGCCTCGTCGAACACCCGGCCGATCTTGGCCTGCGCCTCGTTGAACGCCTCGGTTGCGAGTTGTGCCCGTGCCACCTGTTCCGTGCTGACCTTGTACTGGTCGGCCATCGCCTTCAGTTCGGCCGTGGACTTCCCGAGCAGGCCGACCAAGTTCTTCCCCGTGTCTTCGCCGAACGCCTTCAGGAGTGCATCGACCTGCTCGGCCGGGTTCTTGATGTTCTCGATGGCCCGGAACAACTCGAAGAACTGTTCCTCCGGGTTCAACTTCGTGAAGTCCGCCGCACTGATCTTCAGCTTTGAGAACAAACTGGTTGCGACTTCCGACGTTCCACTCAACGCTTCACGGCCACGGCCGGAAAGTGTAATCAAGCCTTCGAGGAAGTCCTTCGTGTCGCTACCGGCAGCCTTCGCCGCCCCCGCAATGCCGGTGAACTGTTCGGGCGTCAGGCCGAGCGACGTGGCGATGCTGCCTTGCTTCGCAAGGTCGCCGATCCGCTCGAACGGGCTGGTGAGGGTGTCGGTGAGCCGGGACGTGATCGAGGACGCCACGCCCATCACCCCGCCCGTCAGGACGGACTTGAAGCCACCGGACAAGCCCTTAAACGTCTCGCCGACCTTGCTGCGGACCGACGACGCCCATGTCGTGACTTCCGACTTCGCCTTGCCCAGCCCTTGCGACAGCGGGCCGGAGTTCGTGGACAGGATGAGGGACGCAGTGCCGAGGGATGTAGCCATGCGTTATCTACGCTTGTCGTTGATGGCTTTCGCCCACTCCCGCAGTGCGTCCTGGGATTGCTTGGCGTCCAGGCGGTCCGGCGTCTCCCACTTCGGAACGAACTTCGATACGGACGGCGGGTTCTTGCACTGAGTAGCGGCCATGACGTGCGCAAGGATCGCCGTCCTTACGTCGTCGGCCACGAACGTGAACGGTTCCAGGTCGTGATACGCCTCGTACCATCCAAGCTGGTCGGCGGTGAGCGTGTCGGCCAAAGTGAAAACGCATTTTCCCTGCTCACGGGCCAGCCGGAACAGGGTCAGAAGGGCGGGGTTGGCCTTAATCAGTTTTTTTTAGCGGCGGTCTGGCCGACGGCGTTCGCCGTGACGCACAACTCCAACAGCTTCCCGGCCGTCACCGGGTCCACGCCCTCGGCGTCTTCCACCGTGGGGAACATCGGCTGCCCCTGCGTGTCGAGGACGCACAGGTGCAGCATGTGGAAGTCGGCCTTCCAGGGCGTCTCCTTCATCGTGTTGTGCAGGTGAAGGACGTGGGCGAGTTCGCCCGCCGTCATCGGCCGGATGAGAACGGCTACGCCGTCGATGTCCGCCCTGGTCGGCTCGGGCTTCTTGAAGATGGCGTTACGCAACCGTCACCCCGCCGCAGACCTTGACCTTCCCGGTGACGCCGACGATCTCTTCCGTCATGATCTCGCTCTCCAGGGCCATCAGCACGCCCTTGAACGTGAACGTCTGCACGCCGCCCGCCGTGACGCCGTTCTCGTCCGGGCCGCTGATCTTCCACTTGTTGTCGTTGGCCCCGGTCTTCTTCTGCCCCTTCAGGGCGAACAGGGCCGAGTAGACCGTGGCCGTGTAATTGAACTTGAACTCGACCGTGCCGCCGTCGGCCAGCCCGAACAGGAAGTCCTTGTACCCGTCCGTGATGCCGAGATGCACCACGTCGATGACGCTGTGTTCCGATGACGGAAGTGTGATGCTCGTGACTTCCGCCACGTCGGTGAACGTGCTGCCGCCGTCCGTGCTGTAACCGATCTTCGATCCGATGCCCAAAATCGCCATAGTACCTCGTGAATGCTGAGACGAGGTATCTAGGGGGCGTCAGCCCAATTCTGCCCGCAGGGACGACGACAACAGGGATGAGAACCGGCCCCGGCTGCGGGACAGGGCTTTCGTGAGGAACTTCCGGGCCGAGAGCTTGCGGCTTCCCCACTCCATCAGGTGAGCGTATCTCGCCGGGCGGACCGGCTTCCCGTTCCACGCCCGCTTCCGCCGCTTCACCTTCTTCTGCTTCATGGGCTTGGGCTTGGCAGTGAAGTCCTTGATGGCGTTGGCGAGCCGTCGCCCGGCCTTCCCACGAACGGACTGCCTTCGGCCCGCCGCATTCCTCACGGTCTGGGACAGCTTCCGTCCCGCCAGTTGCTTCAGTGAAGACAGTCGCTTCTTCACTGATTGAAGGGTCTTGTTCGGCTTCTTCGGCTTGATCTTCTTCGGCTTCTTTCTGACCCGCTTGAAGGTGCTGCTCGGCCCGATGATCGCCGCCCACGTCTTCGACTTGGCGTAATACTTCACCTTGATGCGGATCGACTTCTTCAGGTTGCCCACGTCGGCCGGGGCCGCAGCGACGACGGCCGATTTCACCGGCACGGCAGCCTTGTTCACGGCGATGCGGATCGTGCCCTGGGCGTCCACGGCGCACCACAGCGAGCCGCCGGGCGTCCAGGCGTCCACCCGCTGCCCGTTGTCCGGGTCGGTCGTCGGCGTGTAGCTCTGCCACGCCATGCTGTGCTTGTAATCACCAGTTGCCATAGCCCGTTATCCCCAGCATGAATTGATCGCAGACGGCCCGGAACCCCATCGGCAAGTCCCGAAGCACGAAGCTCGTCGCCGTGTACGCCTCCCGGTTCTTGAAGTAGTGCCCGGCCAACAGCTTGATCGCCAGCTTCACCGTCTCGGGCGTGGTCGTCCACCCGGCCACGAACTCGACCTGGGCCACCGGCCTCTTCACCGAACTCAGTGACGGGTAGCCGTCGGGCAGCCACACCCACGCCGGACACGACAGCAAGTCCGTCTCGTAGCCTTCTACATCCTGAAGCTGATCGTCCTGGTCGTAGACCTTCACCGACACGATGCTGGTGACCGGGGCTTTCATCAGGGCGACCGGCCCGTTGAACTGGTGGACGTGCTGGCGGAAGGTGGTGGGCTTGCACGCCCGGCCGGTCATCGCCTCGAACGTCTCTCGGGCGGCGGTGATGTAGCCGGTCAGGAGGGCGTCTTCGGCGGCGGTGTTCACCCGCAAATGCGTTTTCAGTTCATTCAGTGAAACCGGCTCGGCGGCGGGCGGCGTGACGATCTCGATGGCGTACTGGTGGGTCATGCAGCTATGTAGGGGACGGGCGTAAAGAAACCCGCACCGCCATGAAGGAGCCGGTGCGGGTTCCTGCGTCCCCTCCAGAGGACATCTCACGTTACGACGCCGGGGCTGCGAGGTACTTCACGGCGTTCGGCAGGATCAGGTTGCCCGTGCCCCGTGCGAACGCCTGGAAGCTGATCTGGCCGTTCAGGATGCGCAACTCGTTCAGCCGGTAAACCTCGATGCCCATCACGTTCCGCCACAGGTAGTTCGAGTAGTCGCCGAAAGTGGCGATGCGGGCGTTGGCCCCGCTCACCGCCATGTGGTGATTGCGGTACACCGGGAACCCGTAGAAGGTCGCCGGGATGCCCGCCTGTAAGCTCGGCTGCCAGAGGTACTGGCCGTTCGTGTCCTTGAGCTTCCGCACTTTGGCGATGGTCGCCGGGTTCATCATGTACCCCACGCCCGGCCCGGCCCGGTACGCATCGTCCAGGGATTCGGCCAAGTCGATCAACACGTCGCCGCTCAAGGTCGGGGCTGCGGCCGTGCCGGTCGCCACGACGCCGGAATCCGTGGACCGGGTGACGATGCCGTGCGGCTGGCCGGAGCCAGTCCCGACCGTGACGTGTTCCGCCCACGCCCGAGCGAACCGGGCGGCAATCGCCTTGCTCACATACGCCACAAGGTCTTCGCTGGAATCTTGCAGCAGTTCCAGGGAGAGGACGATTTCCTTGCTCTCGTACTTGTAGCTGCCGAGCGTGACGTTGCTGACGGCGAAGTCTTGGGCGGTGCTTGCCCCTTCTTCGGCAAGGATCGCCGCCTTGTTCGTGGTGTCGTTCATCACCGGGATGGGAAGCGGCTGGCCGTTGTCGCTGTTCCGGTAGCTGATGAGGGAGAGGACGGGGGCGTATGCCTTCAGTTCCTCGTAGTACCCCTGGTAGAAGTCACTCCACTGCACCGAGCCGGTGGTGTTCGTCTTGTTCATCGCCCGGCGGTGCAGGCGGGCGTGGGTCAGCGGAATCTCGAACCCGCCGTCCAGGTCAACCCCGCACCGGGCGGCGTTGTCCAGCATGTCGGCCGTGAGCCGGTGGCCCTTCACGCCACGGGACAGCCAGCATCGCAGGGCGTCCCCGGCGTCCGGGTCGTCCGTCTGCGGGGAAAGCTGGGCGATGGTCTTCCGCTTGGAATCCTTCAGCGAGGATTCCGCCCGCTCGACGGCCTCCCGCTTCTCCACGGTGTTGATCTTGGCTTCGAGGGCGTCGGCCTCGGCGAAGTGCTTGTCAACGACTTGATTTTCTTCGGCGGACAGTTCCCGCTTCTCGGCGTCGGCCCGGTCCAGAACGGACCGGGCGTCGTGAATGGCCTTTGCTCGGGCCTCTCTGAGTTCGACTGAGTTCATATTTCTCCGTGAGTTTCAAAACCACGGAGGTATGTAGCCGAGTGCCCTCAAAAATACCGAGCCTATGCGAGCGACCGCTTCAACAGTTCGAGCCGCTTGTGGTACTTCCCGGTACTCCTCAGCCCGGTCAGCACGGCGGCGTGGTAGGCGGGCATCACGACCGGCCCGCACTCGACGACATCCAGGTCGAGCAGTTCTCGGGTGTTCCCGTCCCACCTGTCCTTCCGCACCGAGAACATGAAGCTGCACCCCTGAAGGTCGCCTCGGGTGAACATCTCCTTCACGTCACGGGCGTGGTCCGGGAGTTCGACGCTGAACCTCAAGCCTTGATGGTCGGCCCAGACCTTCGCCGTCCCGGAACTGGTCCGGCCGAGCAGCCGGTTGGCGTCGTGGTTGAAGCAGACCAGCACGTCCCGGCCGTCCTTCAGTGAACGGTCGAACGCCCCTGGACGAACGATCTCGGTGAACGTTCTGCCGCCCTCTCGAATCGTGGTCGGGCTGTCGAAGATGGCCCCGAATCCCGAGAGCGTGTTCCCGTCGGCCGTGTACACCGCCCGGTAGCTCCTGACTTCCTTACTGTCCATAGCCGCTCACCGTGGGTTTGATGTGGTAAAAGGTCACGTCGGTCTTCCTCAACTCGGCCACGGCGTCAGCCAGCTTCGTCACGAACTCGGCGTCCGGGCGGGCGTGGTCACGCAGGTGGAGGTTAATCATCACCTTGATGGCTTGTAGCTTCTCATCCATTGGTCGTGTCCTCATCAGGTCGGGGTTGTGGAGTGGCTTGTCCCAGGTTCAGCGGGAATCGGTGTACGTCGCCGCCGTCCACCGGCGGGTAGCCTTCTTGTGCCCGGACTTCGTTCACCGAGAGGAAGCCGTGCGTCAGGGCCACGCCGTAGGCCGTGTACCGGGCCTGCTTGTCCGTCCGCAGAAGTTCGTCGGTCACGAACTCGACGGAGTACCGGCCCTTCTCCGACGGCATGATGAGCTTCTTGGTTAGCTCGGCCTCCCACTTGTCGAGCCACGGCCGCAAGGTGGTGGTGAGGAAGTCCTGGTTGAGCGTTTCCAGGTTCCCCCAGGTCGCCTTCTCCAGGCTGTGAATCTTGCTCGGCGGGCAGTTGAACAGTCTCGCCGCCTCGTACACGAACCACTGCAACAACTCCTTGTACTGGCTCTGCTCGTTCGTCGTCATCGTGAACGGCTTGAACTGCATCCCTTCTTCGAGGATCGCCATCGTGCCGACCTGATCCCCGCCGTGGAGTTGCTGCCAGCTTCGCCGGACGTTCTCACGGGCGATGTCGGACAGGACGCCGGGGTACTCCAGTGCCCCGCCCGGCCGGACCATGTTGCGGAACAGGGCGTTGCCGTACTTCTGGGCACTGAGGGCGAAGCCGATGGTGTCTCGGGCCAGCGACAGGATGCGGTAGCCGACGCTGCCGTCGGGACTGAGGCCGGGGACGTGGACGACGTTCTCTTGCCGGAAGTCCGCTTTCACGGCCCCGGCGTTCACCGAGTACACCAGCCCGGCGTCGTCCCTCGTCACCCGCATGTTGCGGGGGTGGATGACGTGCAGGTGCTTGGGTCGGCCCGTCCCATCTTCCCGTTCGATCTCGGCGTAGGCGTTCCCGAAGAGAAGAGCGTGGGATTGTTCCGTCTCGAAGAACACCGGCCGGGTCTGCTCCCCGTTCGGCTCGTCGAACATGACGTTCAGCGGGTGGTTCTCGGCAACGCTGCCGTCCTTGTTCTTCACGACGATGGGCAGCGACCCGACGGCCTCGCTGATGACCTTCACGGCGCACCAGATCGCACTGATGCCCAACGCCGCCTGCTCGCCCAGCCCCTTCCCGGCCTTCAACCCTTCGATGGTCTGGACAAGGCCGCTCTCGATGCCGTCTTGGAGGGTGATTCCCCGCTGCTCGTAAACTGAATCCATGCCATATGTAGGGCGTCACAACGCAAGAATTCCCCGGTCTTAGTACACACTCGGTTTCGGCGGTGACACGTCCACCTGGAGTGCCTGCGACAACGCCATCAAGAGGGCAATCAGGTTGTCCTTCTTGTTCTCCCGGCGGCTCGTCTCCGGCTTGACGTACCCCTTGCCGTCCCGGTGCAAGTAGCTGTGGCCGAACCCCCACGACTTCACGGCGACCGTCTTGTCGTCGAGCGGGGCGACCAAGCTCACGGCGGTCAAGTCCCGTGTGGCCCCCACGTCCACGCCCAGCACCACGGCCCGGCCGTCGAGCGGCGGGAGGATCGCCTTGCACGCATCCCACGCCTCCACCGGAATCCAGACGTTCTCGGCGTCCTTGTACTGGTTGAACTTCAGAATGCAGAACGTGTGGCGGGACGTGGCCTCTTGCTTGTCCCGGTTCCACTGCGCCCGGAAGTCCTCGATGCCGTGCGTCACGCCGAGGCTCGGGTTGGCGAGCCGCCAGTTCGCCTCGTCGTCCAGGTCGGCGGCGTCGGGCGTCTCGAACACCCACGGCTGGAACGTCGGGTCCACGACTTCCCCGGCCAGCACCTTCTTGCCGTACTGCACCAGCTTGAAGAACTGAGCGTTCTTGTTGAACCCGGCCGTGGACGTGATGACCTGGAGGCTGTTCGGGATGGCATCGCCCGAGTTCTTGAGGGCGTTGTACAGGTCGTCCTTCTTGTGGAAGGCAAGCTCGTCGTGAACCACGAACCCGAACCCGTGCCCGAACTTCCCGCCCACGTCGCTCGACAGGCTGCGGTAGTGGCCGTTCTTCTTCGGGTACAGGATTTGTTTCTTGTGGTTGACGCAGTGCAGGGCGGACGCCAGCTTGACGTTGCTCTCGACGGCGAACCGGAGCCAGTCGTAAATCTGGGCCGCCTGCTCCTTGTTCACGGCCACCGACGCACATCTCGGCGACATCATGCCGTCGGCGAGCAGGTGGTACGCCGTCAGGCCGTAGGTGAGGGCGGACTTGGCGTTCTTCCGGGCGCAGGTCAACAGGCCGATCTTCGTGAACCGCAACCCGTCCGGCCGGAACCACGAGTAGACCGAGTGGATGAAGTCCTTCATCCAGGGCAGCAGGACGAACGGCTTGCCGCTCTCCAGCACAAGGTTCGATTCAATAAACCGGATGACCCGGTTCCCGCCCCGGTCCTCGTCGTAGACCCCGCCGAGCCGCAGCTTCTCCTCGTCGGACTTACTTCTGACCAGCATTCAACCTCGCCTGCGCCGCAAGAAAGTATTCCTCGTCCCGCTCGACCCCGACGAACGACCGGCCGGTGGTGATACACGCCTCGCCGGTCGAACCCCCGCCCATGAACGGGTCGAGAACCGTCCCTCCCGCCGGGCAGACCATGTTCACTGCCCACGCCATCACCGCCACCGGCTTCTGGTACGGGTGGTGCTTGTTCCTCGTCTCAATCGCCGTCACGATGTAATCCTTGAACAGCTTGCCCTTGACCGCACACGGCTGCACGCCGCCGACGACCACGAACATCTCCATCCCGTAGGCCGGTCGCTTGTTGAACTGCGGCCTCGGGTTCGACTTGCACCACGCACACACCCGGAAGGGTCGAGGGCCGATCCAGTCGAACAGGCTCGGCAGGTTCGCCATCGTACAGAACACGCCGACATGCCCGCCCGATACCCGCCACGCCTGATCCAGCCAGCCGGTCGTCCACTCGTCCCACTCGTGACGGACCTGCTTCACCTTGCCGCCGGGCGTGTTGACCCAACCCCCTGTCCCTTATGGCGGGTCGGTGACGACGGCCTGGACGGAGGAATCGGGCAGTTCGGCGAGGAAGGCGTTGGCGTCGGCGTGGTGTAGTTGGATCACCCATTATCTAGCCGAGCCGCCTTCGATTTGCGATGGTAGGTCATGTGGCAAGGGCCGCAACTAGACAACAGGTTCTCCGGCTTGTTGTTCTTCGGGTTGTGGTCCCGGTGGTGGACGTGATTCGCCCCGATCTGGCAGCCGTCGAAGCCGAACTCGCACAGCGGGGTTTCCTTCAGCTTGCGAAAACGTGTTTTCTGCCAGCGGTGGTCGTACCCCCGCTCCTTCGTGGTCAGGCGGGGCTTGATCGACTGCGGCTTGTGCAGGTTCAACCTGGGGGCGGGACGGGGTAACTCACTCAAACTCTACCTCGGCGAAGTCCTCGTAGCGGGATTCCTTGACCTGCGGCTTCTCGTTCGGCACGAGCCGGAACAGCTTCGAGCTTGCGGTGAACTTGCTGAACGTGTCGAGGTACGCCCTGGTCGTCGGCTCGGTCCGCATGGCCTGGAGCCGCCCCCACAGGTCGCAATGCAGGGCGAAGGCGTCGGCCGTCTGTGCCGTCAGGAGCTTGTTCCGGGCGAGTTGATCGGCGTGCCGGTTCCAGTACGCTCGGGCGACTTCACCCAACCAATCCGGCGGGGTAAGATCGGTGAGCGGGTTTGATCGCAGCTTCAGGTGCGGCTGTGGCCCTCGTAATCCCAAATATGCCTCCTCGACACTCATGTAGAGTGTCACCCTATTTAGGAGGCGAGATGAAGAATCTCTATTACGGAACCCGGCTGTACTGGATTTGGCACGATATGAAGCGGCGTTGCACCAACCCGAACCGCAACAACTACCCGGCCTACGGCGGTCGGGGCATTACCGTCTGCGAGGAGTGGCAATCGTCAACGCAGTTCTGCGAATGGGCCGTCGCCAACGGTTACAACGACACGCTCACCATCGAGCGGGTTGACGTGAACGGCCATTACTGCCCGGCGAACTGCACGTTCATACCGAAGGCCCAGCAGTCGAACAACAAGCAGGACACGAGGTACATGACCGCCTTCGGGGAAACGAAGTCGAGGCGGGAATGGTCGCAAGACCCGAGATGCCGGGTGAGCTACACTGCCTTGAAGAAGCGGACGTACCGGGGGTGGGACGACGAGAATGCGATCTCCACTCCCGAGCGTGTGAACAAGTACGCCTGAACGTCGCCCGCCTTTCTGGACGGCGATCATCTTGTTCTGGAGTTTCAAAACCCCGGAGTTTACTTTTTGCCGAGAGCCGGTCGGGTCTGCTAACCGGGGCAGGAAAAGTTCCTCACCCCCTACCCGGCGATCATGAGGAACTTGCCCATCGCAGTGGTGCGGGAGTAATGCTCGTGACTGAGGAGGAATGGAATTGCTGTGCAAGCCCGTCCGAGATGCTCTCGGACGGGCTTGTCGATAACTTCTCGTTTCGCAAACTTGGTCTGTGCGGTTGGGCTGTGATAAGCAAATTGCAGAACTTTAACATGTGCGAGCCGTGGATTGATTCCTACCAAGTGGCCGAAGCGAAGTTGGACAAGCTTAACCCGATTCCTTCGTGGTGGCCTATGCCGACGGAGCATACTTGGCCGTCCGACCAATTTAAGCGGCTCGGCCGTCAAGCTGTTCATGCGATTATCTGTGAAGGCATCCTTAGATTCCCACCTATGGCTCCGAGACAGCTTATGTCGCAAGTAAAGCTTGGTCTTTGGTACGCTGCACAAGCCGAAACATATGAAATAACTTCGATTCCAACCATCGTTGCCAAAGATACGCCTCCCGACCATCCAGCTAATGAAGTATGGAATCGAGTGCGCCATTCTCAGGCAGCCGTTGTGCGGGAGATTTTCGGCCCAGTCCCTTTCCGAGCGATCACTTGCGATCCGTTGTGGCGAACGTCCACCGCTGTCGCTATCGCCACTGGCATCTATGACGACAAGGCGTTCGACAGGCTGCCGATCTTGGCCGACTGTTTACAGGATTCCGGTTGCGAGGACGCCGAAATCCTGAACCACCTTCGCAGTGATGGCCCGCACGTCAAAGGGTGCTGGCCGCTGGACTTGGTTCTGGGCAAGTCGTGACCGAACGGCCTTAAACCGCTGGCTTGAACAGAATCGTGCCCGTCTCGGCGTTGGTCGTGATGCTCGTCGTGAACGTGCGTGTGCCCGTGCTGCCCGTCGCCGTGATCGGCTCGTAACAGGTGGACAACTTGTTCCCACCGGGTCCAGCACTCACGCCGGTAAGTCCTACCGGGTAGGTGTGCGTGTGGTTGCTGGCCTGCGTGGACAACGACACGAACATGATCCCGGACGTGGTGGTGCTGGTCACAGCCGGGGCTGCGTGCGCCGTCGTGCTGGTGGTCGTAGCACTGGCACTGGCATCCACGGTGAACTGGCCGATGAGCGTGAACGCCGTGGCCTTGAGCGGGTTGTCGGCATCCAGGTTGATCGTTACGTCGTTCCCGGCCGTGTACGCCTTGTGCATCGCCCACAGGTCGTTGCCCATGCTGGTGTTCGTCCAGCCGGTTGCCGTCGGGTTGGCGTCCGTCGTCCTGAACACGACGACTTGTGTGTCGCCGTCCTGTGCGCTCGGAAGCAGAACGGTGTGGCTGAACTCGGCGTTGCTGTTGGCGTAGGTCGTGCCCGTCCCCCGGATGCTCGGGCCGACGGTGGTGTCGGTGGCCCAGACCGTGTAAGTGGACACTTTGTAGAAGCCCTGGTCGGCCTGTTCACCCCGTCCTGGGTCCGTGCAGAAGGCACGGTGGATGTCGCCGCCCTGGTAGCGGTCGAGTTGACTTCGCACTTGGGCAAGCAGGGAATTGCACTCGTTCAACGAATCGGCCCACGCCTCAATGCCGACGGTGTACTTCGTCAGGGCCACCATGCCGTTTAGCGTGCGTTGCGGCTCGGCGTCCAGAACCGTGTAGAGCAGGTACGGCGTAGGCGTGTTCTCCGGGGCTTGGTTCGGCAGAACTTGGGCGGTGATGGCCTCGATCCGGGCATGAATCTGGTTCTCGATCATGCTCTATTTAGCACAACTTAAAGCGGGTTATAATCAACTCTTCTCCTGTTCCTTCATTTCTTGCCGAACTTGATAGCGTGCGAAGCGATATATCCAGTGGACCACAAGGTTACTTACAATTACGATTGCTACAAGATTCCAAGACCATATTTTTTCCTTTCTTTGCTTTGTTCCAGTAATGCCCTTTCCTCGTGCTGTAACCTCAAGGTGTTCACCAACATCGCCTGCATTGTCCATTAGAACTGATACGGTCAGTTTTTCGCCCTGGTTTAAATAGTCCACTTTTATCACAATTTTATCTACTGTCGCAATTGCCTCATGTTTAATACTGTCGGGGACAACCTTTACTTCGGTGACTTTAGCATTTGGCGTCTTAATCTCGCAAGTTAAGTCGGTTACTTCTTTATCGCCGTCGTTTTCTACTTGACATGTTGCTATTCCAAACTTATTTTTGTCTCCCTTGAATATTACGACTTGGCCGTCGCTATACGTCAAGTGCAGATTCTTCGTCAATAGCCATGTACCAAATACTGTAATCAGACTTCCGAAAATCGCCCCAGCTATTACCCCAAATGAGCCGTGCAGTATACCATGTTTGACTAGAATGTTTTTGTCTTCTCGTCCGGTGCTTTCAGTCTCGTTCGCTGAGTTTGTCATTGATCGCCTCTGGTACTTCTCAGGACGGCCAGAAGGAGTGCTGTTGCCATGACGACAGGATAACCGGAAGGTTGGTCGGAATGAAGCGAAAAGGCGTTTTCACAGCAAGGCACATCGGTTCTCAACCACTTTCCGTCCTTTCGCAGCCAACAGTAGGTAAAATAGCAAGATCATCTTTGGTCTGATTAGTGAAGCTGAACAACGAGCTGCTTCGGTTCGCGTCGCCGTCGGCGGAGGGGATGGTCCGGTTCGACATGGCCCGCGCCGCCGCGATCAAGGCCGACCTCGCCATGCTGGAGGGCAGCGGCTCGACGCAGATCAAGGGCGTCATCACGTACAGCGGCATCACGGCGCACACGGCCGGGACGGTCGGCACGAACGGGAACACGTTCACCCCGGCGGACGTGGCCGACATGGAGGCGAAGCTGCCGGACGCGGTAGACGCGCCGACCGCGTGGGTGATGCGGAAGACGATGTACGCGGCCCTGCTCAACCGCCGGGCGGACGCGGTGAGCGCCGCCGACGCGAAGGGGCCGTTCCTGTTCCGGGACACCCGCTCCCTCGGCGCGGACCGGCCGGTGGACCTGTACGGCACGAAGGTCGTGCGGTCGGCGCAGGTGGCGAACAACCGCGTGAAGGGGACCGGCACGAACCTGTCGTACATCCTGCTCGGCCACTTCCCGGACTGGAGGGTCCGCGGCCCGCCGACTTCTCGCGATTTACTAGAAACTGAGCCACTTTCGCCATCGCACGGTTTGTACGGATCCCACGTTTTTGTCCATTTTCCACCCCATTCCGTGCATGATTCCGTGCACAAATAATCTCCTCGCTTGCGCGAGCAGACCTGTGGTGGTAGGGGCCGCCGCAGTGGGGTAGAGCAGTAGCAGCTCGCTTGGCTCATAACCAAGAGGTCGGCGGTGCAAGTCCGCCCCCCCCCCGCGTCCAGGAGGCGACGTGGAAGGACACATTAGGGGTAATCAGTGTGATATCCCGGATGCGCGGTTGCTTAATCGCACGGCTTGGCCGACGGCGACGACAGCCGGCGTCGAGCCCGGCCCGCAGCTCCTTCCGGTACTTTGATCAGACGCGCGAGCCGCCTGTCAACCTGGCATGTCATACGCTCGGGCGACTGCCAATATAACGGCCGTTCACCAAGTGTCCATCTGTGTAGATACCGTGAAGAGCGTCGCAAAGTGTTGGCAGAGATGTAGATCGGAAAACCCGTTCAGAAATGCAAACGGCGGCACACGAGGTGCTCTATAATGAGGGCACACCAGACCGACACGGTGCGCAATGCCAGCTGTAGTGACTACGACACAAGTATAGAACGGGTTCGCGGGGTAAAGGGGAAAATCCCGCAAATCGCGTCGGCCGGATTTTCGGGGCACGGGGAAGCCTCGACGATGGCGTGATGGACCGTGACGAGCCCGGCCGCCTCCACTCCCGGCGACCTGCCCGCCCAGCCCTTCTCACATCACCTCCTCAGTCCCCTCAGGTGCCGGTCTCACCGGCTGCTTACGCCGCGCGTGCGGCGGGTTCTTGGGTCATTGCTGTGAGCCGGTTTGCCCTCCTGATCGAATCCTCCCAACTCGCATTTCACCCCGATCTTCCTGGTGCCCGCGCTGATGTGCGGCTCCTGCGCCGCTGGCTCCGCAGCCCCAGGGGGGGCGCCTGGAACGATCACGAAATTGTCACCCTGAGTCACCCAACCGTCGCCGCGGTCGAGGAGCAGCTAAAGAAGGCGAAGAAGTGTGATTACTTCTTCGGCGCCTTCAGTGGGCACGGCCACCACGTCGTCACCAAGGCCGGCGGCCAGACCCGCATCTGCCTGAACGACGACGAGGAGATGCCGGCCCGGTCGCTGAGCCCGGGAAACCCGCGGGCAACCGTGCTGATTGACGCCTGCCGCGGCCTCACCGTCCTCCTCCCCCGCCAGCTCGTCGAGAACCGGGTCGAGAAGGCAATCAAGATGTCCATGCACGACGACCGTGCCGCCGCCCGGCGGGAGTTTGCCCGCCTCGTGGGGACCTGCGCCGCGGGCACCCACTACCTGTACTCGTGCTCGATCGGCCAGTCGGCGGCCGAGGACGAGAACGGCCAAGGCGGGCTGTTCACCCTGGGCTTCGTTCAGGCGGCCGAGCGGTGGGTGCCCAAGCCCGGTTACTACTTCTCCGTCCGCAACGCGTTCAACGCGGCCGCCACGTTCACCACCGGCGAGAACCCCCAGCAGCAGCCCCGCTCCCTGCCGGGCGGTCTCAGCCGGTTCTATCCCTTCGCAATCCGCTACTGACCCAAGGCCCTGGCGCGGCCCGGCCGCGCGGAAAGGAGATCGCGGATCATGTTGGAACTGTTCGCCGACGCGGCCCCGCAGGCCGCGGCCCACACCGACTGGTTGGAGAAGGGCGCCACCTTCCTGATCGGGGCGGTCGGCGGGTGGATCTCGGGGACGCTCAAGACCCGCGGGCAGCAGCGGGTGGCGATCGACGCCCAGGTGCAGAAGCTCATCGAGATGTCGATGGAGTACCCGTACCTGGAGCGCGACAGCTACTGCGCGGCGTGGAAGAAGGACGGCGACCCGGACGACGACAACCGCGCCCGGTACGAGAACTACTGCTGCCTGCTGTTCAACACCATCGAGCGGGCCTGGGAACTGCACTGGCCGCGGTTCTTCAGCAAGGCCTGGCGGCACGCCGCGGTCCGCAAAATCCTGCACGTCGATGAGCTGATCTGCCGCCACTACACGTGGTTCACCAGCGACGACGAGAATTTGAAGGGCGGCTACTCCGAGGCGTTCTACGAGTACGTCACCTACGTTCACACCCAGTGCCAGAGGAAGAAGTGATGAAGCGGTTCGCCATCCTGATCGCGGCCCCGAAGCTGAAGGACCACCGCCCGCTGCCCGGGACCGAGGTGGACGTGGTGAAGCTGCGGGAGTGGCTGCTGTCCAACCAAGGCGGGGCGTGGGAGCCGAACGAGATCAAGACGTTCAGCAACCCGACCCACGCCGAGCTGAAGCCGTACCTGGCCCACCAGACCAGCTGCGACTACGCGTTCACCGCGTTCGCCGGGCACGGGTACATGGTGAAGGCGGAGTACGGCGGGCACGACACGGTGGTCTGCCTGCGCGACGGCGAGGACCTGCGGGTGAAGGCGCTGAACCCGGGCAACAAGCGGTGCACCATCGTCGCCGACTGCTGCCGAAACCTGATCGTCGACATCCCGTCGGAGCTTATCAAGGAGGCGCTCACGTACCGCGCCAAGGCGTTCTCCGAGTACGACGACCGGGTACGGTGCCGCGCGCTGTTCGATTCGTCGGTGTCGGGGGCCGAGGAGGGGGCCGTCTACCTGTACTCCTGCGACAAGAACCAGACGGCGGCCGACGACGACGACGACGGTGGGTTGTTCACGTTCAACCTGCTGAAGGCGGCGGGCGAGTGGGTGAGCCGGCAGCCGCGGAACGCGGTGCTGCGGCTGGACGCGGCGTTCGCCACCGCCAAGGCCCGCACGATGGCGATGGAGCCGCAGCAGCACCCGGAGATGCCGCCGGTCCGCCGCCTGGTGCATTTCCCCTTTGCCGTGTCCTGATCGGCGGCGTTGTCCACGTGGTGCCGCGGGGCCGCTTGCGGCCCCCGGCCGGTCTCGTTCCCAGTGAGGTGCAGGGTGGCCGTGAAAGTCAGTTACGAGCCCAAGTACAAGTCCAGTTGGGCGCTGGTGATCGGGATCAATGACTACCAGCACTGCAGCAAGCTGGGCTACGCGCGCAACGACGCACAGGCCGTCGCCGGCGTGCTGGTGGATACGTTCCAGTTTCCCAAGGAGAACGTGACGCTGCTCCTCGACGGCCAGGCCACCCGGAAGGCCATCCTCGATGCCCTGCTCGCACACTCCGAGGCCGGGGCCGTCGATCCCGACGACCGGCTGCTGGTCTTCTTCGCGGGGCACGGGGAGACGGTCACGGGGAACCGGGGTGAGGTCGGCTACCTGGTGCCGGCGGATGGCGACTGCGACAAGCTGGCCACCCTGATACGGTGGGACGAGCTGACGCGGAACGCCGACATGATCCCCGCCAAGCACGTCCTGTTCATCATGGACGCGTGCTACGGAGGGTTGGCGGTCAAGCGCCACGTCGCCCCTGGCAGCCGCCGGTTTCTGAAGGACATGCTCCGCCGGTACTCCCGGCAAGTGCTGACCGCCGGGAAGGAGGACGAGCTGGTCGCGGACGAGGGCGGCCCGCGGCCGGGGCATTCGATCTTCACCGGCCACCTGCTGGAGGCTCTGGCCGGGAAGGCCGCGTCCAAGAGCGGGTTCATCACCGCGAACGGTGTGATGGCCTACGTGTACGACCGGGTCGCCACGGATCACCACTCGGACCAAACGCCCCACTACGGCTTTATCGACGGCGACGGCGATTTCATCTTCAGTGAGCTGCCGGCCGATGCCCTGGCCGACAACCCGACGAAGGGAACCGACGTCGTGGTCGAGGTGCCCGCGACGCTCATCGACCAACACGATCCGACAACCGAGGAGCAGCAGCTCGGGCTAGTCAAGGAATACCTGTCGGAGCCCCGCTTCCGCATCAAGTTGGACGACTTGGTGAGCGCCAACGTCCGTGCAGCGATCCTGAAGACCAGCGACGAAAAGTTCCCGCTGCACGTGGCGAACGCGACCGGCGCGGACGTCGCCGCCCGGCTGAAGAGCTACGAGGACGCGATCCGGCCGCTGCAGGCGAACGCGGTGCTGCTGGGCAAGTGGGCCACGGCCGACCAGATCCCGACGCTCACGACCCTGATGGCCCGCATGTCCGACAACTGTGTCAAGCCGCTGGGGGGGAGCACGCTTTGGCTCGGGATGCGGTGGTACCCGCTGTCGCTGCTCGCCTACTCCGCCGGCATCGCGGCCCTGTCGGCCGAGAACTACGCCGCGTTCGTTGCCGTCCACACCAAGAAGGTCGACACCCGAACGCGGCGGATCGGCAACACGGCAGTCCCCATCATCGTGCCGATCGTGGATGCGATGCTCGACCTCACACAGACCAATGCCTGGAAGTGTCTTCCCGGGCACGAGAAGCACTACACGCCGGAGAGCGAGTACCTGTTCAAGACCCTGCAGCCGGTGCTTGAGGACCTGCTGTTCCTCGGCGGCAGCTATGAGCAACTCTTCGACCGCTACGAGATCCTCCGGGCCTGGCTGTACGCCGACCTGACGGGACACGGTTGGGGCCCGGTGGGCCGGTTCGGGTGGAAGCACAGCAGCAGGATGAGTTCGGACAGCCCATACACCGAGCTGCGCACGGAGGCCGAGCAACAGCGCGACCAGTGGGGGCCGATCAAGGCCGGTTTGTTCCGGGGGTCGTACCCGAGGTTCGAGCAGACGGCGTCGAAGTTTGAGACCGAGCTGCTCAGCAAGATCAACTGGTTCTGATCGGCCGCGCCGGCACGGAGCCGGGGCGGCGGGTTCGCTAACGAAGAAGGGGAGATAGACCGCGGGAATGAGCACCTATTATTGCCACCGATGCGCCCGGCGCGCCGGTCACGTCACGCCCGTGACCCCGCCCGCTGCACCGGGCGGCCAGTACCAGCTTGACAAGTACGTCAAGCACACCCAGCCGACCGGCGTGTATCCGGTCAATTCCGTGTTCGCCGACCCGAGCTGGGGGGCTTACCAGAATCACCTGGTGGCCGCCGCCGCGTCGGGGTGCCTGGAAATCGACACGCAGGGCCGCAAGAACCTCATTTTCTTTGCGGGGGAACAGACGGGCCTCCGGTACGACAACGGGCACTTCACGGCCCCCTGTAGCGGCGTGAAGGTGGTCTGCGGCGAGGACGCGGCCAAGGTCCACGGATTCCCGAGCGACTTCCAGCCCGAGTCCCGCGCGTGCGCCACGTGCGGCGAGCCGGTGCCGTTCGACCCGCGGACGTACATTGACCTCGAACTGCTGTAGCCGAATTCGCCGCCGGGCCGGCGCCGCACCGCGCCCGGCAGGCGATCCCGTCGCCGTCGGTCGCCGTTTTTCGGGGTGGGGCTCATGGCAGTAGCCTGTCCCGACACGCGGTGGTACTGCATTCCCTTCGCGTCTTGAACGAGAGGAGGAGAGGAATCCAGTTCACTGTGCCCTGAACGATCTTCCGGCTATCTACCATCTGCCGCAGGTTGGCCACCGATTCCGCGAGGGGCCTGCCGTCGAGTCGCTGGTGCCAGCCCCGGTGGGCCCGTTCACCCGCATCACGGGCCCCTCATGGACGCCGACCGCCGCGAATCTGTCCGACGTTCCCTCCGCGCACTAGCCGAGTCGTACGCCGCCACCATGCGTCTCATGGAGCAGACGTACGCCCTCCTCTCGGACGAGCTGGCTCTCGACCCGCTCGACTACCTCGCCCGTCACACGGCTGCCGGGCAGCCCACGGCCGGACCGGAGCCGGTCGTCGACGAGGCCCTGCTGACCGTCAGTTTCCGGGGCCGGGCCTGTTTCCTCGGCAACACCCTCCCGTTCCGCCTTCTCGTCCGGCTGGCCCGCCGGCCGAACTGCTACGTCACCCACGACGACCTGCTGGCCGACGTCTGGGACGGCGGCCTGCGCTCGGAGGGAGCGGTGCGGAGTGTGGTGAAGGTGTTGCGGCAGAAGCTCCGCGGGGCCGGGTTGGGCGACTTGGCGGACGCCATCGACGGGTCGTCACCCGGCCGGTACGCACTCAGGCTCCCCACGTAGGGTGCGTTTTCACACCGAGATCACACGCGGATCACCCGCGCCGTGCCACCGGCTGGCCGCATAATCCGGTCAGCACTACCGACACCGCTGCCCCAACCCCGACGACCGACATGACCGACAACAACCACCCCGCCGGGACCACCCCCGGCGCGCCGGTCCCGGCGGCCCAGTACGTGCGCATGTCCACCGAGCACCAGCAGTACTCGACCGCCAACCAGGAGGATGCGATTGACGAGTACGCCCGCCGCCGCGGGTTCGAGGTCGTCCGCACCTACGCCGACGAGGGCCGCAGCGGGCTGACTGCCGCCGGCCGGGACGCACTGCGGGGCATGATCGCCGACGTCCAGGCCGGACGGGCGGAGTACCGGGCCATCCTGGTGTACGACGTGAGCCGGTGGGGCCGGTTCCAGGACGCCGACGAGAGCGCGTACTACGAGTACCTGTGCCGCCGGGCCGGGATCGAGGTCCACTACTGCGCCGAGCAGTTCGAGAACGATGGCGGGCCGGCCGCCACCATCATCAAGAGCGTCAAGCGGGCGATGGCCGGGGAGTACAGCCGGGAGTTGTCGGCCAAGGTGTTTCAGGGCCAGTGCCGGCTGATCGAACTCGGCTACCGCCAGGGTGGGGCGCCCGGGTACGGCCTCCGCCGGATGCTCGTCAGCCACACCGGCGAGCGGAAGGGCGTTCTGCCCCGCGGGGAGCGGAAGGGGTTGCAGACCGACCGCGTAATCCTGGTCCCCGGCCCGGACGGCGAGGTCGCGGTCGTCCGGTGGGTGTACGAGCAGTTCACCCGGCACGGGAAGCGGGAGACGGAGATCGCGGCCGCCCTCAACGACCAGGGGTTGGTCACCGACCTCGGCCGGCCGTGGACCCGCGGGACGGTCAACCAACTCCTGACGAACGAGAAGTACATCGGCAACAACGTCTACAACCGCACCTCGTTCAAGCTCAAGAAGAAGCACGTCGGGAACCCCCCGGACATGTGGGTCCGCTCGGACCGGGCGTTCGAGCCCGTCGTTCCCCCGGAGGACTTCTTCGTCGCCCGCGGGATCATCCGCGAGCGGACCCGCCGGGTGTCGTCCGATGACATGCTCGACCACCTGCGGCGGCTCGGGCAGGCGGTCGCGGTCGTCTCGGCCCGGGCCATCGACGCCGACGAGGCCATGCCGTCGGCCGCGGCGTACCGGTCCCGGTTCGGAGGCCTGTTGAACGCCCTCCGCCTGGCCGGCCTGGCGCCGGCGCGGGACTACGGGTACGTCGAGGTCAACCGCGGTTTGCGGACCCTGTACGGCGGTCTTGTCGCCGACCTGACCCGGCGGCTGGGCGGGGCCGGGGCGACGGTCGCCCACGACGCCGCGACCGGACTGCTGGTCATCAACCGCGAGTACAGCGCCACCCTGGTCGTGTCTCGGTGTCGGCGAACGCCCGCCGGGTCGCTCCGGTGGGTCGTCCGGCTGGACCGGCGGGTGGCCCCGGACATCACCGTGCTGGCCCGGATGGACCCGGCCAACGCCCGCCCGGCCGACTACTACCTGCTCCCGCTCATGGACATCGACGCCCACCGCCTGCTGCTGTGCGAGGCCAACGGGGCCCACCTGGACACGTACCAGTTCGACACCCTGGACCAGTTCGACGCCCTCGCCCGGCGTCGCCCCATCGAGGTGCCCGCATGACCGTCCGCCACGACCCCCGGGTGCGGATGATCCCGGTCAGCCAGATCAACGTGCTCAACCCGCGGTCGCGGGGGAAGAAGAAGTTCGCCCAGATCACCGGGAACATCGCCAAGCTCGGGCTGAAGCGGCCGGTGACGGTCGCGGCCGCCGAATCCCGGGACGGCGAGCCGAGGTACGACCTGGTGTGCGGCCAGGGCCGGCTGGAGGCGTACGTCACCCTCGGCCAGGCCGAGATCCCGGCGGTGCTGGTGGAGGGCACCCGGGAGGAGCTGATGCTGATGAGCCTGGCCGAGAACCTGGCCCGCCGGTCCCACTCGGCGGTCGAGTTGGTGCGGGACGTCCGGGCGCTCAAGGAGCGCGGGTATTCGCACGCGGAGATCGCCCGGAAGACGGACCTGGACGCGTCGTATGTCCGCGGGGTCCTCGTCCTCCTCGACCGCGGCGAGGAGCGGTTGCTCGCGGCGGTCGAGAAGGGGCAGTTGCCGGTGAACGTCGCCATCACCATCGCGACGTCCGACGACAAGGCGGTGCAGCGTGTCCTGCAGGAGGCGTACGAGCGGAACGACCTCCGGGGGAGGGCGCTCATCCGGGCCCGCCGGCTGATCGACCAGCGGCGGGCCGGCGGGAAGAAGCCCCGCCGGGGCCGGCGGGCGGCGGGCGACCGGCCGGTCTCGGCCGAGGCGGTGCTGCGGACGTTCCAACAGGAGACGGTGCGGCAGAAGCTGGTCGTCCAGAAGGCCAAGATCTGCGAGACCCGGCTCCTGTTCGCGGTGTCCGCCCTCAAGCAGCTGTTCCAGGACGACCACTTCGTGACCCTACTGCGTGCCGAGGGGTTGGACTCGGTGCCCGAGTACCTGGCCGACCAACTCGCCGCCCACCGGGGGAAGCCGTGAACGCCAACGTCCGACTCGCGTGTCAGCCCGAAGTGGTCGAGGTGCCGCTCGACCGGATCCTGCCGACCCGCCGGCTGGACGACGCGGCACGGAAGTCGGTCAAGTTCCGGTGCATCGAGGCGTCGGTCCGGGAACTCGGGCTGATCGAGCCGCTGGTGGTGTTCCCCCAGCCGGACGCCGGGGGGCGGTACATCCTGCTCGACGGGCACGTCCGGCTCCTGATCCTCAAGGACCTCGGGGCGGCGGCGGCCAAGTGCCTGGTGGCCGGGGACGACGAGGGGTTCACGTACAACCACAAGGTGAACCGGCTGTCGGCCATCCAGGAGCACTTCATGATCCTGCGGGCGATCAAGTCCGGGGTGAGCGAGGAGCGGATCGCCCGGTCGCTGAACGTGGACGTCGCCAGCATCCGGCAGAAGCGGGAGTTGCTCGACGGCATCTGCCCGGAAGCCGTCCATCTCCTCCGGGACCGGCGGGCGACCGCGAACGCCCTGCGGGAGTTGCGGAAGGTCCGGCCGATGCGGCAGATCGAGATCGCCGAGTTGATGTGTGCGGCCGACAACTTCTCGGTCGGGTACGTGAAGTGTCTGGTGGCGACCTCCCCGGCCGAGCAACTCGTCGACGGGGAGAGGGGGAAGGAGGTCCGTGGGCTCTCGCCCGAGGACGTCGCCCGCATGGAACACGAGATGGCGTCCCAGTCGCGCGAGTTCCGGCTCATCGAGGAGTCGCACGGGCGAAACGCCTTGCACCTGGTGGTGGTCGCCGGCTACCTCAAGCGGCTCACGGAGAACACCCGCGTGGCGCGGTACCTGTCCCAGCGGCACCCCGAGATCCACACCGAGTTTCTGAAGCTGGCCGAGGCAAAGGGGCAGGCGGAAAACGCATCAGCCAAATCGTCGCACGAATAGCACCTGCTCAGCTTCTCGCAGGCGTGGAATGATTGCTCTACAGTACCGAGATCCCCTCGGGCCGTTCTGCGCGTTACCGATAAATCAACCAGACCGCATCGCTTGCCGCGGTCCGACATAGCTTGAGACCTGACACCCTTTCGTCCGGAAGGGATTGAACTTAGTACGACAGAAACATCGGAGTGGCCATGTCCGGCCGTCCGTTTGACACCTGGACCCGCCTTCTCGCCGAACACTTTTTCAACCCGGCCCGCGCTGGCCAGACGGTGCGCCTTAACGTCACTCGCGAACTGCTCACCGCGCTCGCCCGCCCACACGGTCTCTCGGTTGCGGACTTTGCTAGCCACGCCGCACAAGGACTGGCCGCGTACCCGAAGCGCACTGATAACGTGTGCGAGTACGCCAGCTCCCTTCTCGCCAGCTGGCCGGAGGTCGATCGCAGGGCCGCTTGCCCGGCCCATTGCTACCCTCCGTTCATTGGGTATTTGGGTGTCTTGGTCTTTGTCGCCACGCTCGAGGAGGACGCCAACCAGAGCTACCACAGGAATCTCTGGTCGCTTTTCCCAATCCGGTCTTGGACGACGACCCCGACCATGTATCCGGGGTTCGACCAGATGGATCGGCTTTGGTGCGCGCTCGAAACATGGAGCCGGGAATCGCAGGGAGGGCAGCTTGGCGTCTTCCGGGCCTTAAAGCTCGGAGCTTTTGCGCACGTCAGCATACCGTGGGCCCAGGCGATCATGACGGAGGAGGAGAGGAGCCGCCTTCCAGGGGTGTTCGCGGCCAGCGAAATAACTCCCCACTCACCTGCCCCACCGGCCCGCCTCCGGCAGATCGTGAGCGAGTTCGGCGGGTCCTGTCTGAGCGGGCGGACCCGGCGGGCGGTCGCGGCGGGCGGCGACCTCGAAAGCTTCGTACTAGATGACCTGCGGCGGGAGTTGCGGGCGTGGGATGGTACCTGCCGGTCGCAGTTCCAGGATTCCGGCCGGACGGTCGCCGTCCTGCCAAGATCGGCCGACCTGGTGCCGTTCCTGGTGAGGCGGGGCAACCAGTTACTGGCCCGGCTCAGGTTCGAGAGTGCAATCGATGGCGAGGTTCGAGCCGTCCGGTACCAGTCCGTAAGCGGACGGCCGGCACTCGTCGCCACCCCGACTGCCGGGTGGTCGCCAATCGTTCGAACAGAGGACGGGAATGATTTCGACGCTTCGAGACTTGACTGGGACAAAGACTGCGTGTGGACCGGTGTCCCAACGAGTGGCCCCCGGCGGCTTAGATTCTCCGGACGAAGCGTCCGTGTGTTTGTTCCGGCGACCCGGTACGGGCTTGGTGGTTTGGTTGAGGGCGATCAACTTCCGGCGTCTGGAGGTTGCTGGGTGGCCGCCGGGTCGCCCGAACGGGCGGCGGTCGAGGGCTGGCTCCGTCGTTTGCCTGCCACGTCCTACCGAACAGAACACGCGTGCCTGCCATTTAAATGGATCTTATACCGCATCGATGCAGTTCCCGCAGACTCCACCTTGCGGGCCGAGTTCCCGGGCGGGGCCGAGGACGTCGAGCCGGAACTGCGGTTGAAAGGTGGCCTGCGCGTTCGGCGGGGCGGCGGTAAGGAGTATCACGCTTTCGCCCCGCCGCGTCTTGAACTCGGCGGCGACCGGGTGGCTGTCACCGTCGAGGCGGGGGAAGTGCCACTCATTCCGGTGGATGACGCGGATGGGGATGGGGTGTACGAATTACCCCTGTCCACCGGACCTGGAAGCGTGCGGGTCCGGGCCGTTCGCGGTGGAGTGACGGTCGCCGAGGCGTCGTTCACACTCGTAGAAGTGGCTCACGCTGGCGGCCCGACCCACCTCCGCGTCGTGCTCGACGGCTTCGGTTGCCCCACGGCGGGGCCGCCCGGATGGTGTGGGGGGTGGGTGGAGGCGTCCGGCCTGCCATGCTTCGACTTTCACTCGCTCGTCACGCGCGGTCCTGTTCCTACCTCTACCGCAGACATTCTGCCGGACGGGGACACCGGGACTTGTGCAGAAACGGGCGTCGGTGGTGTCACCGTCGTGCCAGCAACGTCACCAGGGCCCGACACATGCCCACCGCCTCCTCAATCGACCCACATCCCCCCGGTCGAGGATTCGGTCGTCCCCCAGACCTCAGATCAACAAGAAGTCACATCCGCCATGAGCCCTCTCGAATTACAGCAATTGGTCAGCAAGCGGATCGCCGCACTCGATCATCTCGTCACCCATATCCAGTCAGGACTCGCCGGTCAGCTCTCCTCGGCCCCGGCAGACGGAGTTGATTTGGCGGCCCTAGTTCAGACATTCATGGCCGAAGCGGCGGCCGTGAGGAGCGACGCCCGCCGGGTATGCGAGGAAGTCGGTATCACCACCGAATGGGACGACCGGGCCGGGTTGCTCGACCTGCTCACCGCTGCACGCGCAGTTATTGAATCGAGGATCAGAGCCGAGGCGATTGCGCCGCTGCACCAACTGGCGTCGCACCTCGACGGTGGGCACGTCGGCCACCATTTGGCGAAGGTCCGCGAGCGTCTAAACGCCCTACGTCGGACAGCTGTTGCCGAACTCCGAGCCGTCTCTCCTGCGGACGTGCGGCCGTTGCCCGGTCCGACCGACGGCCGAGATTGGCTGGAATGGTTTTGGACGGCCGGGGACGCCGCGGAGCAGGCCCTCGAGGACATCCGCGGGATGACTCCCGCCCTCGCCGACTTCCTGGAGGCGGTCACGCGTGAGCAGTGGACACCGCCCGGTCAGGCATCGGTCGCAGAGTGGTCACAGTCACATGAGGGCCTAGCCGGGGAGCAGCGAGGCACCTCAAGCCTCCCACCGGTCGAAGGAGATCGCCCGACCTCGACCGCCGACCTGCCCTGCTCCGAGCCGCCGGCCCCTCCGAATCCCGACACAGATAATTCGAACGAGGCAACCGCACCGCCGGGCGACCGGTCGGCAGTATCAGGTGGGAATGGGGCGGAGCCGGTCACGGAGGTATCCCCGCCGCTGGCTGCGTTCGTGCCTGTCGAGACTGTTCAGCCGGTAGCCTCGCAACTGCACGCGCCGATCAGTCCGAATTCGACAGCCGTGGCCGAAATCCGCGCCGAGGTCATTCTCGGCAGGGGCCGGCTCGTCGCTCCGCCCGCCCTCGACTCGGCCGTCGCCACGTTCAAAGCGTTCCGGAACACTCGCTGGATCACCCCCCAGGGTAAGTGCGAACCGGCCCCGTGGCTGGACGCGAAGTCGTTCGGAGCAAATCTCACCGAGGCTCTCTTCCAGTCGATCGAGAGCGAGCGGTTCGGGCGAGCAAAGGTATTCGCTGCGGCAGCTCACCTACTTGGGTGCGAAAGCGCTCCAACGCCGGACGAAGTCGAGACCTGGGCGCGACTCTGGCTCAACCCTCGTGACGCGGTCGGCCTGGGGATGGACGGGGTACTTCAACTCCGGCTGGCCGCGAGTGACGGCCGTCTCGTCCCAACCCGCGTTTGGAAACTCCGCCTGTGTCTGGAAGCGATCCGCCCGTCTCGCGACCTCCCACCCGCCCACGACGAAGTCGATGAGTGGTTAGACGCCACGGGCTTCACGTCAGGCGGGCTCCGCCAGATGCTCTATCTGTTACTCCGTGTCGGGCGGTCCACCGACCGCCCGACGGACGAGGTCCGTCGAGCGGTAACGGCGTCTGGGTCTCGGATTGACTCGCTGACCGAGGCCTTAGCGGCTGCCCGGAAGGATTTACACGCTGAGGTCCGACGGCTCTGGAGCGGGGCGGGTGGGAAGATCGAGCGGAGTCACTGCCGCCGGGCCTGGGACGAGTTCGTCGCACAGGCGCGGGCGACTTTAGAGCCGCTTTACCCACTGACCGAAGGCGGCCGGGAGGACTGGGATCCCGACGAGATGGGACGGAAGATCGGGCGGCTCGAAAAGGTCCATAAGGACATTGCTGACGAGCACAAGGCGAAGTACCACGACCGGCACAAGATGGACCGGGCAGCCCGGTCCATCGCCGAGAAATCGGCCGGGGTGAACGACCTGCACCGCAAACTTCGGGTGGCCAGAAAGGGCGACCGACAACGTGCGGTCTCGGACGACGAGTTAGCGGCGCGGGCTGAAGGGCTCCAGGCTGAAGCACCGCTCGCAGACCCGTTCGAGGAGGCGTGTCGGCTGCTCATTGACCGCCTCGTCGCCTATCGGGTGGGGGCGGACGTGAGGGTTGGGCTCACCGCGGCTGACCTCCTTGACCACCCAGCCCTCCTCGGGTGCGTCGCGATCGAACCGGCCCAGCTCTCGGGGTTGGGCGAGGCGGACGTCATCCCTGTCGCCGACATCAAGCTTCCGGGGGCAGCAGCCGCCATACTCCTAGACCCCACACCACCGACCCCTTGCGACCCGGTCGGTGCTGACTTCCTTGAACGGCTTGCTCGCGCCCTGATCCGCATGCAGCGATACGACGTACTCGGCCCACTCGTCCCCCACCTCAATCCGTCCGACCAGGCCAAGGTCCGCGCTGCCCGAAACGCCGTCGCCGCGGAGACGGCCGAAGCCTTCGCGCGGTTCCGGCGGGGATGGGAGCGGCTCGCCGACCTGGCCTCGCGGGATGAGAGGGCCGTAAACGCGGTACTGCGTGACGCCACTGACCGCCTCAAAGCCGTGTCGGAGGACGAGGCCGTCCAGGCCGGAAGCGAACTCCTGTTCCGCAACTGGCTTGTGTTAATGGCCGAGTACACGGACCGGCTACTCGAACACGAGTTGGCTTCCATCCGCCAGGCCGTTACCCAAGCTTGTCACCCAGCCTCGGACGACATCCTCCTGGCTCTCCGCGAGGGACGGCTTGCCGACGCTGTCTACCTTCGGAACGAGTCGCCGCGGGACCAAGCAACCCCTTCCGCCGGCCGCCGCCAGACCGCGTGGCGAAAGGAGGCCGCGGTCCGGTTCGCCAACCCGGTCGAGGCCCTCCGCGACTACCGCCGTCGACTCGACCCAACCGGCCGGTCTAAGGGGGAGATTGGCGGCCTCATCGAAACATGGCTGGAAGGCCACTCGGGGGTGCTCACGGCCGACCAGCCGCTCCGGACCCGATTCGCCGATGTCGTGTTCGCAGACACCTTCGGCGGGGAGGGGGAACAACTCCGGAAGCAAGGCAAGAGCGAGCGGACGTTCTTCCGGATGCCGTGTCAGCGGATGCGGGAGTATGTGGCCCGCCAGGGGTTGAATCCGAGTTTCCTCCCACAGCTCACCCGGTCTGAAGAGATCGTGCTGATTACCCCACCGACGCGATACCAGGATCCTGGGCTCGTCCAGCAGACCGCGAACCTTATCGCCGCCAACCACGCCACCAAGTTGGTCGGGGTACTCGCCCCGGGCATCAAATCTGACCTGCGAGCTGCGCTCTTGCAGGAGTTGCGGCAGCGGAAGGCCACCGCGGCTGTACTCGACAGCGTGGACCTGTGCCGGCTGCTCAACCCTGGCGGCCGGCAGATCAACCTCGTCATCGGGCTGCTCGAGGTGATGTTAGAACAGCAGCGATGGACGACCATGTCGCCGTTCCACGCCCACGACGGAGCCCAAGCCCGGATCGAGATGTACGTCGGGCGGGCGGATGAGGCTGAGGTGCTTGCGACGGACAACAAGTATTCCCGGTTGTTCTCGGGCCGGAAACTTGGGAAGAGTGCCCTTCTGAAATTTATCGAGGACAAGTACGAGGGATCCACCCTACCGTCCGGCAACCGGCTGCATGTGCTGCGGATCCCGATTGTCGGCAACGACGCCGACGCGGTCATCATCGGAAAGGTGTTGGCCGAGCTCAAAAATCGACTTAAATTCGAGCCAACAGGGCCGGTGGCGCTGACCACTGACGCCTTCCTAGCGGCCCTGTCCGAGTACCTGGTTTCCCGTCCGCAAGACAGCCTGCTCGTCATCCTCGACGAGGCCGACGTGTTTATTGAGCGGCAACTTCAGCAGTACGACGCCCACAAGGAGCAGTGCCTGAGTTTCCGCATCCGGTCCGACGCCCAGAAGGAGGTAGACGGCCAGGGGTTACCCCGCATCCGGTTCGTCTTCGCCGGTTATCGGAAGGCCAACACCCGGGGCGGGGCGTGGGGGAACTGGGGCGACCCGCTGCTGCTGAACCCGCTGGAGGGTGAGGAGGCCGCAGACCTGATCGCCGGGCCGCTCGCTCGGCTCGGCATCGACGCCACAGACGCCGCACCGGCAGTCGCTTACCGCTGTGGGTATCAGCCGGCGGTACTGCTGCGATTCGGCGAGCGGCTGCTTGAGTTGCTCGATGGCCAGCACCCGGACATGGCCGACCGGGGACACGTGGTCGTCACCCCGGCACACGTCCGGGAGGTGTTCGACCACCAGGCGGTACAGGACGAGATCCGGACGGTAGTGCGGAACAATTTCCACGGGAATGATGCCGGCCAGGCGGTCTTCTCGGCCACGCTACTCGCGTTCGCAACCCTGGCCCCCGGGGACGCTCTGGTGAACGCCCCCCAGGAGATCTGGCGGCGGCTCCGAGAGTTGGTGGATAAGGGCGGCGAGGAGGTCAAGCAGGCTGCCAGGCGAGTCGGTTGGCTCACCCCCCGCGGACCGGACGGGACGGAGCCGACCGAGGTGGCGGTGAGCGAAATCAACCGGCACTTGGCCGACTTCCACGAGCGAAAGCTCTTGACGCTGATCAACCGCGAGGATGGGATATTCCGGCTCCGCTTCCCGTACCACTTGGCCACATTGCTTGTCGAGGTTGAGGTGGAGGCGTGGGCGGCTCTGGCCAAGATGGCCCCAGGCACGGGGCCGGCGGGGGAGGAAGATGCCGGAGGCGATCCGGTCCACCCGCTTGCTCTCCGCGACCTGGAGGAGGTCCTCCGCAAACACCAGGAACTGGGACTAGGCGATTACAAGGCGGGCGTGCTGGGGACGCTCTGGCCCCAGTCCGTGGCGAACCCCGACTGGCTCGCGAACCGGCTCGGGTACCAGCCCGCCGACCTGAGCCAACGGGGCGAGCTGCGGGCAGTTGATGCCCGCGCCTACATAGAACTCTCGCCGGCTGACGCCGATCGAGTGCTTGCCAGCCGCCCGGCCGACGCCTCACCGGCGTTCATGGTGGGCGGAGCGGACCTACTCCGTTGGGGGCTCCGACTCGCAAATCGGGGGACGGCCATCGAGGTACAGGGCCAGCGACGGCTGACACGGGCGGCCGTTGACCATTGGTTCCGTCGGGTCTGCGGGTTCGAGTTCGACCGGGATGAACTCGACAGGATCACGGCGGCGACCGGTCGCATCCCGTATCTGGTCAGTCTGTTCTACCAGACCTTGAAATTGGTCATGGAGACGGAGGGCGGGGTGAACGTAGGCCAGGACCAGTTCAACCTGACGGCAACCAAGTACGAGAAGAAACTGCACGACCATCTGGACCAACTCGCCGCCGGGCCGGACACCGTGCGGCTCAGCCCACGTGAGCAGGAGTTGTTACTTATGGCAGTGGTCGCTGCCCGTTCGGGTGAGTTCAAGCAACCCTCTATTCTGAGGGACGTTCAGGAGTATTGGGCCGGGCGGCTATTCGAAGATGCTTGGGCGAAGGAGTACCCCGGCCGGGAGTATCCGACCGAGTACACCGACACGGCTGAGGACCGACTGGCCGCGCGGGTCTTGGCCGATCTGGGCCTCCTCCCGCTCCCGATTGATCAGACCGGGCCGCCTGGGGTGCCATTCCTTAAAGAAGCGGACCCGCTTGTGCGCGCCATCGCCCCGGTATTGGCCAGAGCCGGGCAGCGAGCGTGACGGGTTGGTCGGCAAGGCCAATGGCCGCCTCTGACACGCACGGAGTTACCGACGGATGTCCGACGAACTTCTGCTGGTGCTCAGCCGTCGCGGCGAAGTCGCCTGGCCGACGTGCCGCCGGTACATCGACGAGTTACACGCCCGGCTAGCGGGCGGTCAGCCCAAACCTCGCAACCTTGAGACGGTGACGACCAGCACTCTCCAGTCGCTCGGACACATCACGGTCGATTTCACGGAAGGGAGCGGTGTCGTACGCGTCGCTCCGCGGGTGCTCGCTCGGCTTCCGGTTGCCGGTCGGCCAACGGCAGTGTTGGTTGGGCACCGGACGGCCGACAACCAAGAGCTTTTCCTTGATAGCTGTGGGCGTGTCCACGGGGCATGGGCGACGGCGTCCGCGGGCGGCGGTGAGGGGCCGTTCATCCCCTACCGGCTGAGCGTCGAGACAGACTCAGTAGATGACTTGGCGACCGTGGCAGCGGCGGTCGAGGCACGGTTCGATCCCGACCCGGCCGCGTGGCGCGTGCTACAGATGGCGGAGACGGTGGATACATACCGAAGATCGCTTCTGTGGCGGGTCCAGCAGGATCTGAACTGGGAGCGGCGGGACTTCGATGTGGACAGCGTCCGGTGGACAGCCCTAGGTGCCTCGGGTGATGGCTTGGCCGAGTTCACTGACCCGCGGACAAGCCGGCGTACCTACCGGCTGCGGCGCGGGGACCGGGTTGCTGACGTGGACCGGGCATGGGGCTGTTACATCGCCCTGGCCGCCGCTGTGCGTAACGTTCTGTACTACGACGGCGAGGCCATATTCATCCCCCTTAGCGCACGTCTCCCGGCCCCGTTCGACACGGCCTTGACGCTATGCAGCGGGTTCGCTCCACGAGTGGTGCGCATCACGAACGCGCCCGGCTGCCCAGCCGCCTGTTTGCGGTACTCTGCCGTCCCCCAGCCACTCGCGGACCTTGCGGCCGCCAAACTCGGCCAGTGCCTCGTTCCCGTGCCCTCACCGGAGGCCCTGTCGTGATCCTGACTGACCCCCTCGGGGCGTTCGAGCGCCTCCGCGAGAACTTCATCCTGTACGTCCAAACCGCCTTCCGCACACGGTTTCCGTCGCTCGAGGAGGATCGCCTGCAGCTCCTCAGACAGACCGGGCAGTTTCACCAATCGCCATACCTCGAGCCCAGGGTGAAGTACCTAGGGTATCGCACCTTGAGTGAACTCGATGATGGCGACCTGCCGGGATTGACTGGAGCGGCTCGCGTAGCGTTTTTGAACCTCCTGCGAGTGGGACTGTTCGGGGTGGACGAACCGCGGCTGTACCGCCACCAAGTTCAGATGCTTCGGACCGTCTTAGGCGGCCGGAGCGCAGTGGTGACGACGGGCACCGGGTCTGGCAAGACGGAAGCGTTCCTGATGCCGGTACTGGGCCACCTGGTTAAGGAGCGGTTCGCCCACCGAACCCGAGTGCCGGGGCTACGAGGGCTCGTCCTGTACCCGATGAACGCGCTCGTCGAGGATCAGCTCAACCGGCTTCGTGTCGCGCTCGATTCGGACGAGGCCAGGGGGTGGGCCGCAGCCCAAGCGATCCCATACCCGATCTCGTTCGCGCGGTACAACAGTCTGACCCCGGTTCCCGGGTATCCGGTGCGGTGCGCGGACGGTGATCAGACCGAGCCGACCGGGGAGCCGAATGCGTCCAAACTTGGCGAGGCTGGCCGACGTCGGCAGCAGATCATCAACGACTCGGTCCAACTCGACGGATTACTCAATAACGCCAGCCAGCGTCTCGCGGCTGCGACCAGCGACACAGAACGGGCTGCAGCCGCGGACGAACTCGACCGACTGCTTGACGCACGGTTCTTCTTCCCCCGGCACGACGGGGCCGAGATGACCTCGCGGTGGGACATCCAGGCGTCGCCACCTGACCTCCTCGTAACAAACTTCAGCATGCTCGCCGTCATGCTGATGCGGCAAATAGAGTCCCCCATATTTGACCAGACCAAGGCATACCTCGCCCGCCCGGACAGCGTGTTCCACCTGGTCGTGGACGAACTCCACCTGTACCGTGGGACCGCCGGTACAGAGGTCGCGTATCTTCTCCGGCTGTTTCTAGAGCGACTCGGACTCGTGCCCGGCGACCCGAAGCTCCGGGTCGTCGCGTCCAGCGCCTCGCTCGGCGACGACGAGGCCGGGCAGCGGTTCCTCCGCGAGTTCTTCGGCTCCGCCTGGGCGGCCGACCAGATCATCGGGGACGACCCCGCCGACCTACCGACGCCACACACTGGCTCCCCGCTCTCCGTGGCACCGTTTGTGGCACTCGCGGACGCCCTGGGCGGTCCCGACGACGTCCGGGATGCTGCGCTCGGGCAGGTCGCCGACGCACTCGGGCACCCCGGACCCGATGCACCCCTCACACGGGTTCGCGCGGCGTTTGAACACGCGGCCAATAACATGGCCGGGCGGATACTCGGGGCCTGTGTGTCGGACGGCCGCGTTCGGGCGGTAAGCTTGGACGCGTTCGTGACCGGGTTGTTCGGCCCAGGGGTTCCTGACGCCGACCGGTTCCGGGCCGCGCGGGGGTTCTTGGTGGCACGTGGGGCTTGCCACCACTCCGGCTCTGACCTCCCGCCCCTCCGGCTGCACTGGATGTTCCGCAGCATCGAGGGGCTGTGGGCGACGGCTCGAGCGACACCGGACCCGGCTGACCCGGGTCGCACGGCTGGTCGGCTCTTCTTCCAGCCGGTGACTTTCGCCGACGGCGGGCGGGTGCTTGACCTCTTGTTCTGCGACCAATGTGGGACCACCTTCTTCGGGGGGAACCGTCTAGCCCTGTCCGACCACAATGAGGGATACGAACTGCTCGTGACCGAGCCCGAACTCGAGGGTCTCCCTGACCGGATGCCGGCCCGGTTCATCTGGCAACGCACGTACCGGCATTACGCCATCTTCTGGCCGCGGAGGGAATCCTCACTCCACGACGAGGCGGGACACTTCCACCAGCGGCGGCGGCACGAGCAGGATTGGCCCCAGGGGCGGCCGCCGGAAAACGCGCGGTGGTCCGAAGCGTGGCTTGAGCCGGCCACCGGAACGGTCCGGTTCGAGCCGGGGGACGGTTCGGTCTCGGGGTACCTCTTCACCCTCGATGCGGTGGACGCAGCATCCGAGGAGGCGGACCAGTACGCGGCCCAACCACATATCTGCCCCGCCTGCGGGGCGGACCGGACGTGGCGCCAGAGCGCAGCCCGCCGGTCGAGCATCCGTCCGTTCTACATCGGCATCAACAAGGCCACCCAGGTGCTGACGAAGGAACTGTTCGCGGTTCTGCCGGAGACCGACGACCGGAAGTTGGTTGCGTTCACAGACAGTCGGGAAGATGCCGCCACGCTGGCCAACGGGGTGGAGCGGGAGCATTTCTGGGACCTCTTGCGGGAGGCTGCGTACGACGAGTTGGCCCTTGTGTCGCTCGACCGGGCCGCGTACCTCTCCGACCTCGAATCAGTTGGCTCGCCTGTCTCGGCTGCCGCCCTCCGCTACTTGGAACAACGGCCGGAGGACGCGGCCCTGCTCCGCGCCCACCTGGAAACCCTCGCTGCTCCCGTTCCCAATGGGCTGCCGGCACCCCTCGCGGCGATCGTCCAGCGGGCCCGCGACGAGGCAGAAGGAGAGTTGGCGGCCGTCCGCGGCGGCTGGCGGACGGTCCCGCTCCGGCCGCTGACCGAGGACGAAGTCGGTCGGATGGCGCTGCTCATCTCCCGCTTGGCCGGCGGCGGGGTCGGCTGCAACCCGGCCTCCCCATCGCGGGATTACGAGTTCGTGGAGGTCGGGGCCGAGCGGCCGCACTGGACGAGATTTTTCGATTTCAGTGGGCTACCCGCGGTCGCATGGCGGGCGGACTTGGTCACCGAGCAGATCGTACGCCGCGACCAAATGCTGCGGAATAAGCTCGCCCGCGAGCTTTGTCGCGTACTTTTCAGCCGTGACTATTTCGGGTTCGAGACGGCAGGCCTCGGATACCTCACCCACGCGATGGCGCAGGGCGAGCTGACCACCCGTGGAGCAGCGGCCGGATTGGACCCGGCCACTTTTGGTCAGGTTCTCGAAGCCGTCATCCGGATGCTAGGCGACAACTTTCGGTACCTCCCCCCAGATCCGATGCCGACCCGCGGGCGAGACTTCCCAGACTGGGCACCAACCTCACCCAGTAGCCCGGTCAGAGACTACCTCCAAGCGGTCTTCCGCAGCCGTTTTCCTGACCTGAACCCTCGCGGTCGCGGGCGGCAGCAATACGCCGCGCTCGTTCTATCGGTAGGTACGGCGGTGTCGGACCTCTCAGATGGTGCAGTCTGGCAGGCCGACCCCAGGCGATTGGTGGTCCAACTCGCACTCCCGACCGACCCGGCGTGGGTCTGCCCGCGGTGCTGCCGGCCCCACCTCCAGCCCGCCGCGGGGGTCTGCACAACCTGCCGGGGGCCGCTCCCCGGCGATCCGAACGCCCGGGCGGGAGAGGTTCGGGACCGGCATTACTACGGCCGCAAGGCCACGGACCGGGCCCGGCCGTTACGCCTGCATTGTGAGGAGCTGACCGGGCAGACGGACGACCAATCGCTCAGGCAGCGGCTATTCCGGAACCTAATCCTGCCCGGTGAGGAAATCGACGAGCGGACGGCCGTGCCGCACGTCGATGAGATCGACGTGCTCAGCGTCACGACCACCATGGAGGTGGGGATCGACATTGGGAGCCTGCTCGCGGTGTTCCTCGCCAACATGCCGCCAGAGCGGTTTAACTACCAGCAGCGGGTCGGCCGGGCTGGGCGAAAGAATCAGCCATTCTCAGTCGCACTGACTTTCTGCCGGGGCCGCAGCCACGACCAGTACCACTTCGATGCGCCGGCCGAGATCACCGGCGGTGCCCCGGCGGCCCCATTCCTGGCGATGGGCCAGGTGGACATTGCACTCCGGCTCATGGCTAAGGAGTGTTTGCGGCGGGCGTTTCTCGCCGCTGGCGTGGGCTATTGCGCCGGGCCTATCAGCCCGCCGGACTCCCATGGGCAGTTCGGCCCGGCCACGGGCTGGGGAGGCGTGCGGGCGGACGTGGAGGCGTGGCTCGGCACGCACCCGGATGTCCCTACTGTTGCCGCTACCCTGACCGTCGGCTCGAACGTCCCGGCCGCCCGACTCGTGCAGTTCGCTCGGTCAGAACTCGCTGGCAGAGTGGATGCGTGCGTAGTCAACCCCGAACTCGGCGGGGTCGGTCTCGCCGAGCGGCTGGCCGAGGGTGGGATCCTGCCGATGTTCGGCATGCCGTCTCGCGTCCGATCCCTGTTTCACGAACTCACCGCCCCCGAGGGGGACGACCAGACCGCACGGACCATCGACCGAGAACTCGACCTGGCGATCGTCGAGTTCGCTCCCGGAGCCCAGCGGACTAAGGACAAGCGGTTGCTCCAGAGTATCGGGCTGACCGCCCCTTATCTGGTCCGGTTCAACCCGGACACCCGTCGGCGGGAGTGGCAGTTGCCCGACGACCCGGCCCCGTATACCTCGCCGGGGCAACTACTAGTGTGCGGCCAATGCCGGAATACCGTGTTAATCGCCAACGGCCTTCCGGCCCCAGCGGCGTGTGACAACTGCGGGCTGGCTCGGACCGACGAGCCTGGGCCGGACCCGAGATTTCGGTGCCTGCCGACGGCCATCCCGACGGGTTTCCGGACGATCCTGGACCGGGCGGCCGACGCGGGCGAGGAACAGGACCGCCCGCCGGGGTATGCGGTGACGCTCGCCTTGACCGCCTCCGACAACGCTCCGGGCGTCAACCACCCACCCGGCCTGAACACGACCCTCCGGCTCGTACCGGGCGGGCGGGTGTACCGGGTGAATGACAATGCCGGCCGGCTGTTCGAGGGCAGCGCGCGGCCGTTCGACTGCGGCTTCTACCGCGGCACCCAGCGGCGTACATTCCCCCTCAGCCCACAATGGATCGCTGGGGAGTTTCAGCCCAACGGCTTGATCCGAGGGCAGGCGGACCAGATAGCGTTGGTGGCGGCCAAGTCCACCGACGTCCTCCAGATCGGCCCCCGGTCGAACCTGAATGGCCTCGCCCTCGATCCGATGCGGAGTGGGTCGGCGGTGCGGGCCGCGTACTACTCGGCGGGGTTCCTCCTGACCCACGCCGTCGCGGCGGAACTCGACGTGGATCCGGCCGAACTTGAGATCAGTAGCCTGTTCCGCGACCAGCAGCCGGGCCAGGGGAGCGACGCTAGTTATTTCGGGGTACTGTTCGTCAACGACCGGCTGCCAAATGGAGCGGGGTTCACCCGCTGGCTGAATGACCACTTCGCCACCCTGCTCGGGTCGGTCCTTGCTGGCACCAACCCGTTTGCCGGACGGGTACTCGACCCCAGCCACCGGGGCCGGTGCGACTCCCGTTGCCCGCTGTGCCTGCAGCACTTTCGGAACATGAACTACCACGGGCTACTCGACTGGCGGCTCGGGCTGTCGCTACTCCGAGTGCTGGCCGACCCCGGGTACCTTTGCGGGCTGGACGGGTCGTTCTCCGGCCCCGACTTGGAAGCGTGGCCCGGGGTGGGTGGCGCGCCAATCGACTGGGCGGCCTGGGCCGAGGAGTTGGTGGGAGCGTACTGCCACGACTTCGGCTGTACCCCGCAGACGTTCGGACAGCTGCCCGGCTTCGTTGACGCTGACGGTGGGGCGGTGGTCGTCACGCACCCCCTGTGGCAAGACCAGTCGAACGTCGAGGAAAACATCCTCGCCGAGGCACGACTCGCGGCCGGACCCGGCGTGCGGACGATGGACTCGTTCAACCTGGCTGCCCGCCCGGCGTGGGTGCGGCGGAAGCTGTCCCCACCCTAAGGAGTTTCCGTGCCCGATGGCACACTAGACTCCGCGGGCCTGCCGGCGGCGCCCCTACCGCTCTCCCCGAGCGGGTACCAGACCCTGCTCGCCTGCGGGCTCCGGTACATCTGGGAGGAGTCGCGCGAGCCGCCCCGGCTGCCGGGATACCCGGCAGCCCGGCTCGGGACCGCAGTGCACGACCTGCTCGCACAGGCCGGTCGGGGTGTGCTGCCCCCGGAACCCACGCAGATCCGTCAGGCGTGGCGAGAGGCAGTCGCGGCCGTCGAGGAACGGATGCGGCAATCGTGGCTTGAGCGTCCCTTCGTTCCGCTCAGGGCGTGGGTCCGCAACTACGAAGAGACCCGGGTCGCGACGGTCCGGCTCGCTGTCTCCGTCGCCGCCGCTTGGCGGCCCGCACCCCGGCCGGGCGGAGGCGGGCCAGGAGGTCTCCCGCCCGAAACCCGGCTGACGAGCGCGGACGGGACGGTGAGCGGCCGTATCGACGTCGCGCGGTGGACCCCGGACGGGGTAGTCGTCCGGGACTATAAGACGGGCGACGTACTCGACAACACTGAGGGCGGCGGGCACGATGTTAGGGCCGCGTACCAAGTCCAGCTCAAGCTATATGCCGCCCTGCACGCCGACGCCCGCAAGTTTTGGCCGGTCGGGTTGGAACTCGTGACGATGTCAGGCGAGATTATCCCGGTTCAGTTTACTCAGGCCGAATGCGCCGTTCTCTTCGACGAGGCGAAGGGGCGAGCTGCGGACCTGTGGAGGCGGGTGGGCCAGGTGCGGGCGGGGCAGGCGGCGCTCACGGATCTTGCCACGCCGGGGGCGGCTTGCCAGTGGTGCCGCTACCGGCCCGTCTGCCCGGCGTACCGCCCCTGGTCCGAGTCGCAGACTCCTTCCGACTCGTGGGCCCGTGACGTTTGGGGGACCGTGCAGGGCGTAAGCACCACCCGCCGGAGCCTGGCGGTCGTCGAACTCAACACCTCGTGCGGGCCACTCCAACTGATCGATCTCGATCCGACTTCCGACCGCAACCCGGCCCTCGCCGGCCTCACTCGTGGCTCAACTGCGGCCGTGTTCGACGCCCGGCCCATCAACGAGCGGACGCTCAAGGCGGGCGACCGTACGGTGCTGTATCGAATTCCGGAGCAGGTCTGAAATGGATCGCTAAGTCAGGTGCTCAAGCAGCTGTGACCGGGCATCTGTGCCGCGGAGCGAGGGCAAAGTCAGAGGGGCCGGTTCCTACCCCGGCCGAGACCAGACAAGCTTTTTGTATTGCTCCAGAAGGTAGTTCGCGAGAGCCTGCACGTCCTTGGGTGTGTTTTGGATCTCGTTCCATTTGCGGGTTGTGCCAGGGCCGAATTCCCAGCTGCCTTCGGTCCAGCGGCACCTGTCGGCAAGCGGTACCAAGTTGGCCCGGAACTGCTCCCTCGAAGGAATTCCTTTTCCACGGTAGCGATCGGCGATAGCGTCCATCACGAAACCGAGGCCGATCACTCCGGCCCCGTGCATCAGCCGAGACCGTCGGGGCGGGAGCCCCCAGGCTGGCTTGAAGACATCTGACACCGCCCACCAGAAATCCTTCACCGCAGCGAGCATCGGCTCGGTGTCGCTCCGTTCGCCGTCGTCTCGGCGGAACCGAAACAAAAGGCCGTCGGTTATACTGTTTTCCAGCATCTTGATGATCGAGTTATCCTTCACGACCCCGCCTGGGATTGTCGGGGTGCGGATCAGTCCTTTGAGCGGTGAGTCGGCGTCCAAATTCAACCGATCGAGCAGGATGGTGGGAAAGCGGCGTCGCTGTAGCTGATTCGGCAACCGGGCCGTGGTCACCGGGAGCAGTTCGTACACGAGACCTTTGGGAAGCGGCTTTGTTGAGTTGACCAGAATGAACTGCTCCCGCTGCTCGTGGTCCCGGTCGGCCTTAAACCCCACAACGCAGACCGGAAACCGCTTCACCCGCGCGTCCCGGATGGCGGCCGTCCGCTGCTGACCATCCACAATCCACCCCGGCAAGTCGGTCATGCCCTCGCCAGACGCGACGGGAATGAGGAGCGTGCCTAGGCGGCTGTAGGCGGTATCGGCGGCCGGTCCTGGAAGAGGCTCGAACTTCACTCGCTTATCGAAGGCGACAACGATCGCGTTCGGGATGAGGGGGTTGGCGGACTCCAGGTAAGTACGGATCTCGGCGATGTGCGAGAGCACCTCCGGCCTCTGGTAGCCCGCGATCTGTTGGTCCTTGCGGGCGATCCGGGACACGGACGCGATCCGCGGCAACAGCTTCCCGTCCACGGCGAAGCTGTAGAGCACCCTGGACCGCCCCTGGCGGACCTCGAGGGCGGGGACACGGAGGATGGTTGGCGCTTTCACGTCGGGGTCTTCCTCTTCGCCGGCGGCCGCGGCGGGGCGGGCCGCCGGCGAAGTTCGCTCTGCAGCCGACCGTAGGTGACGAACAGGTTGTGGAACCCGCGGCGGCGGTTCCGCTCGGCCCCGCGGAAGAGCACGACGTGGACCCCGAGGGCCTTGCAGACCGCGCACGGGCAGGCGGCCCACGGGCGGTCACCGAGGGTCTCCCGGTACTCGGCGGTGCGGTCCTTCCGCGCGTCGTGTAAGGCCTGGTACTCCTTGAGCACCTGCAGCACCGACTCCAGCCCCCGGCCGGTCCGGGCGTACGCGGTCGCGCCGTCGAGGCAGGCCCGTTCGAGCCGCCTGGCTTCCTGCTGGTTCACCAGCCCAGCCCCTATCCGCTTTTGGAGCTTCGGGTTCCCTTCCACCTGGGGGATCCGAACGGCGGTGTAGGTGCGGCCCACCGCGTAGTAGTTATCGCGGTCGTCCATGAATGCCTGGCGGAGCGGAGAGGTGCTATCGAAGCTCGACACCCCGTGGCCGGCGAACGTCTCGACGTGCTCGCACCGGCTCACCCCGAACAGGTGGAGACGCGTGCCGGGGGTTCTCACCGCCGAAACTGCCGCCAGGATCTCGACGATCTGGTGGCTCTTGAGTGGTACCATCCCGCCGAGTCCGATTGTCTTGTACCCGAACCGCTGGAGTTCCCGCACGCAGTGAGCGTAGGACGCCGGGCTCCACCCTTGCGCAGCCCCGACCGGCTCGAACCGGCACCCCCGGGCCGCGTGCCGGGTGAGGAAGGCAGCAGCAAGTTCAAGGGTGACCGCCTGCCGCGCCCGCCACTCCTCGGGTACTGGGTCCATTCCGGGAAGGGCCCGATCGAGGTCCGGGTCGTAGGCCAGGATGATGTGGTCGATCGACACGCCATAATCGAACCCACACGCCGTGTAGAAGTCGATCACCTCGTCTACCGAAACCGGCGGCACCCGCTCCCGTATGTAGGAGAACGCCCCGCAGTCGCCCATCGTCGTGAGCGGCCGGTCGCCGAGCCGGAAGAACTCTCGCGCCCCCATTCGTAGCAGCCGGTGTCGCTGAGCGAGTGTGTACCGACCGCTCTCCCCAGCCCGCCCCTCGACAATGGCCCGAGACACGAGGACGCCATCGTAGGGCGGGCTGGGGAATACCTCATGGGCGTACTGGTCGTCGCGGTGCCTCATCCGGTGATCGGCCCGGGTCTCAGCGGCGAAGTCGAAGCTCGGATCGACCAGGTCCTGCGCGTCGGGGAAGTAAAACTTCATGCCGGCCTGCCCCCCTTAGCCTGGACGTACGTCCGGACGAGCAGGTTTGACAGAGTGCGGATATGGCGGCCTGTGTTCTCTAGATCGTCCCAGGGGAGGCCGTTCATCCCCTCCCACTGGCCGCTCGTCCAGCGGCACACTGGGGCGACCCGACGGAGTTCCCGCTCTACGGTAGCCTCGGCCTTGGGGTGTTTGGGGTCTACCCCAGCCATGACCAGATCCATGAGCCGGCCGATGGATCGGATGCCTGCTCCGTGCATGAGGCGGCTCTTCGCCGGCGGCTTCCCCCAAGCTTCGGGGAACACCCGTTTCACGGCCGACCAGTAGGTCACTAACAAGCCGCAGATGCTCTCGGTGTCAGTCTCGTTCGTGGTCAGGTTCCGGTACGGGAACAGGCAGCCGGACGAAGATAGAAGGCTCTCTGCGATCATCCCAACGACTGCGGTGTCGGTCACGACGCCGACCGCCTTCTCGCCATCCGACGCCCGGCGGATCAGCCGGTGAAATGGGGAAGTGGGGCTCTGGTTGAGCCAGTTGCACAGGGCCGATGGGAGTTTCTTCGACGCTAGGCGCGCGGGGAGGGCGGTTGACACCTCCGGGAGGAGTTCAGTAATGAGGCCCCGGGGTAGCGGCCGGGCGTTGTTCACCCGCAGGAACTGGTCGCGTTGAAGTCCCACGTCATCCGCGACGAAGGCGTTGACTGGGACAGCAAACTGTCGCCGAAGACTCTTCGAGAGAGCAAGCACCCGTTGTTGGCCGTCTACGATCCACGCTGGCTTATGGCCCGGCCCGGCCGGCACCGGGATCTCGAGGGTGCCAGCGGTCGCCAGCGGGTCCCCCACGTCCGGCCCACGGCCGGGTTTGAACCGCACGGCTGAGGACAGGGCGAGGATGATCGAGTTTGGGAAGAGTACTTCGTCGCCGTTCAGGTAGGTCACGATGTCCTGCACGTGTCGGCGGACCTCCGGGCGCTGGTAGCCCAGCAACTTCCCAGCGTCGGTCCGCGAGATCCGGGAGACTTCCGCGATGGCAAGCAAATCCTCTCCGGTTAGGCTGAACACGTAGAGTGGGTGCGCGGGCGTCTGCACGAGTCGCAGCGCGCGGCGGCGAAACACCTTGTCAACCGTCGGCACGGCAGCCTCCTCCCGTCCGGCGGTAGAGGTCGGCAAACCGGGCCTGACCACACGCTCGCCCTGTGTCCCGTAGCCGACGTAGTAGAGCCGTCGGACTGGTGGGCCCGGTCGCGGCAAGTTGCCGCCGGATGAACTCCGCGACCTCGCGGTCCGTCGCCCTGCCCCGGGCCGGCATCGTCCGCTGCGGTGCTTGGCGGCACCAACTCTCGACAGTGGCCTGGCAACGGGTATAGGTCAAAGGTTCCGGCCCCAACTCCTCGAGGAGTCTACGTGCGAGCCGGACGTTTAGGGCGCTCATCGTCCCGCCGGCGAAGCCGCTCAGCCTGCCAGTCGCCGGAAGCATGCTGGGGACGGGGGGCTCGAACGTGCCCCCGCCCGCCGAAACGACCGCAATCTGTTCGGGACCCCTGAGCGCCGCCGCCGCCGCCAAGTCTAGTGCGACGGCCGAGAGGTAAGTACCCGAGAGTGCGACGAGCAGGAAGTCCGCCGGGTACGCAGCGGCGACTGCCGCGATCGTGCGGGGCCCAGCGTGGGGGACGAGATGGTTGGCGATGGTATGCCACCATTCGGGGAGCATGACCCGTGCGACCTTGCCCCCGGCAGCACAGACCGAATCCGCCTGCCCAGGTGTGAAGGTGGCCGAGTACGGGGCCAGCGGAGTGTCGAGGCGGACGAGCCCATACCCGGCCGATACGACCCAGACGCGGACCGACAGGGCCGACCGCTCGGCGATTGAGCGAACAATTTGCCAGTGCTCGCCGGCGTACAGGTCGCCGGCTGGAACGGTGACAGACTGGGCCCGTAGGCGCGTGGCCCAAGCAGCCGCCCGCCACCCGACCGTCTTCCCCGGTCGGACCGCGCGCAGCAGGAGCGACGCGCGGGGCTCCCGCGTCTTTCGCTTCGCGCAGCTCACGACCAGGTTGGTGACGGCAATCACGCGGAGTCTGCTCGGTGGAATTTCGGTGTGCAGGCGAAACGTCGAAACTGTAGATCGCTTGCAGCGAGTCTGATCGACAGTTTCGGTGTGAGCTGTCAACCCGTCAAGAGCCGTGGCGAGGTTCTACGGAATGCCGACGATTTTGTGCATCTGCACGCTCAGACGCCATTGCGGGTGTGCGAGGCAATAGGCGATTGCCTCGCGTGTGTTCGCGGCGAGGTGGGGGCCGGCCATCGGCTGTAGGTAGAAGTACCGGAAGTCGAGATGCTCGTACCGCTCCGGGGGAGCGTCGATTTGCGGGAAGACGAGTTTTACTTCGTCCCCCCGCGTGGCTACAAGCCGCGCCCCCGGTTTGGGGCTAACGCACACCCAGTCGATACCAGCGGGGACGGGGAGTGTGCCGTTAGTTTCGATCGCAACCTCGACTCCGGCAGTATGGAGCGCGCGGAGGAGAGGCTGGTCGAGTTGGAGGAGCGGCTCGCCGCCGGTACACACCGCGAATGGGCGGGGGCGGTCGGTCGGCCAGGCATTCAGAACTGCGGCGGCGAGAGCGGCCGGCGAGTCGAAGACCCCACCGCCTGGGCCGTCCATCCCGACGAAGTCGGTGTCGCAGAACTGACAGGCCGCCGTCCTCCGATCTGCTTCGCGGCCCGACCACAGGTTGCACCCAGCGAACCGGCAAAACACGGCGGCCCGACCAACATTTCGGCCTTCGCCTTGGAGCGTGTAGAACAGTTCCTTCACCCGGTAAGGCATCGAGTGTACCCGCTGGTGTGGCGCGACCGCGGGGCAGGCGCATACAGACAGGTTCTTCGGACGCCGCATGGGCCCGACCGAACCCGAACTCGGCCTACCCGGTTCCGCCGGCCACCCGTTGCCTGCTACTGTGCCGTATCTGCGGGTCATGCCCCCTATAGGCCGGTGCGTGCTTGGCGGGAATCTCTTGGCGTTCGTTCGTGGGCGTGCGTTGTAGGTTGCCCGCACGAGTTCCTTCGGCCGATCTCCCCAGCCGGCTCGACCGCTAACGCGGGATCGGTTTAGCCGCTAAATCGACGTGGCAGCGGCACGCTCCTCTTACTTGGTTAGCCGGACGCCAGCCTCGGCCGCGAGGTCCTTGAAGATCTTGGTGAGCAGCCCGCCAGGGTTCAGGACTTGGCCGACCCGTTGGGCTTCCCGTAGGAGCCCGATGGCCCGATCGACCGGGCCGGGGCCGAGCCGCTCGACGCACAGCGTCCACCAGCGGCGGCTGGACTCGCCGTTCACGGCGGCGATGATCCGCTCCACCTGGTAGTGAGTTTGCTCCTGCTGGCGCACCCCGGCGGCCGGGATGCGTGCGGTTCCCTTACCCCGCCGGAAGACCGCCCACCACATGCCGTCACGGTCCCGTTCGGCCCGGTGCCCGGCCAGGATCGGCAGGCCGGCGTCGAGCAGCCGGTACACCGCACGGCCGAGCACCTTCCGCGCGTCGGCGGGCGAGCGGGTCTCGACCGGCAGTACCCGCGTCAGATCCGCGACCCGGCGGCGGTGGACGGTCTGGTAGGTGAACATCTTGGCGAGGTAGACCGCCAGCCGCTGGGCGAGCGGCGGGAGCCGGTGGAACAGCTCGCCCTCGAACCCGAGCCGGAACAGCCCGCGGGCCTGGAGCGCGGCCCGGAACGTGGGGCTCAACTCGATCTGCCCGTGCGGCCGCTCCCCCGCCCCGTCACCGGGCCCGGCCTTGAAGTACCGGACGGCCCCGAACAGCCGCCAGTCCATGTCCACGTAGGCGCGGCGGCGGGCGTCCCAGTAGGCGTTCTTGCAACTGAAGTCGTAGCCCCGCAGGACCACGAAGTCTCGCCGCATCCGGTCGTAGTCCTTCTTCGACGGGTTCCGCTCCCCGCGGCGGAGGAACAGCGCCCGCAGGGTGCCGAAGTGGATTACTGACGCACGGCCGCCCTGCTCGGCGTAGAGCTGGAGCAGGTCGAAGAGCAGGGCGTGGGCGGTCGCCCCGCCGACCCCGAGCCGGCCGGGGTACGCGGTCCAGGTGCGGGCGACCGGCCGGTCGCCCTTCCCGCGGATCGTGTCCGTGTAGGTGAGCGGGGCGTGCCGGTCGCGGGCCGGCCGCTTGGCGAACGAGAACAGCGGGAACTCGGCCAGGTCGAAGTCGTACACCGCCGGGCCGGTGTTCGGCAGCGGGCTTGCGGGGACAACAACCTGGTCGGTGGTCGGCTCGGTCGCGGGGGACTCCGGCCCGACTTCAAGCGTGCCCCCTCGGACCTTCGCCATCAGGCGGGCGAGCACGTCGCCGACCGGCTCCGCTCCGCCCCGTTTATTGCATTGATCTTTATTCATTCTTCTCTTTCCGTGCCCGGTTCGCTTGGGATGCCGGACGGTTACTAGTCGGTTCGGGACCGAAAGCACGAACCGTGTGCCCGGTCCCGGGACCGAAGTCACGAACGCCCTCCGGGTGTCCGGGACCGAAGGCACGAACCCCGGCCCTCACCCGCACCGGTAGCGGCCGATCAGGTCGTCCAGGTGCGGGGCCTCCCGCAACTGGTCGACGGCCAGTCGGACCAGCTCCTCGATCGTTAGCTTCGGGGCCCTGGGGTGCCGGCGGTGGTACGTCCGGGCCTGCTCCTGCAGCCAGTCGAGCTGGTCCGCCCGCACCCGGGTCGTCAGCTTGCACGTCCCGGCGGACGGCTCCCGGCAACCGGGTGGGTTGTGGCCGCCGAGCAAGTCGGCGGCGCGGGCGGCGGTGTCGGCCCGCCGCGGGGCGACGAGCGGTACGGCGGTGCGGATCTGCTCGCGGTTACTCATGGGCCATCACCTCCTCGGTCAACCCGGTTAGCTCGCCGGCCGCACGGGTGGCCGTACCGGCCGGGTGCCGGGCCGCGTAGTCGAACACCGTCTCCCCGTTCGCCCGGGCCTTCGGGAACGCCTCCGACTTGTGGACCCGGGTCAGGAACACGGCGTCCCCGAGCGGGGCGAGCTGGGCGTCGAGCCAGTCGTTGAGCACCCGCCGCCGGGGGTCCACCTGGGTGACGACCACCCGGCAGAACCCGGCCGGGTCCACCTCCGGGCGGTGCTGGAGGTAGGTGCGGACGGCGCGGAACGTCCGCTCCAGGCTCTTGACCGACTCGGCGTCGGCGTCGCACGGCAGGATGGCCCGGTCGGCCGCCATCACCGCGTTCAGGGTGACCAGGTCCAGGCTCGGCGGGGTGTCGATCACCACCGCGTCGTAGTCGGCCCGCAGGTCGGACAGGGCCAACCGGAGGGCCGTCGCCCGGTGGGGCAGGCGGGCGAACGCGGCCGGGTCGAGGCCGGGGTCGCCGGGGGCGACGAACAGGTTCGCCGTCGGGGCCGGGAGTATCACCTCGGCGAGCACCCGGGCGGCGACCGCGTCGGCCAGGGGGATCAGGTCGGCCGGCGGGGCGACCCCGAGCCCGGGGGCGATCGGGCCTTGCGGGTCGAGGTCGATGATCAGGGTCCGGTGGCCGGCCCGGGCCAGGCCGGCGGCGAGGTGGATGGCGGTGGTCGTCTTGGCGACCCCGCCCTTCTGCTGGGTGATGGCGATCGTGGTGGTCATGGTCCTCCGTGGTTCCGTCAGCCGGCCGGGGTCCGCCCGGCCGTCACCCGGCAGCCTGCCACACTTCGGACAACGATCGCAAGCGGTTCGACGGGGTTGCCGCGGGGCACCCGCCGGCCGGCGGGACCGCGGCCGGAATCCGGCCGGGGACCGGCGGTTTGTGTGGCCCCCGGGACCGTGCTACGCTGGGACCGCCCGGTGAAACGGAGGCGGGCTCTGCGGGGACGCAACCCGCCGAGGGATAGCCGGGTCGATGGTGCGTCGATGGACGCGTCGGGACCCCGGCGGACGGCAACGCCCGTCGGGGTCCTTCGGTTCTTCAGGCTTCGCGCGGTGTGCCTTCAAACACCCGCACCCTTCACGCCGGCGGCAAGCGGTCCGGGTTATCCACGGGTGAGCGGAGCGGGGCCGGCCGGAGCCCCCGCAGCGAATCTTGTGGGTAACCCGGTCAGCCTTCGGCGGCCGGGGTCGGCCGGGCGGCCAGGGTCTGGCGGGTGCGCTCGACCTCCCGCCGCAGCTCCTCGGCCGGCGGCAGGGCGGTCAGGTAGCGGGAGGCGAACACCTGGGCGTTGATCCCGCCCATCGCGTACTTCACGACCGTGTCGCTCTTCTCGCTACACAGGATGATCCCGATCGGGTCGTTCTCGCCCGGCTCGGTCAGGTGCTCCCGTGCGTAGTTCAGGTACAGGTTCATCTGCCCGGCGTCGGCGTGGGTGAACTTCCCCACCTTCAGGTCCAGGACGACCAGGGCCTTCAGCCGCCGGTGGAACAGGAGCAGGTCCATCTTGTACCAGACGGTGTCGATCAGGATCCGCTTCTGCCGGGCGACGAACGCGAACCCGTTGCCCAGTTCCAGCAGGAACTGCTCCAGGTGCCGGACGAGGGCGTCCTCCAGGTCGGTCTCCGCGTACTCGTCCTTCAGGTCCAGGAACTCCAGCAGGTACGGGTCGCGGACGGCGTCGGTGACGGCGACCGCGTCCTCGGGCTTCGGCTCCCGGCCGCGGCGGAGCATCCCGGCCTTGTCCCGGGAGTGGGCGAGCCGCTCGTAGAACTGGGTGGCGATCTGGCGGTCGAGCTGGCGGACCGACCACCCGCCGCGGACGGCCTCCTCCTCGTAGAACGCCCGGGCGTGGGGGTCCTCGACGCTCATCAGCCGGACGTAGTGGGACCACGGCAGCGGGAACGCGTCGACCAGGCCGGCGACGCCGGGCGGGGTCGGGACGGCCGGTACACCCGACGGTTGCCCCGCGACGGGGAGCCGGACGCGGGCCGCGGATTTGGCCGACGGCGTCGGCCAAATCTCCCAGCCCAGGTAGAACGCCCGCATCTTCCGCAGCCCGCGCGCCGAGAACCCGCGGCCGAACGTCCCCGACAGGTCGGTCCCCAGCCGGGCGAGCAGGGCGTCCCCGTACCCGGCCCGGGCCTGCCCGTGCTGTTCGTGCTCGACGAGCCGCCGGCCGACCTCCCAGTAGGCGGCGGTGAGCACGGCGTTGACCGCCCGGGCGGCGGCGGCTCGGGCCTGGTCGAGCAACTCGGCGATCCCGGCCCGGAACGCGTCGTACCCGGCGTCCGCCGGGACGACGGCGGGCTTCGGGGCGGGGTGCCGGGTCTTCTTCGGGCGGGTCATGGTAGTCTCCTGGGCCGCCACCATAGCTGGTCGGCCCGGATCCGGGCAACCGCTGCCGGGCCGCGCGGCGGCCGGGAGCGGGGCGGGGGCGGCATGATCAACTCTTCCGACCAGTCCTCCGGGTCGGGGTTCGCGGGTGTCGGCGGGGGTGGGAGCGGAATCGGGGGCGGGACGATCAGTTCCTCCAACCAGTTCGCCGGCCCGGGGTCGGCCGGGACCGGCGGGGGTGGGGGCGTGGGCTTTGTTTTCTTTTTGCGGGTGATCATGGTGGTCTCCTTCGTCGGTTGTCGCGGAAGCCCCGGTCCATCGAACACCGGAGCCATGCCTCGGAAAATCCCGGGGGTCTCGGGGGCAGAGCCCCCGGCCCTGGTTCGGGGTATCGGCAAGGAGGGCGGGGTGCTGAAGGAACCGTCGCAAGAACCGGCCCGGGCGTCCGTGCCTGGGCCGTGGGGAACACTCAGAACGGGATGTCGTCACCGGCCTCGGGCGGCGGGGTGCCGTCCGGGGTCGCAGTCGGTTGCTGCTGCTGGCGGAAGATCCACAGGGCGGCCTCCTCGCACAGCTTGGCGGCCGGCAACAGGTCGTCGCGGTTGAGACTCGCCGACGCCTTCCAGCCGTCGTCCGTCTTGTACAGCCGGGTCAGCTTGACGCTGTACCACGGCCCGGTGTCGGACTCGTTCTTCCAGACCGAACACCGGACCCGCCCGAGCCGCAACTCATGGACCGGGCGGTCGCCGGTCGCGGGCGTCTCGGGGGTGGTCGTCGGGGCCTCCGCCGGTCGGGGCGGGGGAGCCTTCGTCCTGGCCATCGTCGCGTCCTCCGTCGTGAGCGGGGCCCGGCTCGCCGCGCGGGCGGCCGGGCCCCTGGGAATGAAAACCGGGTAACGTTCGTGGTCATGCCGCCAGCCCCGGGGCCTCCGGCTCTGTGGCCGCCCACCCCCCCGGGGTCGTACCCGAGCCGGAAGCGGTGACCGCCGGCTCCGGGGCCGCCAGCCGCAGGAGGCGGGACGCCTTCGCGTCCGCCGTCGCCCGCTCCCCGGCGTAGGGGATCTCGCGGGTGAGCGAGGTCAGGGCGTCCACCAGGGCGAAGATCGTGAACCGCTGGCCGCGTCCGCGGACCAGCTCCACCGCCTTCTTGCCGAGCACCTGCGGAACGTTCTCGCCGGCCAGGAGCTTGAGCGCCTCGTCGGCGTCCGCCCCGGCCGACTCCGTCATCGCCTTCTTGACGACCGCCGCGAAGGCGTCCCGCCGCTCGTCGCGGCGGCGGACCAGGGCGTCCAGCATCCGCCGGATCTGGTTGAGGGCGTCGCCGACCTGGGCGGTGTGCTTCCAGGTCGCCTCGGCCACGTTGACCGCGTCCCAGACGATGTGGTTCTGGCAGATTTGCTGGAACCAGAACGTCTGCACGCCCAGGGTGCGGCACCCGACCTCGGAGTTCCACACGAAGAACCCCGGGGCGAACGCCTCGCCGTCGATCTCCACCCACCCGGCCGGGTCGATCAGGAAGCAGAACAGGTCCCGGTCCCCGGCGTACAGGCCGGTGCCGCCGGTGCAGCCCGGCGGGGGCGGACTGAAATCGACCGCGAACTCCCGCACCGCGGCCAGCAACTCGGCGTCCCACAGCCGCGTGTAGGTGGTGCCGTGGAGGCTCCGCACGGTCTCGCCGTCGGTCAGGGCCTGGACCGGCTTGCCCTTGGTCGGCAGGGTCTCGGCGAACGCCCGGGCGGCCGTCTCGGGGCTGAACCGGTTGACCGTGTCCTTGGCCACCCCCGCCAGCCGGCAGAGGTTGGCGAAGCTCCAGTCGTTCATCTCGAACGCCCCGTCGGTGCCGAGGGCGAGTTTCAGCCCGCCGTCGGTCACGACCGGCCGGACCGAGCCGGGCAGTTGCCAGCGGTCGGTCCCGCGGGCCTTGCGGTCGCGGCAGTGGGCCTCCAGGGCGGCGAGGTCCGGGAACGTCTCGTCCGGCGTCCGCCGGAACAGTTCCTGGCTCGCCCGCGTCAGGTTCGTCTTGGCCATCGTCCGTCCTCCGCCTGGGGAAAAGGAACGGCCCGGTCACATGACCGGGCCGCCGGGCGGGGTGGTGGCGATCTGTCGTTACTCAAAACCGTATCGCACCACGCCCCCCGGCCGCAGGCTCAGGCGTGCGGTCGAGGAGCGAAAGGATCTGCCTTCTACCCTGTGGGCCGGTCGGTGCCGGCCGCTCTGACGTGATGGGGTGATTTCAGCACACCCCGCGGCGCTAGTCAAACGCCGTGTGGCGAACGGCGTTCACACGCCAAGTCCGGGGTCCGGCCGACGTTACGTACCCGGGCCGGGCCGCCCGTTTGCAGCCCGTTAACGCCGCGAAGACCTTGACGCGCCGGGGTTTTCCGCAGCCCTGGCGGCGCGGCCGTTCGCACACCCGGGTGCATCGGGTGTGCGTTCATTATTCCTTGTCGAGCCACGCTCAGGGGTGAGACTTCCTGGCCGGCACGCGGCCGCGAGTAGCGGCGCCGCCCCGGCTTGGGGCCGGTGCGGCGGGCACTTCGCGGGTCGGGCGGGGTTCCCGCCCGACCCTTCGGGGGCTCGATGTAGGACGGCGTCGCGGCGGCCGGGGCGGAGGGCCGTGACCGCTGGCGCAGGGCGGGGTCGTGTCCTGCTTGTCGCCGGCTCGCTTGCGGGCTAGCGTGCCCTTCGACCGACCGGGTGGCGTTCGGGAGGCTGCCCGGGTAACGGTCTCTCGCGGCAGCCCGGGCGCGTCGTTCGTCCGCGTGGGGAGCCAGCCGATGCGTCGCCGGCGGAAACGAAGGAGACACTGGCCCCCTCCGGCCCTCACCGAGGACCAGATCCTCGGGTGGGCGGACGCCTTCCACGACCGCACGGGCCGCTGGCCGCGGAAGGACTCGGGTGCGGTGCCGGGGTCCTTTGTGGAGCGGTGGTCGGCGGTCAACTCGGCGCTACAGAAGGGGTACCGCGGCCTGCCGGGCGGGTCCTCCCTCGCCCGGCTGCTCGCGGCCCGGCGCGGGGTGCGGAACAAGAAGGGGCTTCCCCACCTCACCGTCCCGCAGATCCTCCGCTGGGCGGACGCGTACCACCGGCGGACCGGCACCTGGCCGCACTGCAAGACGAAGCCCGGCGGGATCCCCGGCACGAGCGGCGAGACGTGGCTGGCCGTGGACACCGCCCTCCGCGTCGGCCAGCGGGGGCTGCCGGGCGGGTCGTCGCTCCCGCAGGTCCTCGCGGACCACCGCAGCGTCCGCAACCCGGCGGGCCTGCCGCCTCTGTCGGTGAACCAGGTGCTCGCCTGGGCGGACGCCTTCCACCGGCGGACGGGGGAGTGGCCGAAGCAGAGGCACTGGCGGGAGGTGATCCCGGACTCCGGCGGGGAGACGTGGGGCAACGTGATCCAGGCGGTCGCCCGCGGGCTCCGCGGCTTCCCCGGCGGCGGGACGCTGTTCGACTTGCTCGCCGAGCACCGCGGGGTGCGGAACGTCGGCCGCCTGCCGCCGCTGACCGAGCGGCAGATCCTGGCGTGGGCGGACGCCCACTTCGTCGCCCGCGGCGAGTGGCCGACGTGCCGGTGTCCGGAACAGGCCGTCCCGGGCACGGCGGGCGAGCGCTGGTTCAACGTCGATCAGGCGCTGCGGAAGGGGCTCCGCGGCCTCCCCGGCGGCTCGTCCCTGCCGAAGCTGCTCGCGGAGTCCCGCGGCGTCCCCAACCTGAAGGCGAGCATGACGGCCCGCATGCACGGCGGGAAACGTGCCGCCTCTTCCCCGTCCGCCTGACGGACCAGTCGGTCCTCGGGAAACACCACGGCCCCGGTCGAGTGCTGTCGCGTCCGATCCGACCGGGGATGATTCATGCGGGGAGCGACGGCCGTCTTGGGCCAGGCCCACGCGTGAAGCGGGCGCTCACGGTTGCCCGGCCCTGGGTTTGCGTCCGCACGCCCCTGCGTGCTGCTGCAAACCCATATCCACACGGTCCGGGCGGGGGTGAGCTGTCAAGGTGGATGGCCGGGGGAGGAGGATCACCCGGGCTGCACAAGCGCAGCGCGGAAGCCCGGGGCCCCCACGGCCCGACCTTGACGGCGAGGGGCCGCAGGCCCCCGGCGTTGTGAAGAGGCACGGGGCGCGGGCGGCAGACAGTGGACTCTTGAGGTGAAGGCGGTCACGGCGGCCGCGGTCACGCGGCGGGGGGTGTCGGCCGGTCGTCCGCCGACCGGGCCGTGGCGGCCGTGACGGTCGCCTTCGCGACGGCTGTCAACGGGGGGAACGCCCGGCTCGTCTTGAGGATCCGCTGGTCCGAGCCGATGAGCCGGGCCTGGTAACTGCCGCCGGTGTCGCTGCGGGTCGCGATGACCCGGAGGGTGACCGGTCGGCCGTCGTAGAGCAGGGCCACCCCGTGGTCGTCGGCGGCGGCGTTGACCGCGGCGGCGACCGCCCTGTTCTCGTCGAGCGACGGGGCGTGCTTCCCGACGAACTCATCAAGGAGCTGCTGAACCATCCCCACCACCGGTTGGTGGTGGGGGGCGAGGGCCAGGCGGAGGCCGCGCACCGAGTCGAGCGGGGACGCCGGGAACGGGACCCCGGGGCCGAGTTCCGCCGTGCTCGACGGCGGCAGAACCGGGTCCGGTTTCGAGTCGAGGCGGACCTCGATCCGGCTGTCGTCGGTAGGCCGGACCTGGGCCCCCTGGCTCGCGCCGCCGGCCTTCGCCGATTCCAGGTACGACCGGACCAGTAGCGTGACCAGCTGTTGGCCGACGTCGGCCGCCGACGCCTGACCCGACAGGTGAAGAAACCGGCCCTTGGCCGTTGCCATGAGTTCCTGGGGCGTAACCCGTCCCTTCTTCATCACCCGTTCGACAATCTCCCGGAGCGCCTTCCAGATCGCCGCCTCGGGGCTGTTCGGGAGCAGGGCCGCGGCCGCCACCGCGGCGGAAACCCCGGCGACCGGCCCGAGAAACTGCCAGGTCATCTCTTTCAGGTCCAGGGTTGCGGCGAACGGGCGGCGGATGGCTGACTCGTCGACGGGTCGGAAGTCGGCCGCCCCCGGTCCGGCGGCGGGCCTTTCCCCCGCGGCCGCATCGGGCGTCGTCTTGTGCGTCGGCTTCGACATCTTGTGTGCTCCTCACTTCCTCAAGAAGTCCCGCCCGGCCGCAAACTCCGAATTTTTTTCAGAGTCGCGCTGACGTGCGGGGACAGATCGCAATATACTTCAACAGGTCGTGATTACCTGTTTTGGTAAACGAGACCTGAATATCTGACCTCTCGCCGAGAATGGTACGCGATGGCGGGAGGGTTGTCCAGCCCCGGACGGCGGGGGTTGGCCACGGAACCGCCCGCCACCGCGGGCCAAAGGGAGGGAAGGACAATGGGCAAGAAGAACCCGTCCCCGAAGCAACGGGCTTCCGGGGCGGTGACCGAGATCCCGCTCGACCGGATCGACTGCGGGCGGCAGCCCCGGGAGGTGTTCGACGAGGAGTCGCACCGGGAGCTGGCCGAGAGCTTGAGGCAGTGTGGGCTTCTGAACGCGATCCGGGTCCGCCCGGTCGCGGGCGACCGGTACGAGTTGGTGTGTGGGGAGCGGCGGTACCGGGCCGCCCGGGAACTCGGCTGGGCAACGATCACGGCGGCCGTCACCGAGGCGGAACTGTCCGATGCCGACCGGACCCTGGAGCAACTGTCCGAGAACCTCTTCCGCGCGGCGCTGCAGCCGGTCGAGCAGGCGAAGGCGTTCCACCAGTTGATGACCGCGGAGAACTGGACCGCGAAGGAACTGGCGGCCCGCCTCGGCATGTCCCAGGCGAAGGTGAGCCAGCACCTCCGGCTGCTCGGCCTCCCGGCCGACGTCCAGGCGGAGGTGGACCGGGGCAACATCCCGGCGACCACCGCGTACGAGATCGCCAAGGCCCCGGCCGAGGTGCAGCCGGGCCTGGCCCGTGAGGTCAAGGCCGGGAACCTGACCCGGGGCCAGGTCAAGGCCGCCGCCGGGCCGAAGAAGCCCGGGCCTGACCGGGACCACCTCAAGCTGTCCCTCGTCGGCAACCACTTCGACTTCGACGTGGACGGCAACAAGGTCGTCATCAAGGGCAAGAAGATCGACTCCGCCCGCCTGCTGGCCGACGCGGTGACTGAACTGGTCGCCGCCGTCCGCGCCCACGCCCGCGCGGCGGACCCGGGTGAAGCCGCGGCCCCGGCCGGCGGGTCCGTCTCCCGGCCCAGGACCAAACCGCCTGACCCCCTGCAGCCACCGCCCGACCCGAAGGCGGGCGACGAACCGACACCGTAACCGCGGGGAGGAATCCCGCGCCCCGGTTGACCCGTTATTCCCCGACCGCCGGCCATGTGGCCGGCAACCGCCTCGCGCCCCCTAAAGGAGAGCTGACCATGACCATGCAGTTCGGGACCCAGGGCCTGACGAACGCCCTGGTCCCGCTCCCCAAGACGGCCGACGCCCGGCCGACCGCCAGCCCCAACCCGCGGGTGCCGTGCGTCGTGGTCCGCGACGGGACGGCGTCGATGGCCGGCCCCAAGATCGACCAGCTGAACGCCGGGATGCGGGAACTCGCGCGGTTCGTCCGCTCGGACAAGCTGGTCGCCGCCGACGCCGAACTGGCGTCCGTCGCGGTGGCCGGCGTTGCGAAGGTCGAGGTCCCCTTCGCCCCGGCCGGCTCCTTCGACCCGCCCCCCCTCGAACCGCACGGGACCACGCCGCTCGGCGACGGGCTCTTGACGGGCCTGCAACTCCTCAGCGACCGGCTGGCGCTGTACCGCGAACTCGACCTCGACCACCACGTGCCGTGGCTGCTCCTGGTCACCGACGGCGAGGAGAACGACGACCCGGAGCGGTTCGCCGCGGCCGGCCGGGCGATCCGCCAGCTCGAGAAGGCGAACCGGCTGCGGTTCTTCGCGGTCGGCGTGGACGGCGCGAACATGGCCGCCCTCCAGTCACTGACGATCTACAAGCCGTACGCGCTCCGCGGCCTCGACTTCAAGGCCCTGTTCGCGTGGCTGTACCGGTCGCTCCGGACGGTCAGTCAGTCCCAGCCGGGCGAGGACGTCCGGCCTGAGGACCCGACCGGGCCGCGCGGGTTCGCGGAGTGAGGGAGGCAGGGCAATGCGACTCCGGGCGAAACACGGTCGGTACGCCGTCACCCTCGGACCCGAAATCGGGTCCGGGGGCCAGGGGACGGTCTACCGGGACGCGACCCGCCCGGACGTCGCACTCAAGCTACCCGACCACCCGCCGCAGGACTACGAGCGGAAGCTGGACGCGATGATCGCCCAGCCGCCGCACGGGCTGCACGACCCGGCCGCCCCGGCGGCGGCGGCGTGGCCGTCCGACGTCGTGATCGACGCCGACGGGCGGTGCGTGGGCCACGTGACGCCGCTCGTTCCGGGCCGCATCCCGATCGGCGAGCTGTTCAACCCGGCGACCTGCCCGGCCGGGACCGACTACCGGGTGCTGGTGACCGCGGCCCGCAACGTCTGCACCATCGCCGCCCGCTTCCACGCGGCCGGCGTGGTGGGCGGGGACGTGTTCAACCCCCGCAACCTGCTGGCCGACCCGGCGAGCGGGAACGTCACCGCCATCGACTGCGACTCGGCCCAGGTGCGGGCCGGGGGGCGGGTGTTCGAGGGCCAGGGGTGGATGGTCGAGTACACCGCCCCGCGGTTCCAGACGGGGCAATCGTCGGGCACCTCGCGGACGCCCGCCGACGACCAGTTCGCCGTTCACGTGCTCGGGTTCCAGGCACTGATGGGCGGGCACCACCCGTACGGGGGGGTGCCCCGGCGGGGCGGGAAGGCCGCCCCGATCGGCACCCGGATCGCCAACGGCTGGTGGGCCTACGGCCGCAAGGGCGCGTACCGCCCGCCGAAGAGCGCCCCGCCGTTCGACGGCCTGCCGGCCGACCTCCGCTCGCTGTTCCGGCAGTGCTTCGAGGACGGACACGCCGACCCGATCCGCCGGCCGGCGGCGCAGACGCTGGCCGACGCGCTCGACGACTGGCTCGCAGCGGGCGTCCGGCCGCCGACCCGCGCCACCCCGGCCGGACCCTGCCCACCCGCAGCGGTGCCCGAGTGGGCAGTCCGGGCGGGCAACTGGATCGAAAAGCACCCCGGGCGGACGTGGGCCGCGATCGCGGCGGCCCTCGGGCTCATCGCCGGGTGTGTGTGGTGGACGAACCGAGAGCCAGAACCACCGGGACCGGGCGGGAAACCGACCCCGGCCCTGTGGAAGAAGCTACGCCCGGAGTCCGGGCGGTAGACCCGCGCCCGGCCCGCCGTGGGCCGGGGGTTCGCGGGGTGACAGCAAGTTCGTGATTGAGGGATTCCCATGAAGATCCTGCTGGGGGCGGCGGTCGCGGCGATCGCCTTCACCCCGTTCGTTCGCGCGGCCGACACGCCGCCCGACCCGAAGGTCCGGCTGGCCCAGATCGCCAAGGAGGACGTCGAGAAGGCCGAGAAGGAGGTGGCCCGCACGGAGGCGGACATCCTCAAGGATCTCGACGCGGCGATCGCGGCGATGAAGATCGACAGGCCGGAGGCCGAGAAGGCGGCGATGGCCGGGATGAAGGAACTGGCCGCCCGCGGCCGCAAACTCGGCAAGGCGGTGCTCGACGGGCACGCGGCCTACACGGCCTCGACCAGGGGGCTGAAGACCGCCTACACGAACGCCCCCGCGACCTTCCGGGACGCCGCGGCCACGTTCCGGCGGTACGCGGACGAGGAGCCGTTCGAGGACATCAAGAAGGACTACCTCGCCTGCGCGGCGACGTGGGAGACGCTGTCCGCCGCGATGGAGAAGCGGGTCGGTGTCATCGAGGCGGAGGAGAAGCACGTCGCCGAGACGATGAAGTTCGTCGAGCGGTCGGTCCTCTTCCTGGGGCGGTTCGAGTCGTTCGCGGACGCGTACCCCGCGACGGCGGACGCCGACCAGCGGGCCAAGTTCCTGGAGCAGCTCCGGCGGTACGTCGAGGTGTACGAGGGGCTGCGGGGCAACCTCGGCAAGTTCCACGACCAGCTGAAGAAGCAGGCCGTCGCCCCGGACCTGCGGCCGAAGCCCGGCGACGCGGTGGCCGCGGCTGGCGCCCCGACCGGGACGACGCCGACGAATCCGGCCGTCCCGGACGGCCCGGTCGACGTGTCGAAGGCACGGGACGCCTTGAGGAAGTCCCAGCTGCCCGCCGGCCGCCCGCCCCTCACGCCGGCCGCCGCGGAGGACTCGTCGCGGCACCCGGCGATCCCGGCCTCGGCCGTCCCGATCGGCGAGACGTACGTGCTGCACGGCGGGGTGGTGTACCGCGTCCGCGCGTACTACGCCCCGAATACGCCGGGTGCCGGTGAGGTGGTCGCCCGCCGCTGACGTCCCTGCCCGGCCCGGGACGTTCAAGCCCGGGCCGGGCCTCGTTGCCCGCGAGTTGAGTAGCCCGCCGGGGTGTGATACGGATCGGGCCTGGCCCTCTGAAACACTGTTCGGGAGTCCGCCATGTCGCAGTCCAAACCGGTCGGCTTCCGGCTGCCGCCGGCCCTCGCCCGCAAGCTGGCGGCCGAGGCCGCGAAGCGCGAACTGACGCCGGGCACGTACGCCCGCCGCATCGTCCTCGACGCCCTGGCGGGCGACGCCGGGCGGGTGGCCGACGAACTCGCCGCGGCCCGCCGGGACCTGGCTCGGCTGCGGGCGGACCTGGGCCGCGCGACCGCCGTCCTCCTGACCCACGCCGGCAACGTGGTGGAGGCCGGTGCCGAGAAGTGGGTTCGGGAGAACCTGACGGGGGCGTGACCGTGTTGTGGGTACTCGCCATGTTGTCGATCAACGCCCTCGGGCGGGGGCAGGAGGAGTACTACCTCAAGCTCGCCCGGGAGGACTACTACCTCCGCGGGTCCGAGCCGCCCGGCTACTGGCTCGGGTCGGGGGCGGCCGCCCTCGGCCTGGCCGGGGCGGCGGACGCGGACCACTTCCGCCGCCTGTTCGACGGGTACGGCCCCGACGGCCGGCCCCTCGTGCAGAACGCCGGGGCCGAGAACCGCCAGCCGGGCTGGGACCTGACCTTCACCGCCCCGAAGGACGTGAGCGTGTTCTGGGCGATGGCCGGGGCCGGCGACCGGTCGCAAGTGGAGCAGGCGCACGCCGCCGCGGTGGCCGCCGCGATGGGGTTCCTGGAGGACGATTTCGCCTGGACCCGCCGGGGCAAGGCCGGGGCCGAGGCCGAGCCGTGCGGGCTCCTGGCCGCCGCGTTCGAACACGGCACCAGCCGGGAGCAGGACTGCAACCTGCACACCCACGTCATCCTGACGAACGTCGGCGTGCGGGCCGACGGCACGACCGGGTCGATCCTGTCCAAGCCGCTCTACGAGACGAAGATGGCCGCCGGGGCCCTCTACCGGGCGGAACTCGCCCGCCAACTGCAACAGCGACTCGGGCTGGCCTGTGAGCCGAAGCAGTCCTGGTTCACGCTGTCGGGGGTGCCCGCCGACGCCGCGCACGAGTTCTCGACCCGCCGCAAGCAGATCGAGGCCGAACTGGCCGAACGCGGCTGCTCGGGGGCGAAGGCGTCCGAGGCCGCGGCCCTGGCCACGCGGCAGGCGAAGGAGGCCCGGCCGCGGGACGAGTTGTTCGCCGGGTGGCAGGACCGCGGGCGGGCCGTCGGGTTCGGACCGGACGAGGCCGCCCGGCTGATCGGCGTCGCCCGGCCGTGCGGCAACCCGGCGGCCCGCCTCCGCGCGGCGGTGCCCGAGGCCGTCCGCCGTCTGACCGATACGAGGAGCCACTTCGCCGAGCGGGACGTGGTGCGCGGCGTCGCCGAGGCCGTCCAGGCCGAGGGTATCGCCGCCGTGGACATCCGCGGCTACGTCCGGGCGTACCTGGAGGGGTCCCCGGACGTCGTCCGCCTCGGGGTGCGGGACCGGCTCCCGCGGTACACCACGACCGAACTCTTCGAGATCGAGGCGAAGCTCCTGGCGGGCGCGGAACGGGCGGCGGGCGACCGGTCCAAGGACCTGCCGGACCACGCCGTCACCGCGGCCCTGGCCGCGGCCGAAGCCAAGGCCAAGGCCGCCGGTCGCGAGCTCTCGGACGAACAGGTCGCGGCCGTGCGCCACCTCACCCAGGGCGGCGGCGGCGTGCGGGTCGTCAGCGGGCTGGCGGGGACCGGGAAGACGACCTTGCTCGACGCCGCCCGGGACGCCTGGGAGCGGGGCGGGATGACCGTCGTCGGTGCCGCCCTGGCCGGCAAGGCCGCCCAGGGCCTGCAGGACGGGGCGCACATCGCCAGCAACACCATCCACCGCCGGCTGATCGACCTCGCCGCCGGGCGGCTCAAGCTCACCCCGAAGTCGGTCGTCGTGATCGACGAGGCCGGCATGGTGGGGACGCGGCACCTGGCGCAGCTGGCCGACCACTGCCGGGAGGCCGGCAGCCTGCTCGTCCTCGTCGGGGACCACCGCCAGCTCCAGAGCGTCGACGCCGGCGGCGCGTTCAAGGGCATCGGCGACCGGATCGGCCGGGCGGAGTTGACGCAGATCACGCGGCAGTCGGAGGAGTGGGCGCGGGAGGCCGTCCGGAGGGTGGTGGGCGGGGACGCCGCGTCGGCCCTGGCGGCCTTCGCCGACCGCGGCCTCCTGGCCGTGGCCGACGACCGGGCGGCCGCGATGCGGGAACTCGTCGCCGCCTGGCGGGCGGGCGGTGCCGCCGACCCGGAGCGGCACCTGATCTTCGCCGGCACCAACGAGGAGGCGGCCCGGCTGAACCGGCTCTGCCAGGGCGAGCGCCGGGCAGCGGGCCACGTCTCCGGCGTCGGCCTCGCGGTCGGGACCGACCTGGCCCAGCCCGGCGACCGGGTGCTGTTCACCCGCAACGACCGGTCGGTCGGCGTCAAGAACGGCTCCCTCGGGACGGTCACGGCCGCCGACCCGGCCCTGCAGACGCTGCGCGTCCGACTCGACGGGGGCCGCGAGGTCGTCGTCCCGCTCGAAACCTACGACGACGTCCGGCTCGGCTACGCGGTGACGACGCACAAGGGGCAGGGGGTCACCGTCGACCACGCCTACGTCCTGGCCGGCGGCCCGATGACCGACCGCGAACTCGCCTACGTGCAACTCTCCCGCGCCCGCGCGACGACCCGCGTGTTCGTGGACAGGACCGAGGCCGGGGAGCAGCTCGGCGACCTGGCGCGGGCGATGGCGAAGTCGCGCCCGCAGGAACTGGCCCACGACGTGGCGGCCGGCCCCGAGGGCCGGACCGCCACCGACGACCCGACGGCGCGCACGGAGCCGATGGCCCCGGAGGTGGTGCGATGAGCAACTGGACCCCGATCCTGGTCGGCCCCCTGACGTTCGTCGCCTCCGCGGCCTTCGCGTGGGCGGTGTACCAGGTAGGCGCACGCTCGGGCTACCCGCTGTGGGTCAACGCCGTCGCCGGGCTGATCGCCGGCATCTCCGCGTGGGCCTCCTGCCACGGGCGGTACTCGCACCTGACGTCGCGCCAGCGGACGGGCGGGCCGCCTCCGCTCGCCGACCTCGGGCGGCTGCTCGTCAAGCAGGAACTCCTCCTGGCGGCCGAACTCCTCGCCGCCCTCGTCGGCTACCGGCTCGCGGAATGGATGCTGCCCGCCCACCCGCTCGCCTCGATCGGTCTGTTTCCACGCACCGAGGCCGCCCCGCCCATGGCGGGGTGGGTGGAGACCGAACTGCCGCGCTGGTTCTGCGGGTTGCTGGTCCTGACGGCGGTCGCGCACGTCCTCGGCGGCCTGCTGTTCCCCGACCACCCGTTCCAGCCGTTCGCCCGGGGCCGGCGGCTGAAGCGGTTCTCGGACGCCGAACGCGCCGCCGATGCGGCTCGCCCCGAAGACGACGACGGTCTCTGGTGGGGCGGGTGCCGGCTCCTGTCGTTCGTGGGGACGCTGCACTGGCTGGTGTGCGGCACGACCGGCTCGGGCAAGACGATGCTCCAGCGGCTGCTGATGCAGGACGCGCTCCCGCGGATCCGACCCGGCTCGGACGCACGGGCACTCATCTACGACGCCAAGAACGACCTGATTTCGGTCCTCGCGGGGATGCGGCTGCCGTGCCCGGTGAAGATCCTGAACCCGATGGACGCTCGGTCGGTCGGGTGGGACGTGGCCCGCGACTGCAACACGCCGGCCGCCGCCGTCCAGCTCGCGCACGTCCTGATCGCCGACCACGACGCCGGGCCGAACGCGTTCTTCGTCAAGGGCGGACGCGACTTGCTTGCAGGCGTGATCCTGTCATTCATCGTCAAAGCCCCCGGCCGGTGGTCGCTACGGGACGTACTCCTGGCGTTCGCCGACACCGGCACGCTGCGCGACCTACTCGGCCGGTCCCCGTACACCGCGGACCGGCTGAAGTACTTCGAGGACCCCCGGACCCTCGCCAACCTCCTGAGCACGCTGGCGGCGGAGCTGGCCCCGTTCATGCCCATCGCGGCCGCCTGGGATCACGCCCCGAACAGGGTCAGCCTGGAGGACTGGGTGCGGGGCGAGTCCGTCCTCGTCCTCGGGTGCGAGGAGGCGCTGCGGGCACCGCTCGACGCCATCAACCGGGCGATCTTCCAGCGGGCGGTGGAGTTGATCCTCGCCCGGCCCGACAGCCCTGTGCGGCGGACGTGGGTATTCCTGGACGAGGTGCGCGAGGCCGGCCCGCTGACCGGCCTCCGGAGCCTGTTGAACAAGGGCCGGTCGAAGGGGGCGTGCGTCGTCCTCGGCTTCCAGGCGATCGAGGGCCTGTGGGACGCCTACGGCCGGGACGCCGCCGAGGAGATCGCCGGGGAGTGCAACCACAAGGCGCTCCTGCGGGTGGAGAGCCCGGAGACCGCCGCGTGGGCGTCGAAGGTGGTCGGCGAGTACGAGCAGCTGGAGGTGAAGAAGAACCAGCCGCCCGGGGGCGGCCCGCCGTCCCTGACCGAGGACATCACCCGGCGGCCGTCGGTGCTGCCATCCGAGTTCACCGACCTGCCGGTGACTAACCCCGCCAACGGGCTGACCGGCGTCTTCGTCGGCCCGGTCACGGGGGCGTACAAGCACACGATCCCTGGGAGCGAACTGGCGGCGCGGCTGGTCCCGCCCGACCGCTCGGTCCCCGACTACCAGCCCCGTCCGGACGGGCACCAGTACCTCCGCCCGTGGGACGCGGACGACCGGACCCGGCTCGGTCTGGCCGCCCCGCCCGCGACCCCGCCAACCCCGCCGACTCCCACGCCGCAAGCGAACCCGAAGCCGAAGCTCCAGGAGATCGGAAAGGTGCCGAGGCCCGACCCGACGGCGTAACGCCCGCGGCCGGGCCACGGCGCACCCCGCCGCGGGGGAAGCGGCGATGATGACGGCAACCGGTTCGAGGTGGCTCCGGGTGGTGGAGAACGGGGCCCACGGGCGGGCGGAGGTGGGGGAAGGTTTCTTTGTGTCAAGGAGCTGTCATGACTGATCGAACTGACGTCACCACCTGGTGCCGCCGCGACGTGCTGGAAGTGATTCGTGGGTTCATCCGGGACCGGGGCGGGCTACCCGTTTCCGCTCTCGACGAGGACGAATTGACCGACCGGCTCTGCCGCCGGATCGGCCTGGAAGTCCGCATGCACCTCGACCGCCAGGCGTGGCTGTTAGCGAACGCCACGCCGGAGCGGCCGCGGTTCGACCCGACACCCGACCCGGACGAGCCGCACGCGGGGTTCGCCGACGATCTCCCGTTCTGAGCGACGAGACGGGAGTCACGCGGGAGGCGGTTGGCGAGCGAGACGGCGAGCGCGGCAGGGGCCCACGGCACCGTGTCGGAGGTGCGAAGGATCGACTGCGGCAGCACGGCCAGGGCGGTCACCCCGCCGGCGGGTCGGGGGCGACGGGAATCGTTTTGCGAGGGCCGGGGCAGCAACGCGGAGGCGGCCCCGGCCCTCGCGGTCGGGCCGCCCTCCCAAGGTTTTCCCTGACACGTTAGAGGTTCGACCTGTCCGTCTGAACCGAGGAGATCGACCGATGGTACCGACGATGCAGCACGAGGAAAGACTGTTGGCCGACTGCCCGGTGACGGCCGGCGAGGCACCGGCGTGTCCGCGCGACGGCCAGGCGACACCCGGGGCGGGGCCGTGGGCCCTGTTACGACCTGCGTTACCCCGTCTGCTTCAGACGATTCGCTCCCGGCTCGGTGCCACGCCCGCGTCGACCCCGGCCACACCGCTCGCCGCCTGGCTGCTGTGGGTCGAAGCGCTGCTGATGTTGACCCCGGCCCAGGCCGCCGAGCGCGTCGGGATCAGCGTCAGCCTCATCTACCAGTTGTGTGCCGAGCGGCGGCTGCCCCACTTCCGGATCGGCGGCGACGGCCGCCGCGGGAAACTACTGATCGACGAGGCCGACCTCGACGCGTTCCTGTCCGCCTGTCGGGTCGATGCCGACGGGCTGGACGAGTCCGAACCGCTCAAGCACATCCGCTGATCACCCGACGGCCCTGCGCGCCGCGGCGTGCAGGGCGTCGGACTTCTGGTCCAGGTGGGAGTAGTAGCGGTGGATGGTCGCCGGCGAGTTCCCGACCAGCTCGGCCACGATGTCCGCGCTCATTCCCTTCGCCAGGCACTCGGTGATGTAGGTGTGCCGCCACGCGTAGGGCGACAGCCGCGGGATGCCGAGGGCCCGCTCCGCCCGCCGCACCCACTTCAGCACGGCCCCCTTGTTCCACGCGTTGCCCGTCCGGGTGCGGAACAGCGGGCCGTCCGGGTACTCGGCGGACAGCCCCCGCAACAACTCCTTCATCCCGTCCGTCAGGTAGATGACGCGCTTCTTGCCCCGCTTCGCGTTCTTGTGCTCCTTCAGTGTCACGCTCGCGGCCTGCCAGTCGACCATGCCCGCCGTCACCCGGGCCAGCTCGGAAAACGGCCTCGCGCCGGTCTGCTCCAGGGCGTACACGAACTCGCGGACGCCCGCCGGCAACCAGCCGCGGATCCGCCGCTTCTCGTCGGCCGTCAGGATGCGTTCCCGCCGCGCGTAGCTGCCGCGCTTCAGCCGGGCGAGCGGGTTGACCGTGATGTACCCCTGCCCGACCGCCCAGTTCAGACACGCGGTGATCACGCTGCGGGCGGTGGTGCAGGTGGACGGGCCCCACGCCGGGTACTTTTTCACGCCCGCCCGGCCTCGCTTCTGGGCGTGGCCGGCGGCCGCGTGCCGGTGGATCCACTCGGTGACGTGGTGCACCTTCAGTTCGGCCGCCCGCTTCCGGCCCACGTGGTCGCAGAAGCTCTGCAGGTAGACCTTCTGCACCTTCACGCGCTCGGCCGAGACGGTCCGCTCGGCCTCGGTGAGGAACAGGTCGGCCAGCTTACGAAACGTGGGCCGCAGCCCGCCCGTCTCCTCGGGCGGCTCCTCGTGGGCGAGCAGGGCGTGGAACGCCCGCTCCGCCTCCTTCGGGTCCTGCGAGAGTTTCACCTGCTTGCCGCGGTGGGTGGTCATGTACCAGCCGGTCTGCTCGCGGAACCAGATCGAGGACTTGCGGGCCATTGCGGAGGCTCGGTGAGCGGGGGAGTGGGGTCCATCAGAATTCTATGCACGAATTCCGTGCACAAAAAATCATGGCTCAGAAAACTAGCGGAAATCTAGGGAAATCAACTACCCGGATTGGGTCATTCTACTTCCCGGACTGGATCGTCGCGCGGCTCGGCGTGATGGAGTTCCTCGCGTCCGGCCACGGCGACACGGCGCTTCAAAACGACCAGACGTACCTCCGCGGCATCCAGCACATCGACGCCGGCCCGCGGAACCAGGCGAGCTTCGTGTTGTGCGACCAGTTGCTGGTCGCGTGATGAATTAGCCACAGATGAACACAGATGAACACGGATAAAACGAGATCGTTTTCCGGACGGCTCGATCAGCTCAGGTCTTTGAAATGAATCTTGGTTTTTATCTGTGTTCTCTGTGTTCATCTGTGGCCATTTTTTCTGGAGACTTGTCATGGCCATCGACACGTTGAGTAGCGTCAAGGTGAACCTCGGCGTCAGCGGGACGGGCGACGACACGCTGCTGGGGCAGCTGCAGGCGGCGGCGGACGCGTTCATCGAGCAGCACTGCGGCCGGGCGTTCGCCGGCGGGACGTTCACGGAGTACCACGCGAGCGGGCAGCGCCTGTTGTTCCTCGCGAACTTCCCGGTGGCGGGCGTCACGTCCGTGAAGGTGGACCCGAACGGCGCGTTCGGGGCCGAGACGCAGCTGGCGGCGAGCGCGTACGCGGTGCTGTCGGACCGCGGGGTGATCGTGTCGCGGGGCGGGGCGTTCGGCGGCGGGAGCGTGCCGAACGCGGTGCAGGTGGTCTACGCGACGGCGACCGGCGCGGTCCCGGCGGCGGTGGGCCGGGCCTACGCGGACCTGATCGGCCACTGGTACCGGCAGGCGAAGACGAACGCGACGCTCGGGCATTTGAACCTGGTGTCGCGGAACGAGAGCGGCGTCGAGACGAGCTACGCGACCTACGTGAGCCAGTACCGCGTGCCGGAGCAGGTGACGGCGGCGCTGGCGATGTACCGCGTGCCCGCGATGTGATGAACGGGCGAGACGTGATCCACCCACCAAGAGGCCGTGGATGTCTGCGGCGGTTTTCAGGCCAACGGCCTGGGAGCGCTCAGCCCAGGGCAACGCCCTGGGTGGGACGCGCCACCGAGGGCAGGCTGAAAGCCTGCGAGCGGCAACGTCCCACGCCGCGGCAACCTCCCGCACCCAGGGCGTTGCCCTGGGCTATGTTCTCCTACCCCTTCGGGGTGAAAACCGAGGACTACACCGGATGCTTCGCCAGGAACGCCTTGACCTTCGCGATCGCCTCGTCCGGCGCGTCTTCGAGCAGGTAGTGGCCGCAGTCCGGCCACGTGTGCGTCTCGGCGTGCGGGTAGAGCCGCTGCCACTCGGCCAGGAAGTGCCGGTCGAACACGAAGTCCTTCATCCCCCACAACAGCAGCACCGGCACGTCACGCAGCTTCGCCGCGGCTTCCTCCACGCCGACCACGATGTCGTAGCCAGGATCGGACGGCGCGAGCGGGATCGTCTGCACGAACTTCAGCACGGCGACGCGGTGCTCCGGCGAGTCGTAGGGCTTCAGGTACATCTCGCGAACGTCCGGCGGCAGCGGCTTCCGCGTCACGCACCACTTCGCGGCGAGCTTGCAGAAGGCGTTCCGCTTCAGGATGAGCCACTCGCCGAGCCGCGTGTTGCGGCCGAGCCACAGCGACCACGGGAAGCCCTTCGCCGTCGGCAGCCGCGAGCAGCCGGTGTTCGTGGCGACGATGCGGGCGATCCGGTCCGGGTGGCGGGCGGCGTAGCCCAGCCCGATCATGCCGCCCCAGTCCTGCACGACGAGCGTGACCTTTTCCTTGACGTTGAGGTGATCGAGCAGCGCCTCCACGTCGTCGATGCGGGCCTTGAGCGAGTAGTCGTAGACGCTCGCCGGCGGCTTGTCGGAGAGGCCGCAGCCGATGTGATCCGGCACGATGCAGCGGTGCGAGTCGCGGAGGGCGAGAACGAGGTTCCGCCAGTAGAAGCTCCACGTCGGGTTGCCGTGTAGCATGACGACCGGCGGGCCTTCGCCCTGATCGACATAGTGGAGCTTGAGGCCGTTGCGGTTGAAGTGAAGGGGTGAAGGGGTGAAGGGGTGAAGGAGTGAGTCAGATTTCATGTGTTTTGGGAGGCTTCCACGTTCGGGAAAAGCGTTCGTAGCAGTTCCAACTGCTTCACGCGGCCGTCCGACACGCAGTTGGCGTATCTTAGAAACCAGTCCAGCGATTCAAACCGAGTGATTCGCACCGGCGTCTCATCGTCATAAGCGGAGTAGTCGTCGGGGAAGAGCAAACAGATAACCGCGCGAACTGCACAAACCTCTGGAATGGTTACTTCAAGCGATCTAGGGCCGAGATACTTCCAAGCGGCCACGCGGACGGTTTCGAGTTCGGCCGGGGTCACTTCCCTCAGACGATAGGCACATGCGGTTCTCAACCAATCATCGGCTTCTTCCGGGAGTACGCCACGGATTTGTTCGCAACAAGCCTCTTGGAATTCGCGGAGGAGCGTTGCTTCTCGCGGGGCTTCGGGTGCCCGTTCAAGGTGGTACAGAAACATTTGGGGTGTCTCGGCGACCATCCGATTCACCCGTTCATCTTCTACCACTCGATCCCCAGCATCATGCAGTTGAGGCCGCTGCCGATGCCGAGCCAGCCGACGCGGTCGCCGGGGCGGAGGAACTCCCGCTCCTCGGCCAGCGCCGCCGTCAGCGGCAGCGACACCGTGCCGATGTTCCCCAGGTACGGGAACGTGCTGAAGTCCTTCTCGACCGGGATGCCGAACGCCTTCAGCATCGCGTCCCGGTGGCCGGCCCCGACCTGGTGGCAGATCACCTTGTCCATCTCGCCGGTCGTCCACCCGAACTTCGTCAGGAACGAACTCCAGGTGCGGTAGCCGAGGTCGATGCCGTACTTCAGCACCTCCCCGGCGTGCGTCTCCATGAACGGCATCATCACGTGCTTCATGCCCAGGTCGATGCTCTTCTGCACGATCGCCCCGGCGTTCGACCCCAGGTAGCGTTGCACGGCCTGCGACAGGTCGCCGCCGAGCAGCCGCTCGACCGGCGGCGGGAACGCCGACTGCAACCCCCACCGGCACAGGTTGTGGTGCTGCGGGGCGTTCTTCGTCAGCCCGCCGACGATCTGCCGCCGCTTCTCGGAGGAGGATTCCTTGGACGTGACGAGGACGGCGACGGCCCCGGACCCGCCGGTGAGCGTGGCCACGGAGCTGCGGTACAAGTCCATCGACTTCGTATCGACGAGCCGGTCGATGACGTTCTCGTTGATCTCGCGGGCCGTTTCGCACGACACGACGAGGCCGGCTTCCGCCTGGCCGAGTTCGATCCGGTTCGCGACCTCGACGACGCCGTTCAGGACGCCGAGGCAGGCGTTACTCACGTCGAAAATGGCGGCGTCGTTGTTCAGCCCGATGTTGGACGCGACGGCGCACGCGGTCGCCGGCTCGAACCCCTCGCGGCAGACGCCGGCGTAGATCAGCACGTCCAGGTCCTTCGGCGAGAAGTTCGCCCGCGAGAGGGCCTTGAACGCGGCCGCCGTCGCGCCGTCGGAGACGGCGTAGTTCTTGTCCCACCACCGCCGCTCGCTGATGCCGGTGAGCAGCTCGAGCTGGCCGGAGGAGAGCTTGTGTTCCTGGTAGAACGGCTTGAGCCGCGCCTCCAGCTCGGCCGTCGAGACGACGACCGGCGGCAACTCGTACCCGAGCGCTTCGATGTGGACGCGGGAGTATCGCATTGCGGGGGGTTCGATCCGTGAAGGTTGCAGGCGGGTCTGGGGATTCCGGCCATTGTATCCCTACCGCGGCCGGGCGAGTCCTGTCACTCTAGTGTGAATCCCGTCATCTGGTAGATGATTCGGCCGTCCACGGTCAGGAATCCGTCGGCCGTCAGCCGGCGGGCGTCCCGGTCTTCGGCCGTCACTTCCAAAACTACCGTGACGACGTGATCCGACGGCACGACCTGGCCACGGTACGTCCAAACGTGCTCGCGGTTCAAGGCCACCGTCTGCCACCCGCCGCCCGGCGGCGGGCCGAACTTCTGGAACGCAACGTACTTCAACAGTTGCAGGAACGATTCGAGGCCGAGAGAGCCGGGCCAGACCGGGTCCTGGTAGAAGTGGGCCTGGAAGAACCAGAACGACGGGTCCACGGCGATGCGGCCCTGGATGAGGCCGAGGCCGCGCTTGCCGCCGGCCGGGAGGTAGCCCTCGATCTCGTCCACCATCCGCATCTGCGGCGCGGGGAACGGCGGGTCGTGCGGCAGCTGCCCGGCGTTCAGCTTCTGTCCGTCGGCGAGGAACGGGACTTTCGCCGTCGGCATCCCGACCTGGTTCGTCAGCGACTCCTTCGAGAAGAAGCCGAAGTACGTCGTCCCCTGGTACACCTTCCCAACTTTGTCCGTGACGAGCATGTCGTAGTGCTGGATGATCATCCCGCCGGAGGACGACACCTGCGTCATCGTCACGGCGGTGGTGAGCGTGCCGGTGGCCGGCGTGACGGGGCGGAACTGCGTCGCCTTGCCGCCGAGGTTGCGGAACGACAGGTCGGACGGACTCGTGAGCGCCGACCCGCAGTACGCCGCCAGCCACCCGCACGGCTGGAGCGCGACTTCGAGGAGCACGCTGAACGGCATGGTGTCGCCGCGGTTGGCTCCGAAGTACCAGGCGTCCGGCGGCACGGCGTACTCGGCGACGCAGCTGGCCCCGGCCTTCAGGACGAACGGCTCGCCGGTGACGGCGGTGATGCAATCGAGGAACTGGTACGGCGGCCCCGGCAGCCGGGCGATGACGCGGTCGGAGTCGAAGACGCGGTACGGCTCGCCGAACGCCTCCGACGGGTGGCCGTTGGAGAACGCGAGGATCGACGCGGAGTCGTAGAGGGCCGCCTTCGTAGAACCCTGAGCGGAAGCGACGGGGTGTTGGACTGTCTCTCCACCCCGTCGCTTCCGCTCAGGGTTCCAAAGACTCGTCAGCCCGTCGCGCGTCAGCCCCGTCATCCGCAGTGACAGGTTCGTGATTTCGACGATCGGCTTCCCGTCCGCGTACATCAGTGCGTCGGCGACGCAGTACGGCGCGGGGCCGTAACCGAGTTCCTTCACGCTGATCTCATACGTCACCCGCGCCGTCGTCTCCAGCACCTGGCCGCGGCACTTGAGGCGGCTGTCCACGCCGGGGACCGGCTCGCACACGACCGCCCCGGCCTCGCCGACCCAGCCCATCCGCATCAGCAGGACGCGGAGCGTGTGCAGGCAGCACTCGTACATGAGCGTGCCGGGCATCACCTTGTCGTCCACGAAGTGGCACTCGATGAACCACTCCCTCGGCCGCAGGTCGTACTCGGCCCGGACGAACCCGAGACCGAACCGCCCGCCGGCCGGGTCGAGGTCGGTCACGCGGTCCACCAGCCGCAGCATCCCGCCGGGCAGCTTCACCGGCGACTTCAACGGCAGGTTCGCGAACGCCGTGCCGAACGCGGCCGCGAGGTCGCCGCGGCGCAGCGCCTCGACGCCGGCGGCGTCCACCGTCGTGCGTTCGAGCCGCACGAGGTCCTTCCAGTCGGCCGGCTTTTTGCCGGGGACCGGCTGCTTGTCGAGCTTCGTGTGAACGATCCCCTGCCCGGCTTCGAGCGCGGCCTGCGTGAAGAAGCCGGCGACGCCGTTCTTCATGCTGAGGAGCGGCTCGCCGTTGACCGTGCCCTCGAATCGGAAGCGGAACAGCCAGGCGTCGGCCTGGTTGAAGAACTCGTCGATGTGGATGTCGTACTCGATCCGCTCGCCGACCGCCGGCAGCCCGCGGTGGAACTGCACGACGGCGTCGAGCAGCCGGTAGACGGCCAGCCCCTTCGTGACGAAGTCGATGCCGAGGTAGCCGGAGAGGAACAGGTCGGCCTGCCCCGCTTCGACCGTGATGCTCGTCGGGCAGCGGCCGGAATCGAGATACCAGCGGTTCGCGTCAACGGTGTGGTCCGTGACGACGCGGCCGGATTTCAGGGACCGCGGCTCGCCCTCGATCTTGAGGACGCGGTCCACGAGCATGAGCGGGCCTTCCGGCAGCCGCACGCGGGTGGGGTGGGCATCGACGGCGGCGAACAGCGGGCCGAGCACGTCGCCGATCTTGCCGACGGCGAACTGCGTGCATTGCTCGAACGTGAGCGCGGGCGGTGAGTCGAGAACGGGCGTCACGGCCCCGCGGCGACCTTCTTGTTCCCTCCCCCCTTGGGGGGGAGGGTTAGGGAGGGGGGTACGCCGGGCCGAGGGCGGGTGACGGTCGCCCGCCGGGGCAAGCTCGTGG